>SWBZ01006462.1_pt2 | contig 28114 bp, 25 predicted proteins | sample 4693031 | NCBI WGS metagenome assembly SWBZ01 (sample SAMN10267274, study PRJNA491770) | bioreactor metagenome | isolation source: DHS bioreactor inoculated with | place: Japan: off Shimokita Peninsula
GTTTGGCTGCGACCGGCCCAAGACGCACAGCAACCGGCACAAAACCGGCTTACCCATCCCCCGGCTGGTTGAGGAGGACGCGCAGCGTCCGTCTCGAAACCTCGTGAGTCGGTTTGTGGACTGGCGCCGGGGGGTTTCGAGACGCTCACTTCGTTCGCTCCTCAACCAGCCGGTGAAGAAAGAACCGTTCGCTGCTCAACCAGCCGGTGGAGAGAGAATCGTTCGCTCCTCAACCAGCCGGTGGAGAGAGAATCGTTCGCTCCTCAACCAGCCGGTGGAGAGAGAATCGTTCGCTTCTCAACCAGCCGGTGGAGAGAGAATCGCTCGCTGCTCAACCAGCCGGAGTGAGGTCTGTGGCCGCAGTCAGGGTTCCAGGGAGGTGTAAGACCAGCGGGCCGGCGCACCGTCGACATAGGGCATCACACCGTGAAAGACCGGACCGTCGGCGAAGAGCAAGGGCAGCCAATGGCGGTCACCGTCCCACATGGGCAGTTCATCGAGCCGATCAATCGGTTGCCAGGCGAGTGGCCCGTCCTCATTGTGCTGCGGCGGGACGCCGGTGAAGGCGTCGACGATGAAGATGAAACCGAACCAGTCCTCACCGCCGGCGCCGAAACCCGGCCAGGAGACCGTGCCCCGCAGGCGTGCTGAAGTGACCTCGATGCCGGCCTCTTCCCGAAGTTCGCGACACAGGCAGCTGTAGATGTCCTCGTCGGGTTCAAGCTTGCCGCCCAGCCCGTTCCACTTCCCGAGGTGCTGGTCGCCCTCACGGCTACGGTGCACCATGAGGACGCGCCGACGGTCCTCGCTGAGTACATAGCCCAAGGTGCCGATGATCGGGGTATACATCACACCAACACAGTCGAGATCGGCAGGCCAGAATCGGCCCCGATCTCCAATGAGGACGGCGGGCGTCCGGCGGCGACCACCTCGGCACCCAGCACCGCGATCATCGCGCCGTTGTCGGTGCACAACGCGGGACGCGGCCGACGCAACGTGATTCCGGCGGCTTCGGTGCGTTCGGCGAGCAGGCCGCGCAGCCGGGAGTTGGCGGCCACTCCCCCGCCGAGCAGGATCGTGTCGACGCCGAGGTAGTTGCAGGCATCCACGGCTTTGACCGTGAGCACGTCAGCCACAGCTTCTTGGAAGGAGGCCGCCACGTCCGCCACCGGGATGTCGCGACCGGCCAACCTTTCGGTCTCCACCCAGCGCGACACTGCCGTCTTCAGCCCGGAAAAGGAGTAGTCGAAGCGATGCTTCGCCTGATCCTTGCCCGCGGTCAGGCCGCGCGGGAAGCGAATCGCCTTCGGGTTGCCGTGCGCTGCCAGCTTGTCGATCACCGGCCCGCCGGGGTAGCTCAGGTCCAGAACCCGGGCCACTTTGTCGTAGGCTTCGCCGGCGGCGTCATCGATGGTGGCGCCCAGTTCGGTGATGTCACCGGTGATGTCACGAATATGGAGCAGCGAGGTATGCCCACCGGACACCAACAGCGCGGCCAGTTCGCTCGGCAGCGGGCCGTGGTCGAGCAGATCCACAGAGACATGCCCCACGAGGTGATTGAGTCCGTACAGCGGCTTGTTCAGAGCCACGGCCAGCGCCTTGGCGGCGGCCAGGCCAACCACCAGTGCCCCCATCAGGCCCGGACCCGCAGTCACCGCGATCGCATCCACCTCAGACAAATCGATGTCGGCAGCTTCGGTGGCGCGTCGAAGTGTCGGCACCAGCGCCTGAAGGTGAGCTCGGCTAGCCACTTCGGGCACCACCCCGCCGAAACGCACATGTTCGGCCACGGAGGACGCCACCTCGTTGGCCAACAACTCATGACCGCGCACGATCCCGATACCGGTCTCGTCGCAACTGGATTCGATGCCCAACACCAGCGGGCCGACGCCGCCGCGGACGCTACGTTCACTCATCAGGCCAAGGCCCACTCGGAAATCTCGTCACCAACCGGACGCAGCATGACCCAGGCATCATGGCCCGGACCGTAATAGTCACGCCGTTGACTGATCTCATCGAAGCCCAAGCTCTTGTACAGCGACACCGCGGGCAGGTTGTCGGTGCGCACTTCGAGCAGCATCCGATCCGCACCGCTGGCCTGGGCCCAATCCAGGCCAGCAAGGATCAGTCGGGCGCCCACCCCCTGTCGCCGAGCGTCGGGATGAACAATGACCCGATTCAGGTCGGCCATGTCGGCCACACAACGAAAAGCCGCCACACCGAGGATCGCACCATCGGCATCGGTATTGACCATGACGCAGGAATCCGGAGAGCTCAGCTCGTCCGACCAGACCTGGGCCGACCAGTTCTCCTGGTGCGGGAAGCTGTCGCGTTCCAAGTCCATGATGCTGTCGAGTTGGTCGGGTTCCGCGTGAGTGATGATCATGGCGCCTCCGGGGGTTCTGCAACCATCATCGCAATGCGAGGCTGTGCCAAGGTGGATTTCCGGGTTGTGGGCACCGTCGCGTCGGGCCGCCGCAGATACAGCGGTTCCGTGCCGACCGCCGGCAGGGCATCGCTGGCAGCAAGCAATCCGGCATCGATGATGATCGGGCCGCCGACCGGGCGTCCGGTCAGCTGAGCACCAGGACCGGCCAGTGCCAGGTCAGGCACCTCGCTGGGAGCTGAGACGAAGGGGCCCTCGCGTCGGATGCCGTCGGCGCTGTACCTGGCCCAGTAGACCTCGCTGCGGCGCGCGTCCGCGACGACGACGAATTCGTCGCTGAGGCCAGTGCCCGCCCATTGCGCGGCGACGATGTCCAGACTGCACACACCCCGCACCTCGATACCGAGCACCTCAGCCAGCGTGATAGCCGCAGCCACGCCGACGCGCAGCCCGGTGAAAGGCCCCGGCCCGACCCCGACGTGCACCGCTGTCAGCTCAGAAAAGGCAACTCCTGAGGTGGCCATCACCTGCTGCACCAGCGGCAGCAGCTGCTCGGCGTGCGCCCGGGTACTCTCGAACGCTTCGGAGGCGAGCACCGCGCCATCGCGAGCCAGTCCAACCCGGACATCGGTGGCAGTGTCGATGCCCAGCACCACACTCACGATTCCTCCAACTGCGCCAACACACCGCTCCACCGCGGCCCCACTCCGGTGACGAAGATCCAACGGGTCTCATCTGTGGGATCGAGACTACGCCGAATATCGATCTCCAATCGATCCGAGGCCAGCCCTTCTGCAATGCCGGTGCCCCATTCGACGAGCGTCACCGAATCCTCGGCAGACGCGTCCAGGTCGAGGTCGTCCAGTTCTGCAGCAGAGCCCAGTCGGTAGGCGTCGACGTGCACCAGATCCGGACCATCGCCCTGCGCCCGATGCACCCGGGAGAGCACGAACGTCGGCGAGATGACCGCTCCGGCGACGTTCAGCCCGGCTCCGATTCCTTGGGTCAGGGTTGTCTTTCCGGCGCCCAACTCCCCCGAGGCGATGATGACATCACCGGCGCGCAGCACGCCGGCCAGTCGCCGTCCGAAAGCCTGGGTATCGTCGGCACTCGCCGCGCGCACGCACAGCGCCAACTCCCTGGCCAGCCGCAGGCTCGATCCGGTCCGCGATACCTCGACGAAGCCATGGCGCTGCCACCACGCCACCACCGCCGGAAATTCTGCCCGGGCCACCAACTCGACGCGACCGACTTTGCGCACACTCAGTGCTTCCAGGACCACTTCGACCATCGCAGAGGCGACTCCGTGGCGTTGGAAGATCGGACGCACCGACACCCGGTGAATACCGGCTACCGCATCATCGATGCTCACGATGAGTGCACCGGCGGGCTCATCATCGATCAGCGCCAACACTCCGAAACCGGCGGCGAGCGCTGCCCGCACCCCAGCCGGGGTTTCGGTCAGCGCCGGGGGCGGCGGATCGACCTTGGGTCGGTTCCCGAAGGCATCCAGAATCACTGCGGCAAGGGCCTCGGCGTCCTGATCGAGCGCCTGCACCACCTGCAGCCGTCGACCGTCATTGAGCACGCTCTCGGCGAGCACGCTGCGCTTCATGACTTCCTCCGTGCGGCTGGGACCAACCGCTGAATCCTACTCGGACGCTGAGCGAGCCCGATTTCAGAGCTGCGCGGTCTCGACGATCTGCCGGGGTTCGGCGAAGTGACAGGCCGACTGATGCCCACTCTCGCCGTCAGGACGCTCCACCAACAGCGGAACCTCCACCTTGCAGATGTCCTGAGCCCGCCAGCAGCGGGTGTGGAAGCGACAACCCGACGGCGGGTTGGCCGGGGACGGCACATCACCGGAGAGCACGATCTGCTCGCGTTGCACCGTCGGATCCGGCAGCGGAACCGCCGAGAGCAAGGCCTGCGTGTAGGGATGCGTGGGACGTTCGTAGATCTCAGCATCGTTGCCGATCTCGGCGATCTTGCCCAGATACATCACGGCCACGCGATCAGAAATGTGGCGCACCACCGAAAGGTCGTGGGCAATGAAGATGTAGGACAAGCTCAGTTCCTTCTGAAGCTTGGCCAGCAGGTTCACCACCTGCGCCTGCACCGACACGTCCAGCGCCGACACCGGCTCGTCACAGATCAACACCTTGGGGTTCAAAGCCAGACCTCGGGCCACGCCGATCCGCTGCCGCTGCCCACCGGAGAACTGATGCGGGTAGCGGTTGATGTGTTCGGGTGAGAGACCCACCAAGTCGAGCAGGTCGCGCACCTTCTGACGGCGAGACCCCTTCGGGGCCACCTCCGGATGGATGTCGAACGGCTCGCCGATGATGTCCCCGACGGTCATCCGCGGATTCAGCGACGTGTACGGGTCCTGGAAGACGATCTGGATGTCGCGACGCAGCCTGCGCATCGCCCCACCCTTCTGGGAGTACATGTCGATACCGTCGAAGGTCACCCGGCCACTGGTGGGCTCCTCCAGCCGCATCAAGAGCCGACCCAGGGTCGACTTGCCGCAGCCGGACTCGCCGACCACACCCAGGGTCTCACCGCGACGTAGCTCGAAGCTGACTCCATCGACGGCACGAACATGACCGGTAACCCGGCGGATCACACCGGTCTTGATCGGGTAGTACTTCACCAGGTCCTCGGCGGAAAGGATCACATCATCATTCATCGCCGTACACCTCCTTTACACGATGGCACGCTGCAGCACGGCCGGCGACCACCTCTTCCAGTGGTGGCGGTTCGCCCTCCCGGCAGATATCCACGGCGTAGCGACAGCGCGGATGGAAGGGGCAACCGGCCGGCATCGCCAACAGGTTCGGCGGCAGACCGCCGATGGCATTCAGCGTCTGGCCCTTCAGGTCCAAGCGCGGGATCGACTCCAACAGGCCCTTGGTGTACGGATGCGCGGGTCGGGCGTACAGGTCAACCACCCCAGCGGTCTCAACCAGGCGTCCGGCGTACATCACGGCGATGCGGTCGGCGACGTCGGCCACCACGCCCAGATCGTGGGTGATCAGGATCAAGCCCATGCCGGCTTCGTCCTGCAACTCCTTCAGCAGACCCATGATCTGGGCCTGCACCGTCACGTCCAAGGCAGTGGTCGGTTCATCGGCGATCAGGACCACCGGATCGAGCGCGATCGCCATGGCGATCATGATGCGCTGGCGCATGCCGCCGGAGAACTGATGGGGATAGGCACGCACTCGTTCTCTGGCAGCCGGAATGTGCACCCGTTCCATCAGCCCGATGGCCTTGGCCTCGGCGTCGGCGCGGTTCATGCCCCGGTGTTGGCGGAACATCTCGGCGATCTGCCAGCCGACAGGGAAGACCGGATTCAGTGAGCTCAGCGCGTCCTGGAAGATCATCGAGATTCCGGGCCCGCGCACCTTCCGGCGCTCCTTCTCCGGCAGCGTGAGCAGATCGGTGCCACGGAACTTCACTTCACCGCCGGTGACGAAACCCGGCGGGCTGTCCAGGATGCCCATGATGGCTTGCGCGGTCACGGACTTTCCCGAACCGGATTCGCCCAGGATTGCCAGCGTTTCGCGGGCGTACAACTCGAAGGAAACGCCGTTGATCGCGTGCGCCACGCCATCACGCATCCGGAACTCCACGCGCAGGTCATTGACCTCGAGGAGCTTTTCGTTGGTATTCACCGTCGTCACCTCAACTTCGGATCCATGGCGTCACGGACCACTTCGCCCATCATGATGAAGGCGAGCACGGTCAGCGACAGGAAGACTGACGGGAAGATCAGCATGTGCGGGGCTGCCCGGATATAGCCCAGACCAGAGGCCTCAGAGATCGCCTGGCCCCACGAAATCGCTGGCGGCCGCAGCCCGATCCCCAGGAAGGACAGGGTCGCTTCGGCAGCGATGTAGGCACCGAGGTCGATGGTCGAGACCACGATCACCGGAACCATCGAGTTCGGTACGACATGGGAGGTCACCACACGCCACGGGCTTCCACCCAAGGCGCGCGCCGCCTGGACGTATTCCAACGGGTTGACCTGCATCACGCTGGAGCGCATCAACCGGAAGATATTCGGCCATCCCAAGATCGCCAGCGCGAACACGACTTTGCCGATCACCACCATGTAAGGGGTGTCGTAGTCGCTGGGGAAGGTGAACATGATCAGGATGCCGCCCAGCAGCAGCGGAATCGCGAAGAAGACATCAGCGGTCCGCGAAAGCAGGGTGTCCAACCATCCGCCCACGTAGCCACCGGTGGTTCCGATGCCCACGCCGATCACGGCGGTGACGAAGGCGGTCAGCACGCCGACCAGGATGGACGCCCGAGCACCGTAGATGGTTCGGGCATAGACATCACAGCCAAGCAGGTCTCTGCCGAACCAGGCGTCAGCGCTAGGGGCGTCACGCGCCAACTCGAGCGGACAGTCGTACGGGTCCTTGTTTGTGAACAGGCCAGGGAAGGCGGCCATCAGCACGAAGATCACGATCAGTGCGGCGGAGATCCAGAACAGCGGACTGCGGCGCATCGCCTCCCAGGCGTCGGCGCCCAGCGACCGCGCGGGCGCAGCACTCTGTTCGTCGAGGGGTGGCTGCCGCACAATGCCGTCGATAGCGCCCTCAGGCAGCAGGGGTTGCGAGCTCGAGCCGTAGGTGTCAGTCATGGCTGATCCTCGGATCCAGGACGCCGTAGAGAATGTCGACCAAGAGGTTCACCACCAAGTAGACGAAGACGAGAACGACCACCGCACCCACCACACTGACACCATCGCGCTGGGTGATGCTGCGGAAGATGAAGTAGCCGATGCCGTTGATATTGAAGATGCGCTCGGTCACGATCGCGCCGCCCATGAGCGCGCCGAAGCTGGCACCGATATATGTCACGACCGGGATCAACGAGTTACGCAAGGCGTGTATCCCGATGGCGCGTTTGGGCGATAGACCCTTCGCTTTGGCGGTTCGCACGTAGTCCGCTCGAAGGTTCTCCACCAGATTGGTACGAGTGAGTCGTGCCGCGTACGCCACCGAGAGGGCACCGAGCACCATGCCAGGAAGCAGGAGTTGATACCACGTGCCTTCGGTCGCTGTCACCGGGAACCATCCCAGTTTGATGCCGAAGATCATCTGGGCCAGGCCACCAAGGACGAATACGGGGATCGAGATCAGCAGCAGGGTGCTGACGGTGACCAGGTTGTCAACGAACTTGCCCTTGCGGATGCCGGCCAGGACACCGGCGGAAATGCCCACCAGGATTTCGAAGGCAATCGCGATCAACGCCAGCTTCAGTGTCACCGGATAGCGGATCGCGAGTTCGTGAAGAACGGAGTTGCCGTAGAAGTTGGTACCCAGATCACCCTGCACCAGCTTGCCTAGATACAAGGCGTACTGGACGATGAAGGGTTTGTCGAGGTTGTACTCGGCTCGAAAAGCCGCAACGTAGGCCGGCGAACACGGCCGCTCGCCACAGCGACCCACCGTCGGGTCGCCAGGGAGCAGGAACACCAGCGCAAAGATCAGAAATGTCGCACCCAGTAATACTGGGATCATCTGCAAGATTCGTCGGACAATGAACTTGCCCATCAATACCTCCAAGACTGCAATCAAGTCGGATCGGCCCGCCGGCAGCAACCGGCGGGCCGATCACACTCAGAGTGCAGACTAGTTCAGAACGACCGAACCGAAGTCGAACGTCGAGAACGGCGTCATCTTGATGGACTTGATCTTGGTCGACCAGCCGAACTGGCTCTGCTGGTACCACAGCGGAATCGTCGGCATGTCCTGACCCAGAATCTCCTCGGCCTGCTGGTACAGCGTGTTGGCCTCGTCGTTGGTCTTCGCCGCCGCTGCCTGCTTCAGCAGAGCGTCGAACTTCGGGTTGGAGTAGTCGCCGTCATTGGACGAAGCACCCGTGGCGTAGATCGGGGTCAAGAAGTTCTCGATCGACGGGTAGTCCATCTGCCAGCCACCGCGGTAGAGGCCCTTGTACTCACGGGCGTTGATGCCCTTGCGCAGGGTCTTGAAGTCCGGGGTCACCTCGACCGAGCACTTCATGCCCAGGTTCTGCTGGAGCTGGTTGCAGAACGCGTCAGCCCACAGCTTGTGGCCACCATCACCGTTCACGTAGACCGGCATGGTGCCCTTGTAGCCGCCGGCCTCGGTGTAGAGCTGCTTGGCCTTGGCGGCATCGAAGGTGCAGTTCTCGCCACAGGCGTCGGCCTTGTAGCCGTCCACCACCGGGGAGACCCAGCCGGTAGCCGGAGTCCGGGCGCCAGCGAAGATCTGCTTGGTGATCAACGCGCGATCGAAGCCCATCGAAATGGCGTCACGCATCTTGGTGTTCTTGAAGTTGTCGTCCTTCGGGGAGAAGGTCAGCACCTGGATGATGCCGGTGTCGCGGACACCGTTGCGGTCCGCGAGGTCGGTCTTCCAGGCGTCGTCGACCAACTGGTCGGACGGGATCACATCGGTGACATCAAGGTTGTTGGCCACAACGTCGTTGTAGGCGGCGTTGGTGTCGTTGTAGATGCGGAAGGTGATCTTGTCCACCGAACCGGTGTTCTTGCCGGAGTAGTCAGCGAACTTGTCCAGGACCATCTCGGTGTCGGTCTTCGAGGTCAACTTGTAGGGGCCGGCGCCGATCGGTGCATCGCCGAAAGCCTTCTTGCCCTCGGAGGTGTCAGCGAAGAAAGCGTCAGGCTGCGGCATGAACGCGGTGTAGCCCAGACGAACCTCGAGGTTCGAGGTCGGCGAGCTGGTGGTGATGGTGAAGGTGTAGTCATCAACAACCTTCAGACCGCTCATGGTCTCAGCCTTCGGAGGCTGGTTCTCGCAGTCGGATTCGCCAGCGGCGGTCATGCCGCACTGCAGGTCGGCGTAGCCGGCGATGGGCTCGAAGAAGTAGGAGTTCAACTGGCCGTTCGGACCGTAGGCGCCCCAGTTCCAGGCGTCAACGAAGTTCTTGGCCTTCACTTCGGTGCCGTCGGCGAACTTGTAGCCCTGGTTCAACGTCACGGTGAAGTTGGTTGCGTCAGTGGTCTCGATCGACTTCGCGATATCGAGCTCAGGGGCCGCGGTATCGGCGTTGTAGTGGACCAGCTTGGCGGTGATGGCGTCCAAGACATTGCCACCACAGACCTCATTGGTTGAGGTACCGATCAAAGGGTTTTCCGGCGTACAGCCGCGGACGGTGATGGCAGAACCGCTAGCCGCGGGGGTGCCACCGGAACATGAACTGACCATCAGGCCAGCAGCTGCCAACGCGGCAACGGCAACGACACGAGTGGTAACTCGCATTTGACCTCCTCATAGAGAGCACGTCACCCGACGTCGGGCAACATTTCTGCCGCTGGAGTTTGCGGCATGAGGCCTTAGTATCCCGCCAAATGCAGCGACGGAAGACCGTGGCCGCGTTTGGGCACACATTGTGACGTGATGGTTATTTTTTCCGACCAGTTCTGCACGTTCGTGCAGTCACTGACGCTTTTGTGACACAAACGTTCAGGGCTGGTTCCGCAGGAGCGCATCGATGGCCTGCGGCAGCACTGCGGCAAGCTCCTGCGGCGTCACCGGGCCTGGTGTTGACGAAGCAGCAAGCGCCTGCATGCTCGCCGCGGCGATTCCGGCACTCCGAGCGTCTCGTCCCGCTGCCAGCAGAGCTCCGGCGATCCCGGCCAGGACATCCCCCGATCCTGCCTGCGCCGTCCACGCAGGCCCGGGCAGGGCGCACTCGACGACGGCATTGTCCGGGGTCGCCAGGTATTGGGTGGCCCCCTTCATCAACACGGTGCATCCGGTCCGCTCGGAGGCGCGACACACCGCCGTCAGCGGATCTGCGACCACCGCGGCCCGTTCCTCCCCCAGGAGGAAGGCCAGCTCACCGGCATGCGGAGTCAGCAGCACGTCGCCATGGCCCTGATCAGGGAGATGCCTCAGCGCGTCGGCGTCGACCACCAGGGGCATGCCCGATGCCACAGCCTCGGCGACTGCTGTGGCCGGGCCTCGGTTACCCCAGCCAGAGCCGAGCACCAACGCCTGCACCCGACCGGGGGCCGAAACGACGTTCGGAAGGTGGGCGACCACAGCGCGGGCGACGTCGGCAGGCCCCAGATAGCGAACCATGCCGGCACCGGCGTGAGTGGCACCGGCGGCGCCCAGGACGGCCGCTCCCGGGTAGTCGGTCGAGCCCGTGTTCAGCCCCACCACACCGCGGGAATACTTGTCGCTGTTGGCATCGGGAACCGGCCAGTGCTCCACCAGGTCCGAAGCGGTCCACTGTCGCAGCGCAGACTGGTCGAAATGCAGCCCGATATCGACCAACTGAACCTCCCCACAGGCCGTCTTCGCCGGCTCCATGAGTTGACACAACTTGTGGCCACCGAAGGTCACGGTCAGCGCGGCCCTGAAATGCGGGGCATCGACGAAGGGCGGCTCCGGCGCCAACCCGGACGGCAGATCCACCGCTACCACCGGCACGCCCAGCGCGACGCACCGATCCGCGAAATCAGCTACCTCTGGACTCAGCCCCGGCCGTGACCCGATACCGGCCACGCCATCGATCACCGCGTCCAGGCGGCTCAACTGATCCTGGGCCGCGACACGGTCCACTTCCCGTCCACCCGCAGCCAGAAAAGCAGCCCAGCCTTCCTCATGAACCGCGGATCCCACCCGCCAGGCCGACACGGACACGCCCCGGCGGGCCAGCCGCACACCGGCGTAGAGCGCGTCCCCACCGTTGTTCCCCGACCCGAGAACCAGCAGCACCCGAGCGCCATAGACGGCACCGGTTCGGGTCCACAGCGGCAACCGACGCAGCACTGCGGTGGCCAGTCCGGCAGCGGCCCGCTGCATCAAGGTGTCTGCTCCCACCTCGGCGAAGGCCCGCTCCTCGGCGGCTCGGACCTGCGCGACGCGGTAGCCGAGAATCACGACTCGCAGACCACCATCGCCGCCGCGACGCCGGCATCGTGGGTGATCGACAGAAACACGTTCACAACCCCGAGCTCGGCCAGCCGCTCAGCCACGGTGCCGTGGAAGACGAAGTAGGGCTGTCCGGACTCCTCGGACAGTACCTCGACGTCGGTCCATACCAGTCCACGCGGCGCTCCCACGGCCTTCGCCAATGCCTCCTTGGCGGCGAATCGGCCGGCTAGTCGCTCCGTCGGCGCGTCCCGCTCGGCCTCGGTGAACAGACGCTCCGGCACACCGCTGCGTTCGGTCGCCCGCGAGAACCGGAAGACCTCGGTGATGTCCAACCCAATGCCTACGATCATGTCAACACTCCGCTGTGAATCACTCCACCGTGACGCTCTTGGCCAGATTACGGGGTTGATCGACGTCGAAGCCCTTCAACGTCGCCAATTCACAGGCGAACATCTGCAGTGGCACCGTGGCGACCAACGGCTGCAGCAGCGTTGACACCTTGGGCAGCGAGAAAAGGATGTCGGCATAGGGCTCCACCTCGACATCACCCTCCTCGGCCAGCACGATCGTCAATGCGCCCCGCGCCCGAACCTCCTGGATGTTGGAGACCACCTTGTCGTGAAGCTGGTCGCGACCCTGCGGCGGCACCACCACGAAGATCGGAAGCTGATCCTCCACCAACGCGATCGGCCCGTGCTTGAGCTCTCCGGCCGGGAATCCCTCGGCGTGCAGATAGGCCAGCTCCTTCAGCTTGAGCGCCCCCTCCAGTGCCACCGGGTAGCCGACGTGGCGTCCCAGGAAGAGCACCGAACGAGTGTCGACGAACCGGGCCGCCACCTCGCGAATCTGACCGATCCGATCCAGCACTTCCTGGATCAGCGGCGGCGTCGCCGCCAGCTCATTCATGACGTTGTGGATCTCGTCGTCGAACATCGCGCCGCGCACCTGAGCCAGATACAGCCCCAGCAGGTAGCAGGCCGCCACCTGCGTGAGGAAGCCCTTGGTGGAGGCGACGCCGATCTCGGGACCGGCATGGGTATAAATCACGGCATCGGATTCACGCGGGATGGTGGCGCCGTTGGTGTTGCAGATGGCGATCACTTTCGCCTTCTGCTCACGGGCGTGCCGGATCGCCATCAGGGTGTCGGCCGTCTCACCCGACTGACTGATCGTGACAACCAGGGTGGTTGGGCTGATGATCGGATCCCGGTAGCGGAATTCACTGGCGATCTCCACCTCACAAGGCACCCGGGTCCAGTGCTCGATCGCGTACTTAGCGACCAGGCCGGCGTAGTAGGCGGTGCCGCAGGCGACGATGATGATCTTGTCGACCGAACGCAACTCGGCCTCCGGAATGCGCAACTCATCGAGGGTCAGCGCACCCTCCGGGGTGTAGCGGCCCAGCAGCGTGTCGGCCACCGCCTTGGGCTGTTCGTAGATCTCCTTGCGCATGAACCAGTCGTAGCCGCCCTTCTCGGCAGCAGAGGTGTCCCACGTGACCTCGAAGGGATGCGTCTCGGCCGGTCCGCCGAAGAAGTCGGTGACAGTGATGCTCTCAGCAGTCACGTCAACCAGCTGATCCTGCCCCAGCTCGATCGCCGACCGCGTGAACTCGATGAAAGCGGCCACATCGGAGGCCACGAAGTTCTCGCCGTCACCAACGCCCACCACCAGCGGCGAGTTGCGCCGCGCGGCCACCAGCCGTCCGGGCTGGAGGGCATCGATCGCCACCAGCGTGAAAGCGCCTGCCAGCCGCTGACACACCGTCCGCATACCGTCGGCGAGGTCGGCGCCCTTGGCCAACTCGACGCCCAGCAACTGGGCGGCCACCTCGGTGTCGGTCTCGGAGGAGAACTCGATTCCTTGAGCTTGCAGTTCGGCGCGCAACGCCGCGAAGTTCTCAATGATCCCGTTGTGGATCAGGGCAACGCGGCCGTCGGACGACACATGGGGATGTGCGTTGCTATCGGTAGGCCCACCGTGGGTCGCCCACCGGGTGTGTCCGATTGCGGTTCCGGTATCGGGTAACGGAGACTGCGCCAACAACGCGTCCAGATTCGCAATCTTGCCGGCCTTCTTGCGCACCTGAATGGTGCCGTCCAGCACCGCGACTCCCGCCGAGTCGTAGCCGCGATATTCCATACGCCGCAGTCCCTCCACGACTACGGTGCGAGCAACCCGAGGACCGACATACCCGATAATTCCACACATAGGCGCCACTGTAGTGGTCACGGCGAGGTAGCCGAATTCGGACGGCGTATCATCCTGCGCGAAGAGAGGGAGGCCGATGACCAGTCACGCGGTGAGCGGTGGTGGTGCGCCCGAAGACAACCCCTACGGCCCCTACCTGACTTTGGATCGGCAACTCTGGGCGTCACTGGCAGAGTCGCGCTCGTTGACACTGGATGAGGAGACGCTGACCCGCTTGCGCGGCGTCGGTGACCCGACCGACACCAACGAGGTCCGCGAGGTCTACCGCCCGCTGACCGAGTTGCTGGGCCTGTACTGCCAACGCACCGGTGATCTGTTCTCAGCGAGTCACGAGTTTCTCGGGCTGACCGGGCGCCGCACACCCTTCGTGATCGGCGTAGCGGGCTCGGTCGCCGTGGGAAAATCGACCACCGCTCGACTGCTCGCCGAATTGCTGCGGCGCCTGCCGCGACAGCCGCGAGTCGAGCTGGTCACCACTGATGGATTCCTTTACCCCAATGCCACCTTGGAGAAGCTCGGCCTGCTGGAGCGCAAGGGCTATCCGGAGTCCTACGATCGCAAGCGGCTGTTGAAATTCGTCATGGACGTCAAGTCCGGGGCCCCGCAGGTGAGCGCACCGGTCTACTCCCATCACAGCTACGACATCGTGCCCGATGAGTTCATCACGGTGAACCGTCCCGACATCCTCATCGTGGAGGGGCTCAATGTGCTGCAAGCGCCCCGCCAGCGCAGCGATGGCACCATGGGACTGTCGGTGAGCGATTTCTTCGACTTCTCGGTGTACGTCGACGCCGCCGATTCCGACATTCGTCAGTGGTATCTGGATCGTTTCTTGGAGTTGTGGCATACCGCTTTCCGGGACCCGAATTCGTACTTCGTGCGTTTCAGTTCGCTGAGCGAATCCGAGGCGACCCAGATGGCATTGGAGATCTGGGACACGGTGAATGGGCCGAACCTGGATCGGAACATTCGACCCACCCGAGGACGGGCCACCGCGATCTTGCGCAAAGGACCTGATCATCAGGTGAGCTGGGTTCGCATCCGGAAGGTGTGAGGATACCCCTGCGCAGCCTTCCCCCTGACCGCGCTGCACCGCTATTCTTCGGCTGGGGATGCGGCTGCGATTGGCACGCTTGGTCCCGGGGGGATGACGTGATCGAAACACTGACGAGTGATGACGCGCGCGCAGCAGTTCGACTCTGGGAAGAGACCGATCTGACTCGACCGTGGAATGACGCCAGTTCGGATTTTCTCACCGCGGTGAAGGGGGCCACCGCTGCGGTGCTGGGGATCCGTGACGGAAACACACTGGTAGGCACCGTCATGGTCGGCTTCGACGGTCATCGCGGCTGGGCCTACTACCTGGCGGTGAAGCCGAGCCATCGAGGTCGTGGGCTTGGTCGCCAACTGATGACCGGAGCCGAGACCTGGCTGCGCAAACAAGGGGCGCCGAAGATCCAATTCATGGTGCGTGCCGAGAACAATGAGGTGGTCGACTTCTACACCCACCTCGGGTATGTGCCGCAATATGTGCAGGTGCTCGGTCGCCGGCTGAGCTGAGCTCAGCCCGCGACGGGCATGGCATGATGGGCCTGCCCTGCCCGGCCGTGAGCTACCCAGAGGAGGCCCGATGCCGATGGAGTCCCGCGGTTTGAGGCGACCGATCTCGCGACGCACGCTGCTGACCGCGGCCGCCCTGGCACCGGTACTCAGCGCGTGCACCACCAATCCGATCAGCTCCGGCCCAACCCTCACCACGGGGGTGCTTCATTCCACAGCCACCGGCCAGGATCACGAATGGGCGATCTGGTACCCGTCGGGCGCCGACCAAAGCTCGCATCTTCCGGTGGTGATCGTCCTGCACGGCTTAGGCGACACCATCGACGCGGTTCAAGAGCTTGGCTACACCACCCAGGCCACCACCGTGATCAAAGCCGGAGCAGCACCGTTCGCTCTCGCCGCGGTGAACGGCTCCGATCTGTTCTGGCAGAAGGTGGGCTCCCAGGACGCCGGCGCCATGGTGGCCAAGGAATTCGTCGGCGTACTCAACGACAACGGCCTAGATACCTCCCGCATGGCGCTGACCGGCTGGTCGATGGGCGGTTGGGGGACGCTCCGGCTCGCCGAGGATGAACTCCACGGAAAGCTCCGTGCGGTCGCCGCGATCAGCACACCCTGCTACCCGGACTACAAGTTCGTGCCGGGGCCCTACCAGGAGGTGTTGAGTCGCAAGCTGTTCGAAACCGGAAACTTCTACACCCACCCGAACCGATTGACCGATCTTCCGATCTTCCTCGCCTGTGGCACCGATGACCCCTTCGAGGTCGGCAACGAGAACTTCGTGATCATTCTGGATTCCGAACCCGGTGTGCTGCAGCCCACGCGCGAGTTCGGCCCCGGCGGTCACGATGCTGACTACTGGAGATCAGTCGCGGCGGCCCAGTTCGCTTTCCTCAGCGAACACCTCGCCTGAATCCTGATTCAGCAGCGAGATCGGATCGGCGTCCATCAGCTGGGTGGCGGCCCGGATCAACTCCTCGTCGACCACATTGCGATGGAAAGACCACGAGGCGCTGAGACGTCCGCCGACGAACACCAAAGTGATGGTGATCCCAGCAAGATCGGACGTGGTCGACAACACGCCCAGACCCCGCAGATCAGGCCGCAGCCACGGCAGCATCTCGATGCCGCGGTGGCGGGGCGCAAAGACATAGGCCAGCTCCGAGTGCGGCTTCACCGGATTCACCGGCCCGTCGTCGGGGCCGGTGACTGTGTGGCGTTTCACGATGGCCGAAGCCAGGGTGAGGAGCACGCGCCCAGAGGTGGCCGTCGCAGCGATCACCCGACCGGCTTCGACCGGGTCGTCGGGAAGTTGTTGGCAGAAGCCGACCACCAGGTTGCCACGCGCTTGGACACCGGCCGGCAAATGCCGACGGCAGTCGTAGAGCACCGTGGTGTCGACTGAGATGGGTACCCCGACAGCCCGAAGCGCACGACGCGCCAGTATCAAGTAGATGCTGGCCATCGAGGTGTCCTCGGCGCGGCTGCGCCGCCACTGCTTGATGCGTTGCCAACTGTCGCGGCCTATCACGGTGAAGTACACCGCAAGGTCGGGCTCGCGTACCGGCTCTGCCACCACCGGGTCAGCCGGCACTCTCGGTTCGATGGGTTTCGTGAACCGTTGGCGCACCAGCGGCAGCAGCCGTTGCTTGCCGGGGCCGAAGGTATTGGCCAGGGCCACCCGGACCGGGTGCCTGATGACCTCCTGCCGGGCCCACGCTGGAATGTCGTCACCGGCCGCGACGTGAACAAGGGCGCTGACGCTGTTGAGGATGGGCTGGGCGTCACCCAGCGCATGATTCTGCCGGTAGATCAGAAAGCTCCCAGCCCGGATGATCAGCGTCGCTTCCGGACCAGCGATCCGTTGGGATTGAAGCAGGAGCCGATTCGCCAGCGCCAATACCTCCGGCTCTGGGGTGTCGACCTGCACCAGCGGCGCGTCCAGTTCGACCACGGCTTCGTGGGCCAACTGCGGCAAGGCGGAGGGGTCGAATCGCCAGTGAGCGCGATCCTCGCTGATGGAGTAGCCCAGCCGCGTGTTCTCACCCAGCTCACCCAGGCGGCAGAAGGCGTCCCGCAATGCGTCGATGTCGGGGAGCCGCAGCGGGCCGACCATGATCGAGGTACTCATGTCGAGCCACATTCGGTCCGCCCACGACATGGGACGCGCAGGTGCAGTCTCAGTCATTCATTTCTCGATCAGCCGACATCAGTCCCTTTGCCCAAGCCAGTGAGCTGACCAGGAGGCACCACGAGTCTGGCATATTCCGCTGTCACGCGCACCAGCCCCGACAACCGATGATGGCTACGAAGCCGCAGTGTGTTCCAAGGAGAGTCGGTCGCGCACAACCTCCGCGAGACGCTCGGCCACGTCGCGCGCGGCTTGCTCGGTCTCAGCCTCAACCATGACCCGCACCAATGGCTCGGTACCGGAGGGACGAAGCAGCACCCGGCCGCGATTCCCCAACTCCTGGGAGGCTTGGGACACCGCAGAAGCAACGACAGGGTCGATGCCCGCGCGAACCTTATTCACCCCGGACACGTTGATCATCACCTGCGGCAACCGCGTCATGATCGCGGCCAGATCCGCCAACGAACGACCGGTCCGCGCCATGCGCGCAGCCAAGTGCAGGGCAGTGAGGACACCGTCGCCGGTGGTCGCAAATTCACTCATAATCACGTGCCCGGACTGTTCGCCACCCAAGGTGAACCCGTTTGCGTTCATGTCTTCCAGGACGTAGCGGTCACCGACCTTGGTCTGGTCGACCTGAATGCCGTGTTCTGCCATGGCGTTGAGGAAGCCCAGATTGCTCATCACCGTGGCGACCACCGTGTCGGAGTGCAGGGTGTGGGTCTCTTTCATCGCCAGTGCCAGGATCGCGAGAATCTGGTCCCCGTCGACCACCTGGCCGGTGGCATCGACCGCGAGGCAACGATCGGCGTCGCCATCCAACGCGATACCGAGGTCGGCCTGGTAGGACACCACGGCCTCCTGCAGGGACTGCATATGGGTGGAGCCGCACTCGTGATTGATGTTGAGACCGTCGGGACTCGCATGCAGAGGCACCACGCGGGCGCCTTGGGCCTCGAAGGCAGATAGGGCCGTCACCGAAGCCGCGCCGTTGGCGCAATCGATCACGACGGTGAGCCCATCAAGGCTGGAGTCGGCTCCCAGGCTGCTCACCAGATGGGCCACATACGCTTCCAAGGCGGTGGAATCATCGTCGGTGATCCGGCCGACCTTGGCGCCCGTTGGCCGCAGCCACACTTCGCCCAGTTGCTGCTCGATGGCGTCCTCAATGACATCGTCAAGCTTGACGCCACCCTTGGCGAAGAATTTGATGCCGTTGTCGGGCATCGGATTGTGACTCGCCGACAGCATGACACCTAGGTCGGCTTCCATGCTGCCGACTAGGTAGGCCACGGCGGGCGTGGGCATGACACCGAGCCGAATGACGTCGACCCCGGCCGAGGCAAGCCCGGCCACGACAGCTGCTTCCAGGAACTCCCCGCTGGCACGGGTATCCCTGCCTACCAGTGCGACCGCCCGGCGATCCTCGGTGAAGGCGCCGGCCTCGGCCAACACATGAGCGGCAGCAACAGACAACTCCAGAGCAATCTCTGCAGTCAGATCCAGATTCGCTACTCCACGAACACCATCGGTGCCGAAAAGACGCGCCATTCCGGTCGCTCGGCGATCAGCGCTTGCTGTACTGCGGAGCCTTACGGGCCTTCTTCAGACCGGCCTTCTTACGTTCCTTGACGCGGGCGTCGCGGGTGAGCAGACCGGCCTTCTTCAGCGCGGGACGGCTGGCCTCGACGTCGACGGCGTTGAGCGCACGGGCAATACCCAAACGCAGTGCACCGGCCTGGCCGGTCACGCCGCCGCCGGTGATGGTGGCGATCACGTCATACGCGCCCATCACGCCAGCGGTCACGAAGGGCTCGTTGACCTCTTGCTGGTGCAGCTTGTTCGGGAAGTAGTCATCCAACGAGCGACCGTTGATCAGGAAGGTGCCGGTGCCGGGGAAGATCCGCACTCGGGCAATCGCCTCCTTGCGGCGGCCGGTGGCAGCCCCGGGGGCGATCACAGCCTGACGCTCGGTGCTGGCCGGACCACTGGGCTCGGCCTCAGCACGGTAGGCGATCTCACGCTCGCCCTCGGTGAAGGGAGTTACCTCGGTGTCTTCGATGTCTTCGACGATCTCGCTCACATTGCTTCCTTGGCTCACTGGGCGATCTGAATGATCTCGTAGGTCTGAGGCTTCTGGGCCTCGTGCGGATGCTCCGGGCCGGCGTAGACCTTGAGCTTCTTGATCTGCTGGCGAGCGATCTTGTTCTTGGGCAGCATGCCCCAAACAGCACGCTCAACGGCCTTGCGGGGATCCTTGGCCAGGAGTTCGCCATAGGGAACCTGCTTCAGGCCGCCGGGACGACCGGAGTGACGCACCGCCATCTTGTCGGTGTCCTTCTTACCGGTCAGGGCGATCTTGGAGGCGTTCACGACGACCACGAAGTCGCCAGTGTCCACGTGCGGTGCGTATTGCGGCTTGTGCTTGCCGCGCAGCAGGGTCGCCGCGGTAACGGCCAGCCGCCCGAGGACGACGTCGGTGGCATCAATCACGAGCCAGTTCCTGGTGATCTCACCAGGCTTGGGGCTGTACGTAGACACGGGTCTTCGTCCTGCTTTCAATGAGTTGTCGTCGTTGTTGGGTGCGGGATCCACTGAACAGAGCAGACCACAGCGCAACAGCGCCTAAGATTACCGCGCCCCTTCCGGGGGGTCAAAACGGTATCTGCACCCCCGCGACGCTACGGTGAGGCCGTCCCGCTACTGGGCGCCCAGGAGCGTCCCGACCTCAGCGTAGCGAGGAGTGGGTAGTAGTGGCTCACCGGGGAGGGACCCGGGGCTCGATGCTAGCCTCAGATGTCGATCACCGCAGGGGGAGCCGTGACCACTGTCTTTTCTCGCGTTGCGCCGCAGCAGTATCAACCACACCGGCTGCACGGCGCCGATCGCGCCTGGCCGGAGACCAACTGCTATGTCGATCTGTGGATCGAACTGCTTTCCGCCTACGGCACGACACCTGAGGCGATGCTCGGTTTCACCGTCACCCAGGACTACGAGGGCGATCAGTTCACCTTCTTCAAGGTCCCTTTGGAGGATCTGGAGAGCCTCTACGGCATCGTGGTGACCGAATTGGCGCTGTATGACTCGGTGGAGGCCCACGTCGCCACCCAGATCGACCGTGGCCGACTCTGCCTGGTCGAGATGGACAGCTTCTTCCTGCCCGACACGGCCGGCACCACGTACCGCACCGAGCATGGCAAGACCACAGTCGGGATCAATCGCATCGATCCGGACGCGGCGAGCATGGACTACTTCCACAACGGCGGCTTCTTCGAGCTGTCCGGGGAGGACTATGCCGGCGTCTTCCAACACGGCGTGGCCCCGGGACTGCGCTGGATCCCCTACACCGAGTTCGCCAAGTTCCCGGCCACCCCGGTGCCCGCCGAGCAGCTCCGCGACACCGCCCGGCAACTGCTGCGCCACCATCTGAAGCGCCGCCCAGCCAGTAATCCGCTGGCGGCCTACGCCGCGGTCTTCGCCGGGCAGGTGGAACAGGTGGCCGAGCGCGGCATGGACTTCTTCCATCTCTATGCGTTCAACACGGTGCGCCAGTTCGGCGCCAATTTCGAGTTGTTGGCCAGCCACCTGGAATGGCTGGACGCCGCCGAATTCAGCGAAGAGATCGTGGCCGCACGACAGATCTCCGATACCGCGAAGACCACCCAGTTCATGTTGGCCAGGGCCGTGGCCCGCCATCGTTTCGCGCCACTGGAGACTGCACTGGAGCCGACGGTGACAGCTTGGAACACACTGATGGCCGGCCTGGACGACAAGGTCGGCTGACTATGCGTCGCTACCTGGACGCCGAGGTCCGCCTGCTGAGCGAGGGCTGGCAGCTGACGCGTTGCGAGCCCGGCGCCATCGACTCACCCGCCGCGCTGGCTGCAGCTCGGGCTGTAACCGCCATCGTTCCAGGCACCGCTGCGGCGGCTTTGGCAGCGGCCGGACGCTTCGACGCCGCCCATCCCGAGCCACTCCAGGATGCCGATTTCTGGTACCACTGCCGACTCGCTGAACCGGCAGGTTCGGCGGTGCTGCGTTTCGAAGGCCTGGCCACGCTGGCCGAGGTGTTCCTCAACGGCGAGCTGATCCTGACCAGTGAGTCAATGTTCGAAAGCCATGACGTGCCTGTCGAACTCACCGGCAGCGACGAGTTGGCGATTCGGTTCGCTGCATTGAGCCAGGCTTTGGCGGCCAAAGGCCCGCGAGCGAAATGGCGCCCACGACTCTTCGACAACCAGGGGCTTCGCCTGGTTCGCACGACGCTGCTGGGACATATGCCGGGTTGGGGTCCGTCCATCCAGGCCGTCGGCCCGTACCGCGAGATCAGTGTGATCCGTCCCGGCCGGCTCAGTCTGGACGATCTGCGGATCGCCGCCGACCTGACCGAGGATGGCGTCGGCCTACTGGCCGTCGGAGCTCGGGGCGTGCCGCTCGGGACGGTGGTCCGCTGCGCCGGGGTAGAAGCCGCTTTCGAAGCCGACGGTGACCGAATAATCGCCACCCTCGTCATTGCGGACATTGAACCGTGGTGGCCGCGCACTCATGGCTCACCGGCGCTGTATGACATCGAGCTGGTGCTGGCCGACGGTAGCGTGCACCGGCTGGCGCGCACCGGCTTTCGACACCTGGAGGTCACCGACGCTGACGACTTCGGGCTGCAACTCAACGGCGTGCCGGTCTTCTGCCGGGGCGCGGTGTGGACCAGCGCCGATCTGCTCGGGTTGAGTGGTGATCGCCAGACCTACGCTCCCCTGCTGAAGCGACTGGCGGCGGCCGGGGCCAATATGGTGCGCATTCCCGGAATCACCACCTACGAGGCCCCAGCATTCTTCGATCTGTGCGACGAACTCGGTCTGCTGGTCTTCCAGGACTTCATGTTCGCCAATTTCGACTACCCCGGTGATGAGCCCTTCCTCGATCACGTCCGCGAAGAAGTGCAGCAGTTCTTGGACGCCCGTCAGGGTTGTCCGTCGCTGGCGGTGACCAGTGCGGGCAGCGAGATCGCCCAGCAGGCAGCGATGCTGGGGCTGCCCGAGCCGTTCTGGTATTCGGCGCTGGCGACCGAGCTGTTGCCCAGCTGGGTCGCCGAGTATCGCCCGGATGTGGCCTACGTGCCCGGTTCGCCCTCGGGCGGAGCCTTGCCGTTCAGTGTCGATGCCGGGGTGGGTCATTACTACGGCGTAGGAGCCTACGGCCGTCCGCTGGAGGACGCCCGGCGCGCGTCGGTGCGGTTCACCAGTGAGTGCCTCGCCTTCGCCAATGCCCCCCAACACAGCTCTCTTCCCGCCGACCTCACCGAGGGCAGCACCAGCGACGAGGCGTGGCGTGTCGGGGTGCCGCAGGATCCCGGCACCGACTGGAACTTCGCGGACACCCGTGACCACTACCTCGGGCTGCTGTACGACCGAGACCCGCACATGGTGCGTGCCGAAGACCCGCAGCAATACCTGGCGCTATCGCAGGCCGTCAGCGGGGAGGTTGCCGCCGAGACTTTCGCCGAGTGGCGCGCTGGCGCGACCACCCACGGCGCACTGGTGTTCACCGTGGCCGATCTGGCCCCCGGTTTCGGCTGGGGCATCATCGACTCCAGCCATCAACCCAAGCCGATCTTCTACGCCCTGGCGCGCGCCTGGCGTCCGGTGACGGTGGCGATGACTGATGAGGGAGTCAACGGGCTTCGCATCCACCTGCTCAACGACACTGCCGAAGCGGTGGCCGGCACCGTGGAGGTGTTTGGCATCCGCGACGGCTCGGTGATGGTGTCGCAGGCGAGCCGGGCTGTGGTGCTGGCCGGACGCAGCCGCACCGCCGTGGCCGCCACAGACCTGCTGGGGGGGTTCTTCGACTACAACTACGCCTACCGTTTCGGGCCGGCCGAACATGACGTGGTCCTCGCTCGGCTGCGCAGCGCCCAGGGCATCCTTGCCGAGGCCTTCCATTTCCCGCTGGGACGCAGCGCCGCACTGCGCGAGCACCGGCTCGGCGCACAGTTGATTCGCGACGACGACGGCTGGTCGGTCGAGGTGAGCACCGACGGCTTCGCACAGTCGGTCCACGTCCAGGCCGAGGGTTTTGAGGCTGACGATGGCTGGTTCCATCTCGCACCCGACGAGCCGCGCCGGGTGCAGCTGCGTCCGCAGGCCGGGTTCGAGGATCGCCGTCCGCAGGGGTTCGTCGCCAGCTTGAACGGCCATCCGGCACGTTACTGACACAAGTCGACCGCGAGACGCGAGTCGACGCCCACCCAGGGTCTCCGTAATGTACTCACATGACCGACCATCTGCAGATCCGGCACCCGGCAACCGGTACCGAAGCTGAACTCCCCATCACCGAAGCCACGATCTCCGCACCGGCACTGCGCCAGTTCGTCGTCGAGGGCACTCCGCTGGCCAGTTTCGACCCGGGCTTCGTGAATACCGCGGCCTGTCATTCATCGATCACCTACATCGATGGGGACGCCGGGATCCTGGAATACCGCGGCTACCCCATCGCCGAACTCGCCGAACATGCCACCTTCCTGGAGGTGGCATATCTGCTTCTCAACGGCGAATTGCCGAATGCTGACCAGCTCCATGCCTGGGAGGACTCGGTGAACCTGGAGCACCGCTGGCTGCCCGACAAGGTCAAGACTGTGCTGGCCGGTTTTCCCTACGATGCCCATCCCATGACGATCCTGATGGCGGCCGTGGCGTCGTTCTTCTCCTTCTATCCCGACGCCCGCAACTACAACGATCCCGCGGCTCGCGACCTGAACATCACGCGCCTGATCGCCAAAATGCCGACCCTGGCCGCCTTCGCCTATCGCAAAGGCAAGGCCAAGCCGTACGTGAATCCCGACGATTCGTACGGGTACAGCCACAACTTCCTGCAAATGTTGTTCAAACAATCCGAGCGGCGCTATGTCGCCGATGAGCGTCTGATCCGAGCCATCGAGGTGCTCTTCATCCTCCACGCCGATCACGAGCAGAACTGCTCGACGAACGCAGTGCGCTCGGTAGCCTCCTCCGGCAACGATCTGTACACCAGCTGCTCTGCCGGTATCGGTGCACTGCATGGCCCGCTGCACGGCGGCGCCAATGAGGCGGTCCTGAAGATGCTGCGCGAGATCGGCACCGTGGATCGAGTCCCGGAATTCATCGAAGGGGTCAAAGCCGGCAAGACCCGCATGATGGGGTTCGGGCACCGGGTGTACAAGAACTACGATCCGCGAGCCACGATCATCAAGAAATCCGTGGAGGACGTCTTCGAGGTTACGGGGGTGAATCCGCTGCTGCAGGTGGCTCAGGAACTCGAGCGGTACGGGCTCAACGACGACTACTTCGTCTCCCGACGGCTGTATCCGAATGTGGACTTCTACTCCGGGCTGATCTATGAGGCGCTGGGTTTCCCTCCCGAGATGTTCACGGTGCTGTTCGCCGTGCCCCGCGCGGCGGGCTGGGCGGCGCAATACAAGGAGTTCATCACCGATTCCGAGCAGAAGATCGTGCGACCCAAGCAGTTGTACACCGGCCATCGAGGTCGGGCCTACACCCCGATCGAGCAGCGCTCGTAGCTCACCTTCGCGACGCCTGTCGCAGTCTGGAGACATCGGGCCGGCAGCGTTGTGAGGCGCTCGGCGCCCTCACTAATCTGCAGGGCATGTCGCCTGCCGCCTGCGCGCCGTCTTGGTGCGCTGCGGCATCGACACCGATGGCGCTGCGTCATCGAAAACGATGACGCCACTGCCCTGATTCGCCACTGACCAAAGGAAGCTGCCATGCCCCAGATCGACTACTACAGCCAGCCTGCAGATCTGCGACTGAACTCCGAATTGGCCCTGACCGACGAGCAGGAGGACGCCCTTCGCAGCTTCACCTGGGAGCGGGTGTTGGCTGGCGAAGCCGACCTCGACTCCTACTTGGAGTGGGCCGGCGATGAGTTCCCCGAGCAGGAGGAGCAGGCACTCAGCCAAGCCTTCGCCACTGTGTGTGAGGCGCGCCGGGCACAAATCGCCTCCTGGCCCCCGGAGCTGCGCTCCACCGCACTGATGACTGCCTTCAGCGAGCTTGCTGAGATCGGCATCGTGGCCCGCGGCAATTTCTCCTGCTGCGGCAACTGCGGCTCGTCGGAGATCTGGGAGGAACGGGACGACTCCCGCATCTGGCGTGGCTATGTCTACTTCCATGCCCAAGATGCCGAACGCATCCCGGACGAACGAGCCACCTATCTCGGCTACGGCGTCTTCCTGGACGCCTATCTGCCCGAATCGGAGTGGAATGCGCTCAGCGACGAAGCCAAGGATCAGACCTACACCCGGCTGGTGACCGAACTCATGGCCGAGGCCACCACCGTGTTCGAACGCCACGGCGTCGAGGTGGAATGGACCGGCGACCTGGCCGTCCGGATCTTGCTGAAGAACGTCGACTGGTACATCGAGGTTTAGCACCCACTGGCGGCTGCCGCACTGCCGTTCACGGCGCTCCGAACTCCCCGCAGCAATCGGGTCGAAAAGACAGTGAGACGAATCGTCGAAAGTTGGTTGCGAGGCCCCTGCCTTGGTAGTTAGGTAGGGGCATGAGTTCAAAGGTGAGCGCTGCCTCAGTGCAGGTGAATAGTCCCGACGACGTCCGCAATGTTGTTCTGATAGGAAACGCCGGCTCCGGAAAGACCTCACTGTTCGAGCAGCTACTCAAGGCTCGGGTCGCCGGTTACCGCGGTGAGAAAGGGGATGCCGAACGCGCCGCCCAGCTCTACCTGGCTTCTGTGGTCGCCGGCGAGAAACAGGTCAATCTGCTCGACGCCCCCGGACACCCTGACTTCGTCGGTGAGTTGCGCGCCGGTATTCGGGCTGCCGACGCGGCCATCTTCGTGATCTCGGCAGCGGACGGTGTTGATGGCGCCGCCACCGCCCTCTGGGAGGAGTGCACCGTGGCGAATCTGCCGCGGATCATCGCACTGACCAAACTGGACGCCGGGCACGCCGATTTCGATGCTGCGGTGGCCAACATCCAGGCCGCCTTCGGTGAGGGAGTCCTCCCCACCCACGTTCCCACCATGAATCCCGACGGCATCATCGGCAACATCGGACTGCTCACCTTGGAGGAGCACGACTACGCCAGCGGCTCCATGGTCACTCAGCAGCTGACCGCCGACGATTCCCACGTCGAGACCTATCGCGGTCCGCTGATCGAAGCGATCATCCAGGAGGCCGAGGACGACGGGCTGATGGATCGCTATCTGGAGGGCGAGGAACTCGACACCAACTATCTGCTCGACGACTTGATGAAGGCCGTCGCCACCGCCAACTTGTTCCCGGTGATTCCGGTGGCCTCCAATACCGGCGTCGGAGTGGAGGAGCTGCTGCGCCTCATCGAACACGGCTTCCCGACCCCGTCGCTGCACCCGAATCCGGCCGCGACGACCCCCAAGGGAGAGGAGTTGCCGAACCCCCCGACCGATCCGTCCGCGCCGCTGGTGGCACAGGTGATCCGCACCACCACCGATCCGTTCGCCGGCAAGCTGTCGATGGTGCGCATCTTCTCCGGCACCCTGACCGCCGACGACGTGTTGCACATCTCCGGTCACCGTCCCGAGAACGACGAATCCCACCCCGACCATGACGACGAGGAGAAGATCGGGCAGATCCAGGTTGCCGTCGGCACCAGCCTGGAGCCGCGGCCGCAGGCGATCGCCGGTGAGATCGTCATGCTCCCCAAGCTGACCACCGCGGAGACCTCCGACACCTTGTCGGCCAAGGAACGTCCGGCCCTCGTGGCAGCCTGGACGCTGCCCGAGCCGCTGCTGCCCCTGGCGATCCGGGCCGCCACCCGCAATGACGAGGACAAGCTGGCCGGCGCCTTGCAGCGGCTAGCGGTCGAAGACACCACCGTCCGGCTGGATCGCGGCGGCAACGATCAACTGGTGCTGTGGACCACCGGGCAGGCCCACGCCGATCTGCTGCTGGCCCGCCTCAGCGACCGCTACGGGGTGAAGGTCGAGCAGGAGGAGTTGAAGATTCCGCTGCGCGAGACATTCATCGCCAAAGCCACCGCGCTGGGACGCCACGTCAAGCAGTCCGGTGGGCATGGCCAGTATGCGGTGTGCAATATCGAGATCGAACCGCTGCCGCGCGGAGGTGGGTTCGAGTTCGTCGACAAGGTGGTCGGCGGTGCCGTACCGCGCCAGTTCATCCCCAGCGTTGAGAAAGGCGTCAAGGCGCAGTTGGAGAAGGGCGCTTTCGCCGGATTCCCGATGGTCGATGTGCGGGTCACGTTGTTCGACGGCAAGTCACATTCGGTGGATTCCTCCGACATGGCTTTCCAGATGGCCGGGTCGTTGGCCATCAAGGAGGCGGCGAACGCCAAGACCGTTGCGTTGTTGGAGCCGCTCGATGAGGTGACCGTGGTCGTCGGTGAGGAATACCTCGGCGCGGTCATGAACGACCTCACTGGACGCCGTGGACAACTGCTGGGCACCGACGCCGCCGGCCACAAGGCGATCATCAAAGCGCTGGTGCCGCAGTTGGAGTTGGCACGCTACGCCATTGATCTGCGGGGAATCGCGCACGGTTCGGGCACCTTCACCCGCCAGTTCCACGGCTACGAATTGATGCCGGCGAACCTCACCGAGAAGTACGCCAAGGCCAACGGCTGACGGTTGGGATTGAGCCCGAAGCCCCGCAGAATCGGCATCGGTGTCGCCCTTCCGGCGATTTCGTCGGCCCCGTCGGCACCCAGCAGACAAGCCGAGCACAACCAACACCTCGACCAGTCGCTCTTCCGGCTGGCTGAGGAGCGAACTCCTCCCCACATCCGGCTGGCTGAGGAGCGAACACCTCCCCACATCCGGCTGGTTGAGGAGCGAACGAAGTGAGCGTCTCGAACCCCCCCCCAAGGCAACTCCACAGATCAGCCCGCGAGGTTTCGAGACGGC
>SWBZ01006353.1_pt1 | contig 28046 bp, 29 predicted proteins | sample 4693031 | NCBI WGS metagenome assembly SWBZ01 (sample SAMN10267274, study PRJNA491770) | bioreactor metagenome | isolation source: DHS bioreactor inoculated with | place: Japan: off Shimokita Peninsula
CCCCCCAACTATGCGCTGGTCGGCCGTTGGATCGGCCATATGCCACGCGGACGTTTTTGCCATGACTCGATCGCGGCGTCAGCCCCGGTGCGCGGCGAACACATCATAGGGTGGACAGCTCATTACCTGATAGGTATCGCGTTCGCAGCCTTGCTTATCGGTATCTGGGGACCTGCATGGGTTCAGCAACCGACGATTGGTCCCGCGCTCGCCGTGGGCATTGGTGGCGTGGCGGCGCCATTCTTCTTGATGCAACCAGGCATGGGCGCCGGTATTGCGGCCTCCCGAACACCACGCCCCGCCTCTGCTCGACTGCAGAGCCTTATTACCCACGTGGTGTTTGGTCTCGGACTCTATGCAGCGGGCCAGGTGGTACATCTTGTTTACTCAATATGAAATGCAGTCCAACCAGCAGCAATATTTGATTCGGCAAATTATGGCTCAGGAGATTAAAATGCGTATTCCCGCTCGTTTTGCACCAATCCTTTTCAGTGCCTTGCTCTCGGCCATTATGGTCTGCATCGTGTCGGCCTTCGTCCTCGCAATCTCACGGGGAGTAGGCTCCGGATTCCCTGCGCAGTGGCTCAGAAGCTGTATTACGACATGGCCGGTAGCCTTTCCAACCGTCGCTGTTGTGGCTCCATGGGTGCGAAGAATTGTCACCCGAGTAACGGCTTAATCTAGAAGCAGAGGGTGCAAATCCTATCGCAGAAAGGTCGCTGCGGCATCAGATCCGCGGCGGGTCAAACGTCCGCTGCAACGATTTTTTATGTAGCTGTTTGCGCACTCTGCTCAACATTTCAATCAAAGAGCCTCGAAATACTAGGCTGGAAAGGAACCAAATTTAGGAAGAGTTTCCAACTTCTCATCCCAGTTGGCCCTGCTGTCCATGTATATATGCCCCTGGGGTCGGAGTGGCACATCTGTATCAAGGCTCCCAGCGGGCACGAGTAAGGTGCCGTTCGTTTGCAGACTTGGCAGCGCTGAACCACAAACCGCACAAAAGCTTCTAACGTGGCGCGTTTCAGGCAAGTTATAAACGGTGACTTGCGATTCTCCAGACAGCCAGCGCAGTTCAGAAGCCTTAGAGAAAAGATTAGCGGCGTTAGATGAGCCCGTGTCTTTCCGGCAACGCGAACAATGGCAAAGGAAGAAACCCTCAAAGGGCCCGGTCACCTCGAAGCGAATCGCCCCACATAGACATCCACCCGTATGTTTCACAGCATCACCCACCTGAATTTGTCGGCTCGACCTGAGTCTTGAAGACTCTGTGACTCACCCTTTGCTCGATGACGGAACGAGCCACATAACGTCACCCATAAGCCGCGCGATCTTCGCGTCGGCTTGTTCGGCTGGTTAGGACTCTTTCTCTATGCCGCATGGGGTGTAACTTCTTTTTCCAGACGTTTTGCGAGTTCTGATTCTGCGCACAAAAGATCATAACGTGACTGAAGATTGAGCCAAAATTGTGCCTCCATACCGAAGTACCGACCGAGGCGTAACGCGGTATCTGCTGTAATAGAACGCTTGCCTTGGGTGATTTCGCTTATACGGCGTTGCGCCACACTGATATCTTTCGCGAGACGGTATTGCGATATGCCCATAGGCCGCAAAAATTCCTCTAGCAGAATTTCGCCAGGATGAACGGGGTCGAAATCTCTCTTAGCCATGACTGAGCCCTCTAATGATAATCAACGATATCTACCTCATGAGCATCACCGGCTTTCCAGGTAAAACAGATACGCCATTGATCGTTGATTCGTATACTGTGTTGACCTGCCCTGTCACCTTTCAGTTTTTCAAGACGGTTAGACGGTGGAATTCTCAATGATTTTAGCTCGCTCGCAGCCGCAAGCATTTCAAGCTTTCTGGCCGCAAGGTGTTGAATTTATTTGGGAATCCGCTTCGAATAGCGGCCCTGATAAATCTTCTCAGCTTCCTTGCCCTTGAACGATTTGATCATAACGCTGAATACTATCGTTTCACGATAGTATCGTCAAGCGCCACTATTCTGGGTCTCGTGAGTTCTAACGGCCAGCACCAGGAGCGCGCCGTTGTTTGGCGCGTCCCTGCCGCGAAGCGGCTAACTGGGTGCTGTTGTTAGGGCAGTGGCAAGCGATATTCATATATCTTTCCACCCATATTGAAATTCACTGACTTTCTGTTGCTATCGAATGAAACGATTTCGTCTATGGGTTTCTTTTCGAAGCCTACGGGCAGTTCCTCAATGCGAAAATCACGCCTGAATATTACTGACCATGCCTCGCTTCTACCTCCCTTTTCCTCGGATCTCGTCTTTCGCACCTCAACATCAATAGAATAATAATCAGCTTTATAATTTTCTTCGTCTTTATATACTACGGGCCCGATTGCTGCTACGTAACACGTGTCAGCTAGATACTTCATCTGAGATCGCCACTCCGCTGGCCGATTATATTCATACATAGATGGAGTTATATCCGGCTTCTCAGGCATTGGCTGGTCCGGCATCTCATCACATATCTTCTTTTTTTCGATGTAATCCTGTGTCACGTAGAGAATTGGTGACCCATCATCGTACTTGCCGGACACTACCACAGAACTGCTATCTGGACTGTCGCACCCGCTCAAGGCATAAGCGGCAATCCCAATTACTACCAATGTTTTCATTGGGCGCCCTAACGTCGCGGCTCAGGCGCGGCTCGCCGCAGGCGAGCCGTCGCCCTGGTGTCGTTTGTTAGGGCGCTGCTAAGATGCATCGGTTGCACGAAGTTCCCCGAGGGTCTTGGCAGTTACCGCTGATGCCTTGGCGCCATAATCTAGAACCGTTCCTTGGCTGGTCTGTTCCTCGTACGGACCTATTTTATACACGGTCCACCCAGTGAGGCTCATCGAGTCTGACAATTCAATTGCCGCCGATGGTGTCGACACGGCGCCCTCCAAGTGCATGGTAGGAACGTCTCCGCGCTTTACATTGAAGTCAATAGAATAGGTAACCGTAGAGTTTGAGAGCGCCCTCGCGTTTCCTGTAACAGACCAAGGCGCGGGATAGACACCACTCGCGCTGCTTGTGCTGACTTGAATAGGCTCGACCTCCTCGGTAAATGAGATTTCTTGGGCATCACCTGCCGCAGGCGGGCCGTTGGGAAGACTCTTTGATAGCAGAGTCAGCAGCAACTGGGAATTAAGGCTTGCGATATCCAAAAGATCAATTTCCCGACCCTTTTCCAGATTCAGCCCTTTAACAAGCATCCACCGGCCAGAAATCACGAGAATTGTCCCGGCCTGTGGGCTCTCCCCATCAGTTGTTTCATAGGTAACCCTAGCATCACCATTTGGCGCCATCTCGAGCTTTGTAAACAGTTGGTCTGGATGACCAATTACAGTTTTCGTTATATCTATGACCGAGGGTTGCCATGGCACTGGATCCGACACCTCGGTGCATGCAGCTTGGCATGCAATAAGGACCGCAGCAGTCAGTTGGAATCGCTTCGACATATGCGCCCTAACGTGGAGCTAACCGGCGCCCGGAATGCCGCCAAGCGGCATGTAGGGCGTCCGGGTTGAGCGCAGGGTTGGGCGTCATTGGCTAGCCTCGCCTGACGGTGTGACTGCTTTGATGAATTTACCCTGCTCGTTGAACTCGAGCCCCAGCTGGCCTACCCAAACGTAACCTTCTTTCTCGAATGGACCGACGGGGTCGTTCTTTACTAGGGCGGCGTTGATAATGTCGCTCCGAGAGGCGCCGGGTCTAGCTACCACCGGCAGAATGGCAAGCGACTGGTTTAACAGTTCATTCGTGGTATCGAGGGACGCACTCATGTATGTGTGGGTGATTCCCGCATCAATCAGGCGATACACCCACCAAGCATTTGAGCCAATAAGGGCTAGTAGCAATACGGCGATTGATGCTCGGCATTTGGTCACGCGGAGACTCCTGACGCCCAACAGTGTGTATGTTGGATGTTGCGGTGTTTAAACACGTGAAACTCCGACATATCCCATCTCCTAGCTTGTTGGATTATTGTTGGTATCTTGCCGAACGCTACCGGAAATTCCGTATTATTTCAAGGACATTCGCGGACCGCTTCCTGCTGCATCGTGATTTCATTCAGGCCGGGAGCCGTGAATAAGCCTCGGTTTCCCGCCTATCCCGCCCTTGCCATTTGGACATTGCCGTACTACTGTAAATGTGTACAGTCCATGGAGGGATCTGATCATGCAGAACGCTGACGCAAAGTCGCCGTTTCTCAACCGTGTGCGGGAGGTCATCCGCACCCGGCATTACAGTATTCGAACCGAGCAATCCTATGTTCATTGGGTAAAGCGTTTCATTCTGTTCCATGACAAGCGTCATCCGAACGAGCTGGGAGAAACCGAGGTGGCGGCGTTCCTGTCGCACCTGGCGGTCGATCGTCAGGTGTCGCCCAGCACCCAGAATCAGGCGCTGAATGCGCTGGTGTTTCTCTATCGTTATGTGCTCGACCGGCCACTGGGGGATATCCTCGATGCGGTGCGCGCCAACGGCCTGAACGCTTGCCGGTCATTCTGACCAGGGCGGAAGTGCGACGACTGTTTGCACACCTGGATGAAAGTTGCCTTCAACGGGCCATCAAGCTGGCGGTTCGCAAGGCGGGCATCACCAAGCCGGCCAGTTGTCATACGCTGCGCCATTGCTTTGCCACCCACCTGCTGGAGCGCGGCATGGACATTCGTACGGTGCAGGAACAACTGGGGCACAAGGATATTCGCACCACGCAGATTTACACGCATGTACTGCAGCGCGGCGGCAATGCGGTGGTCAGCCCCCTGTCGGATGTGCTCGGGGCGGGCTGATTCATTTGCTGTATGGTAAGTACACAATCAGCCGTGCCTGATCGAGCCGGCAACCCTTGAAGCGCGCTCGGTGATGCGGCCTATTCCTCTCCCGGCCTTCTGGCACCCGCGCACGGTAACCGGAACCACTTGCGGTCCTCCAGCCGCAGGGCCGTCAGTTCACCGCCCCACAGGCAGCCCGTGTCGAGGGGAAAGACGTTTTCCTCGTGCACCCGTCCCACGGTCGACCAGTGACCGAACAGGATGCGCAGGCCGGCGCTGGCGCGGCCGGGTACCGCGAACCAGGGCATGTGGCCGCGCGGTTGGCTGCCGGGCGCGCCCTTGTCGCGCAGGTTGAGGCGGCCTTCCGGGTCGACGTAACGCAGGCGGGTGAAGCAGTTGGTGATGTAGCGCAGCCGATCCCAGCCCTCCAGGTTTTCCGACCAAAGATCCGGCTCATTACCGTACATGCGCGACAGGAATGCACCATGCTGGCCATTGCGCAAGACCTCTTCCGCCTCGGCGGCGCAGGCTTGCGCCCTGGCCAGGTCCCATTGGGGCGGCAGGCCGGCATGGAGGAGGGTGAAGCCGAGCTCGGTGTCGTGGTGCAGCAGTGGCCGGCAGCGCAGCCATTGCAGCAACTCATCCTTGTCGGGGGCCTCGAGGATGGGTTGCAGGGTGTCCTTGGGGCGGGCGTAGCGGGCATCGAAATCGGCGGCCAGCAGGTGCAGGTCGTGGTTGCCAAGCACGGTGAGGGCGGCCTCACCGAGGCCGTGCACGAAGCGTAGGGCCTCCAGGGATTGGGGGCCACGATTAACCAGGTCACCGGCGAACCAGAGGCGGTCTCGGGCGGGATCGAAGTTGATGAGATCGAGCAGGGACTGCAGTTCCGCGAAGCAGCCCTGCACATCCCCGATGGCGTATACAGACACTAGTGCAGGGTGCGCGGGATCGACAGGGTGAAGGGCGGTATCTCGGCGTCGAACTGCTCACCATCGTCCGCCACCATCTGGTAGCTGCCCTCCATGGCGCCGACCGGGGTTTCCAGCAGGGTGCCGCTGGTGTAGCGGAAGCTTTCGCCGGGCTTGAGATAGGGCTGTTCGCCCACCACGCCTTCGCCACGCACCTCGTTGATCTTGCCGTTGGCGTCGGTGATGACCCAATGACGCGTCAACAGCCGGGCCGGCACCTCGCCCTCGTTGCGAATGGTGATGGTGTAGGCGAATACGTAGCGGTCCTGCTGGGGCAGGGACTGCTCCTCGATATAGCTGGTGTCCACTTCCACCTTGATGTTGTGTCGTTCGGCTTGCATGGCCTGGTTCCGTGGGTAAGGGGGGATTGCGTTGTAGAATAGACACATTCTACCTGTCCTGTGGGGCTGCGTCCCGCCGTGCCGGCGGCAAGATTCCACAGACCAAGGGTTGGAATGGCTGGCTAAAGTCGGCTGGCGACCAGGCTGGCGCCCAGCAGGCCCGGTTGCTCGGTCAGCACCAGGTGAACCGGGAAGCGGCGCATCAGTTCCGTCATGCGGCCCTTGTTGCGGAATGCCGCCAGGAAGCCGTCGGTACTGAGGCGGGGCAGGATGCGCGGGGCGATGCCGCCGGCGATGTAGAGACCACCACGGGCCATGGCGGTGAGGGCCAGGTTGCCGGCCTGGGCGCCATAGAGGCGCAGGAACAGGTCCAGGGCCTGGCCGGCGAGGGGATCGTCCTGGTCCAGGGCCCGTTCGCTGATGCGGGCCGGGGTGCGCGGGTCCTCCAGGTCGAGCTCCGGCAGGTGGCCGGCCCGCTGGCAGAGAAAATCATGGATCAGCGCCAGCCCGGGTCCTGATACCAGGCGTTCCCAGGAGACATGGGTATAGCGTCCCTGCAGGTGCCGCAGCAGTTCCAGTTGCAGGGCATCGCCGGGGGCGAAATCCGCGTGGCCGCCCTCCGTGGGCAGTACCCGGTAGTCCTGGCCGTCATGGGGCAGCAGGGCCTGGCCCAGGCCCGTGCCGGCGCCGATGAGGGCGCGGGTGCCCTGGGCCTCGGGCTCCCCGACCTGCAGGCAGTACAGTTCCTCCTGGGGGATGCCCGCCAGGGCGTGGCCGATGGCCTCGAAATCGTTGATCAGGCGCAAGCGCTCGAAGCCCAGCTCGCGGCGCAGGGCGCGGCCATCGATCTCCCATTGCAGCCGGGTGACCCGCGCCCTTTGCCCGTCCGCACCGTCCCACACGGGGCCCGCCACGGCCAGGCAGGCGCGAGGGGGAGGGGGGCGGCCGGTGGCCTGGAAAAAATGCCGCAGCAGGCTGGTAAGGTCGGGGAAATCGGCGGTGCGCACATGGCGCTCAAGGTGGCTGTGTGGCACCTCGGCGTCGCCATTCGCCAGGCGCAGCCGGGTATGGGTGCCGCCCAGGTCCACGGCCAGCAGGTTGGGTTCCGTTTCGCTCATAGGGGTATCTGTTCCGCGGCCGCTGCGTCGAGGTGCCATTCCAGGTTCTCCAGGCCCGCCAGGGCCTGGATCGGCAGGCCGGCGCCCGGTTCCCGCCAGATGCGCCCCAGGATATCGGCCTTGGCCGCGCCAGTGGTCAGTATCCACAGGGCCCGGGCCTGGCGCAACGCCGGGTAGGTGAGGCTGATCCGCCAGCTTTTCAGGCGTGGCACATAGACCGCCGCCACCGCCCGTTCCCGCTCGTTGAGGATGCAGGTGCCGGGAAACAGGGATGCCGTGTGGCCATCCTCGCCCAGGCCCAGCAGCACCAGGTCGAAACGGGGCTGGCCGCCGCTGCCGGCGGGGGCGTGGCGGGCCAGATCCCGGGCATAGGCGGCGGCGTCGTGGCGCACGCGTTCCATGCGGGCCGGGATGGGGTGGACCTGCGCCTCCGGTATGGGCACCTGCTCCAGCAGTGCCACGCGCGCCATGTGGTAGTTGCTGTCCGGGTGATCGGGCGGGACACAGCGCTCATCCCCGAAATAGAGGTGTACCCGCGACCAGTCCAGTTGCCCGCGGCGTTCCGGCCGCGCCAATTCCCTATAAAGGTGGCGCGGGGTGGAGCCGCCGGCCAGCACCAGGTGGGCGGCCCCGCGTGCCCTGATGCACTCGCGGGCATGGGTCATGAGGCGGTCCGCCAGGCGCCGGGCGAGGTTTTCCGGGTCGGGGTATACATGGGGTGTGGTCATGGGCCTTCCTTGCCGGCCGGGGTTTATTCGGCACAACTGGTTGTAAGGACTACAATCTACTATGGTTGCGGGCAAAATAAAGGCCCCGCGTATCTGTCGAGAAGGAGCCGTGCATGTACCTACGACATACCGCCAGCGGCGATCTGGTGGAGATCCTGGAGCCGGGAGCCCTGTTTGACCCCTTCCAGACCGAGGTGAGCGGACGCTTCCACGCCGGTGAGGAAATGCAGGAACCCGCGCCGTTTCGCAAGGCGGAGCTGGTTTTTCCCTCCGGAGAGCCGCTGCCGCGCTGCTGGATGGACCCGGACTATCGGGGTGAATTGCCCTAGGGGACCTGTTATCGTCATGTCGGCATGACGGGTTGATCAGCCTTCCCTGGCACAAGGTAAAGATGCCGCGCCAGCGGCCGATGTTGCCCAGGCACGGGATTACCCTGGCCCGTGGCGCTATTTTCCGGATTGTGATCCGGTCGGCAGATGTTTCCGGTTGCGAGTTGCATGCTGGAATCACACACGAACCGATTGTTTGGTACAGGGATTGCAGGTTTGCAGGGAGGACTCCATGAGGGTTCGTGGAGGAGGACGCATGAAAACAGTACATCGACGGCACTGGCGGCTCGATCCGCTGCTGGCCCTGGCCCTGGTAGTGGGCCTTGGTGTCGTGGTGACGACCACCGCGCGGGCCGATGAGCGCCCCGCCACGGGGCACGAAGCCCTGGCGGTGAGCTATTCGGGGGCATTGCCGGCCCTGCGTAAGCGCCTGCAGGAGCAGACCGACGAGCTGCTGCGCGCGGCCGACGGTATGCCGGCGTCCCGCGATGTCGGTACCCGCCTGAGCTGGTCCCTGGCCGCGCCCGAGATCGAGCCGGCCCTGGCCCGCTCCCATGATCCCGATGGATTCGTGGTGGAGGCCCCGGCCGCCATGACCCTGATCTACCGGCACCGCTGGTAGTAACCCTCCCGGCCGGCGCCGCCGGCCCCGGCCTGCCACGCCTTCTGGCGCGCCTGGCAGTTGTCGTCGGCGCCGATCTTCATTACTGTGCTGCGATCCTGTGCGGATTTACGGATTTCGGCCATGGCAGTGCAGAACAAGAACACCCCTCGTCGCCTGTCCAGCTTTGGCCTGGAACCGGGATTCCGGATTGGCGACAAGTACCGGGTCGAGGCCCTGCTCGGCACCGGCTGGGAAGGGGAGGTGTACCTGATCCGGGAACTCGCCACCGGCATCGAGCGCACCGCCAAGATCTTTTTCCCGCAGCGTAATCCCCGCAACCAGTCCCTGCGCTTCTATGCCCGCAAGCTGCACAAGCTGCGCCAGTGTCCCATCGTCATCCAGTACCACACCCGCGACACCCTGGAGTTCAAGGGCATGAAGGTGTCCTTCCTGGTGTCCGAGTTCGTCGAGGGGGAACTGCTCAGTGAATTCCTCAAGCGCCAGCGCGGCCGGCGTCTGACCCCGTTCCAGGCGGTACACCTGCTCTACGCCCTGGCCCGGGGCATCGAATGCATCCACGCCATCGGCGAGTACCACGGCGACCTGCACATGGACAATATCATCGTGCAGCGCCATGGCCTGGGCTTCGATCTGAAGCTGCTGGACATGTTCCACTGGGGACGCCCCAGTTCGCAGAACATCCGCAATGATGTGTTCGACCTGGTCCGGATCTTCTATGACGTGCTGGGCGGGCGTCGCTACTACGCCGGCCAGCCCGCCGAGGTGAAGGCCATTTGTTGTGGCCTGCGCCATTCCCTGATCGGCAGCAAGTTCCGCAGTGCCGGCCAGTTGCGCGCCTATCTCGAAAACATGCAGTGGAACTGAGGCAAGCCCATTTCTTATCCAATGAACAATAATAAACCTGCGCTCGAAGCCTTTTTCCAATGGAACACCGATGCACCGCTACGCCTGGCCGACATGCCGGGGCAGGTGGCGGTGTTTTCCGGTCGCGCTCCGCACAAGGAGACCCCGAACGAGGATGCCGCCGGTGTGTTGTGCATGGGGGATAGCAGTACCGTGCTGATGGTGGCCGATGGGGTCGGCGGCCTGCCGGCGGGCGAGGATGCCTCGCGGCTGGTGATCGAAACCATCGCCGGGGAGCTGCAGGCACTGCCATCCGAATCCCGCGACAACCTGCGCGAGACCATACTCAACGGCCTGGATGTGGCCAACCGGCGCATCATGGCCGAGACCAGCGGGGGCGCCAGTACCCTGGTGCTGGTGGAGGTACAGGGCCGCCAGGTGCGCAGCTACCATGCGGGTGACTCCATCGTGCTGGTATTCGGTCAGCGCGGCCGGATCAAGCTGCAGACCGTGCCCCACTCACCGGTGGGCTATGCCGTGGAGTCGGGCATGCTGGACGAGGACGAGGCTCTGCAGCACGAGGATCGCCACCTGGTCTCCAACATCGTCGGTGTGGCGGACATGCGCGTGGAGATGGGTGGTACCCTGCGGCTCGACGACCGGGACACACTGCTCGTGGCCAGTGATGGCCTGACGGACAACCTCACCGTGCAGGAGATCGTCGCCATCATGCGCAAGGGGCGGTTGGAGGAATCACTGGGGGAGCTGGTGCGCGCCTGCCGGGAGCGCATGACCCACCCGGTGCCGGACCAGCCGAGCCACAGTGACGACCTCACGGTGATCGCCTACCGCCTCTGAGGGGTGGGACGATCACGGACCCCGTAGGAGCGGCCTCTGGCCGCGAATGGTTGGTGGCAGATCCAGGCATGTTCGCGGCCAGAGGCCGCTCCTACAGGGGGCGTCGTTCACTCGTCGCGGATGCGCACCGCCAGCACATCGCAGGGCGCGCCGTGCAGGACCCCATTGGCGGTGGACCCGAGCAGACGCTGGATGCCCTGCCGGCCATGGCTGCCCAACACGATGAGGTCGGCCTTCGTTTCTTCTGCCAGGCGCTGGATCTCGCCGCGTGTATTGCCCTGCAACACATGCTGGTCCACTACCGCGATCCCGATTCTTTCCCCCACTTCCGCCAGCCGTTTCACGGCCAGCTCGTTCAGCTCCTGGTCCAGCTCCATTTCCTGGGGCAGGACCAGTTCGTTGGCCATGTCCACGGGCACGTACTCCGTTACATGCACCAGGCTCAGGCGGGCACCGTGCAGTTGTGCCAGTTCGCGGGCACGCTGGATCACGGCCTCGGAATCAGGGGCGAAATCGACGGCCAGCAGGATGTGTCGGTAGATTGCCATGGCGTGCGTTCCTCGTGCGGTTCAAGAACGGGTGATTGACGCTCAATCATCCGGTAGAAGCCCGTGTCACGTACCGGCTGGCGGGTGTCGGCCGCATGGACGCGGCCGTCAAGCCTACAGGGACGTATTCACGGCGTCCCGCCAGCCGGTACGTGACACGGGCTGGCGCCGTGATTGTTTAAATCATGCCGGCTGATTGCTCAGCGCCGCGAATTGCGCCAGCGACAGGGTCTCGCCCCGCGCCCCCGGATCCACCCCGGCCGCGGCGAAGCCCGTGTCGTCCAGCAGGCCCTTGAGGGCGTTGCGCAGGGTCTTGCGGCGCTGGGCGAAGGCGCGCTGCACCACCTCCGCGAAGCGGGCTTCATCCCGCACCGTAACGGCCGGTTGCTCCAAGGGTAGCAGGCGCACGAAGGCGGAATCCACTCGCGGCGCCGGCCGGAAGGCACCGGGGCCGATGTGGAACAGGGGTTCCACCTGGCAGCGATACTGGATCATCACCGACAACCGGCCATAGGCCTCGGTGCCGGGTGCCGCGGCCATGCGTTCCACCACTTCCTTTTGCAGCATGAAATGCATGTCCCGGATGCAGGGGGCCTGCTTCAGCAGGTGAAACAGGATGGGCGTGGAGATGTTGTAGGGCAGGTTGCCGATGATGCGCAGGGCTGCCGTCGACCCGCTGGGCGCCAGGGCGCAGAAATCCACCTTCAGGGCGTCCTGGTTGAGGATGTGCAGTTCACCGACATTGCGACAGCGTTCCGCCAGCGGCCCCACCAGGTCGCGGTCCAGCTCCACCACGGTAAGCCGGCCCGCCGCCTGCAACAGCGGCAGGGTGATGGCGCCCTGACCGGGGCCGATCTCGATCAGGGACTGGTCGGGGCGCGGCGCGATACAGGAAAGAATGCGCTGGATGACCTGCGGGTCATGGAGGAAATTCTGGCCGAAGCGCTTGCGCGGCTGGTGGTTCATGGCCGGCCGGCCCGGGCCATCTGCACCGCCGTGGCGATGGCGGCTTGCAGGCTGCCCACCTCGGCGCGGCCACTGCCGGCCAGTTCCAGGGCGGTGCCATGGTCCACGGAGGTGCGGATGATGGGCAGGCCCAGGGTGATGTTGACGGCCTGGCCGAAGCCATGATGCTTGAGCACCGGCAGACCCTGGTCGTGATACATGGCCAGCACGGCGTCGGCCTGCTCCAGGTAGCGGGGCGTGAACAGGGTGTCGGCGGGCAGGGGCCCGTACAGCTGCAGGCCCTCGGTGCGCAGGGCCTCCAGCGCCGGGGCGATGATCTCGATCTCTTCGCGTCCCAGGTGACCCGCCTCGCCCGCGTGGGGGTTGAGGCCGCACACCAGGATGCGCGGAGACGAAATGCCGAAGCGCGTGCGCAGGTCCTGGTGCAGCACCCGCACTACCTGCTGCAGGCCCTCGACGGTGATGGCGTCGCTCACCGCCCGCAGCGGCAGGTGGGTGGTGGCCAGGGCCACGCGCAGGCCCGGCGCCGCCAGCATCATCACCACCTGGGCGCTGCCGGTGCGTTCCGCCAGGTATTCGGTATGCCCGCTGAAGGGAATGCCGGCATCGTTGATGATGCCCTTGTGCACCGGCCCGGTGACCAGGCCAGCGAAGCGGCCGTCCCGGCAGCCGGCGATCGCCGCGTCCAGGGTCTCCAGCACGTAGGCCGCGTTGGCGGGGTCCAGGCGTCCGCTGTGGACCGGGCTGCGCAGCGCCACCGGCAGGACCCGCAGCTGGTCGGCCGGGGTCGGGGCCGGCGGCTGGTCAGGGTTGAAGGGGAGGATCTTCAGGGGCAGGCCCAGCTCGGCGGCCCGCGCCAGCAACAGGTCGGGGTCGGCGATGACCACCAGTTCCTCGGCCTGGGCCTGCCGGGCCAGCAGGATGCACAGGTCCGGGCCGATGCCGGCCGGTTCCCCGGGCGTGAGGGCGAGACGCAGGGTCAAGGCCGGGCTCCGGGATGGCCGTACTCAGGCATCCTCGAGCCGGTAGTCCACGTAGGATTCATCGCGCAAGCGACGCATCCAGCTGGCGCTTTCCTCCTGGATCTTGCGCTGGCGCACCTGCTCGCGCGCCTCGGCGCGGCGGAATTCCTCGGTGCTGTCGCGCTCGCGGCGTTCCAGGACCTGCACGATGTGCCAGCCGAAGCGGGATTCGAAAGGCGGGCTCACCTCGCCCGGCTGGAGTTGTGACATCTCTTTCTCGAACTCCGGTACCAGGTCGCCGGGATTGCTCCAGCCGAGATCACCGCCGCGGGCGGCGGATACGGCATCCTGGGAATGGGCACGGGCCAGGGTTTCGAAATCGTCACCACCCTCGATGCGCCGGCGCAGCTGCAACAGGCGGTTTTCCACCTGGGCGGCGGATTGCAGTTCATCGGGGCGGAGCAGGATGTGGCGGGCGTGGGTCTGGGTGATCACATGGCGTTCGTCGCCGCCGCGCAGGTCGTCCATGCGCACGATATGGAAGCCACTGGCGCTGCGGATGGGTTCGCTGATCTCGCCCCGCTCCAGGTTCCGGGCCACGTCGGCGAACAGGCTGGGCAACTGGCTGGCCTTGCGCCAGCCGAGGCTGCCGCCTTCCAGGGCCTGCTGCCCATCGGATTCGGCCACCGCCATCTGGCTGAACTCCTCGCCGGCGCGCAGCCGTTCCAGCAGGCGTTCCGTGCGCGCCTGGGCTTCCTGGATCTGTTGCGGGCTGGCGGCTTCCGGCAGCGCCACCAGGATGTGGGACAGCAGGTATTCACGGTCATCGGCGCCCTGCTCCTGGCTGGTGAGCAGGTTCTCGATTTCCTGTTCACTGACCTGGATGCGGTTTTCCACCTGCTGGGCGTGCAGTCGGGCGATGATGAGCTGCTTGCGCACCTCGTCGCGGAATTCGGCGAAAGAATAGCCTTCCGCCTCCAGCGCCTGGCGGAAGCCGGCCAGGTCCAGGTTGTTGGCCTCGGCCATCTGGCGCAGGTTGGCGTTCAGCAGCTCATCCTCGATGCGGATGTTCATGCTCGCGGCCAGCTGCAGCTGGATTTCTTCCAGGATCAGGCGTTCCAGCACCTGCTTGCGCAAGACATCCATGGGCGGCAGGCGGGTGTCCCGCTCGAGCAGCTGCTGACGGATCTGGTCGGTGCGCCGGTCCAGCTGACTCTGCAGCACCACGCCGTCGTTGACCACGGCCACGATCCGGTTGAGGGCCTGTTCGGCCTGGCCGGGGAGGGAGAGCAGCAGGCCTGCCAGGAGTGCCAGCAGGGAAGGGAGTGCGGTCATCTTCATTAGGGACAAACTTCAGGGTCAGGGATGATAGCCAAGGATACCACTTTTCATCAGGGACTCGACCTTGTCCCCCAGGCTGGTCATGCCCTTCAGTTCCCATTCCAGGTACAGGCCCTGGTTGTATTCACCCGCGGCGCCACTCGGCAGCAGGGTGCGCCAGGCGATGCGCAGGGCCCAGCAGCAGCTGTCGTATTCGGCGCCGAACAGGGCTTCCAGGGTGCGGTTGTCCTGCAGGGAATAGTTCCAGCGCCCGGCCAGGTGCCACTGGCGGCTCAACGGCCAGAGCCAGGAGGCGTCCAATTGCGCCAGGCTGCCCTTGGTGTAGCGATAGGAGAGGTTGGCCACCCGCCGCGCGCCGCCGCGGTAGTGGATACCCGTGTTGCTCTGGCGCGTGCTGCCATCATCGGGATTCCACAGGGCGTCGCTGTACAAGGACCAGGGCCCGGGCAGGTTGACTTCCAGTTCGCCGGCGATGTCCGACTGTCCTTCCTCCAGCGCCGCGGTATTCTGCAGCGTCACCTCGCGATCCTCGAAATAGAACAGCTGGCCGATGCTGGCGCGCACCCGCTCGGTTCCGCTGAGCGGGTCCAGGTAGCGACTGGTCACCGCCAGGGCCAGCTGGTTGGCATCGCCCACCCGGTCGGCGCCGGTGAAGCGGTTCTCCGTGAACAGCTCCCGGAAGCGGAAGCTGCGGTTGCCGCTGTCGAACAGGGGGATATCGCGGTGATCGCGAGCCGGCGCAAAGACGTAGAAGGCGCGCGGCTCCAGCGTCTGCTGGTAGGCATGGCCGAACAATTCGGTCTGGCGCTCGAAATACACCCGGTTGTCCAGGCTGACGATGGGTGTGGTGCGACTTGGCGTGCTGTCCAGGCTTGGATCCACCCGTTCGAGGTCGTACTGGGTGTGGGCAACGGTCAGGGTCGGGATGATCTCGTAGGCGGTACGGCGCAGTGGCAGGCTCAGGCGCGGGCGCAGGTCGAGGCGGTTGCCCGTGTCCACCTGGTCGGAGCGACTGTGATCGAAGGCGGTGAACTCGGCGCCCAGGCTGCTTTCGATCCCTAAGGGCCGTACCGGAGTGCGCGCCGTGAAATTGATCTGTGGCAGGCGCGCGTAGGGGCGGCTGAGGATGGCCGGGTTCACGGTCTGGAAGTTCTGTGCCCGCCCCTGCAGGCGCCACCAATCCCCCTGGTAGATGGCCTCGAGGCGCCGTTCCAGGTGGGTGATGCTGGTGAATTCCAGGCTTTCCCCGAAGTCGTTGAAATAGGCCTCGTCGGAGACATCGTTCAGGTCCGCTTCCAGGCGCAGCCGCTCGCCCAGGGTACCCTGGTGGCGGATGGCCACCAGGTGGCGGTCGGCGCCAAAGGCGTCGTCGTCCGGCAGCGCGGCCAGGTCCAGCTGGCCCGCGCTGCGGCGGTTGAGATAGCGCCATTCCGTGTCCAGCATCAGCCCGCGCTTCTCCATGTAGCGGGGCGTGAGGGTGGCGTCCCGGTTGGCGGCGATGTTCCAGTAGTAGGGCAGGCGCAGGTCGAAACCGCTCTGGTCGGAACTGCCGAAGCCGGGGATCAGGAAGCCGGAGCGGCGCCGGTCATCGATGGGGAAGCTGATATAGGGGGTGTAGAACACCGGGATATTGCGTACTTCCAGGCGCGCATGGCGCGCCACGCCTGAGCCCTCGTCCTGCTTCAGCAGCACCTGGCTGGCGCGCAGGCGCCAGGCATCACTCCCCTGGGGGCAGGTGGTGTAGCTTGCCTGCCGCAGGCGCTTGCGCTCCGGGCCTTCCAGGGACAGGGTGGCGGCCGTGCCGCGTGCATGGGCGGAATAGAGCAGGTAGTCCACGGGCTGTATCTCACCCTCGTCCGTGTCGAGCACCAGCCGCGCCTGTTGCGCCTCCAGGTGCAGGTTCGGTTCGTCGAAGCGCACCTGGCCGGTGGCGTCGACGCTGCGCAGCCGGTCATCGAACAGGATGTGATCCGCCGCCACGCGCTGGTCGGCGCGCTGGATGATGGCCTCACCCAGCAGTTCGTAGCGCGCGTCGCCATGGGAGATGACGCGGTCGGCCTCCAGCGCGGTAGTGGCCAGTTCCCGGTCGGGGACCGGGACAAGGTTCAGCCCGCGCTCCGGCAGGGGAGGGCACAATACCCAGGCCGGGTCGACAGGGCCGGCCGGTGTGGCCTGCGGGGAAATCGGTGCGGGGGGTGTGCTGGCACGTGGCACCGGTGTCGCTTCCACGCGCCCTGGCGCTGACGGGGGTGTGGTCGGTTCCGGCGGCGGGCTGGTCAGGGTGGAGGCTTCCTGGCCGGTGCAGACCCACTCTCCCTGCGACGAGGACCGGCAGTTCCACTCCTGGGCCACGACAGGCCCCGCCAGCAACAGGCCGAGGGCCAGGGACAGGGGCGTCAGACGCAGGGGTGGTGGATTCACGTACAGGCTTCTCTCGGCTTGATCGGCGCGACTGGCGGGCGCTGCGTAAAATCGCATAGAATGGCTGATCAATCAATCACTTTTCCGGGGTCATGGCCTGCTCCCCGGGACCGGGGCCGACACGTGCCAGATCGTATACAAGCCCTGCGGCGGTGGCTGCAGGATGAGTTGGGCTTCAGCGACTACGGCCTGGAGCCCGCTTCCAGCGACGCCAGTTTCCGGCGCTACTTCCGCATCCAGCGCGCCGGTCGCAGCTACATCGCCATGGACGCGCCCCCGCAGCAGGAGGATTGCCGCCCCTTCATCCAGGTCACGCGCCTGCTCTTCGACCTGGGCCTGAACGTGCCGGAACTGCTGGAAAACGATCCCGCCCAGGGCTTCCTGTTGCTGGGGGATCTGGGTGATCTCCCCTACCTGCAGGCCCTCAACGAACAGACCGTGGACCGCCTCTATGGCGATGCCCTGGCGGCCCTGGTGGTGATGCAGGCCTGTGGTCCCAATGATGGCCGCCTGCCCCCCTATGACCGGGAGCTGCTGCTGCGCGAGATGGCACTGTTCCCCGAGTGGCTGCTGCAGACCCACCTGGCCCTGGCGCTGGACGAAGAGCAGGAGCGCCTGCTCGGGGAAACCTTCGCCCTGCTGGTGGACAATGCCCTGCAGCAACCCCGGGTCTTCGTGCACCGTGACTACCACTCGCGCAACCTCATGGTCACCGCCGTCAACAACCCGGGCATTCTCGATTACCAGGATGCGGTGATGGGGCCGGTGACCTATGACCTGGTTTCCCTGCTGCGCGATTGCTATATCCGCTGGCCGCGCGCGCGGGTGGAGGACTGGGCGCTGGGCTACCGCGAGCTGGCGCAGCAGTCCGGCATCCTGCGTGAGGATGTCGGCGAGGCGCAGTTCCTGCGCTGGTTCGATCGCATGGGCGTGCAGCGTCACCTCAAGGCGGCGGGCATCTTCGCGCGTCTCAACCATCGCGATGGCAAGCCGGGCTACCTGGCGGACATCCCCCGCACCCTGGGGTACATCGTCGAGGTGGCGGAGCACGATGCGGAGCTGGACTTCCTCGGTGAGCTGATCCGTGAACAAGTACTGCCGCGACTGTGATCCTGGCCTCTACTGCCCCCGTAGGAGCGGGCTCTGCCCGCGAAGGTTCGTGGTATCCGGCACACACCGTTCGCGGGCAGAGCCCGCTCCTACCGGTGGTGAGTCTATAACTGTGGGAGTAGGCCCGGACGCGCGCTTGCCTGTGGCGCTTGGCGCAAGGTAACCTGCGGACATGAAAGCCATGATCCTGGCCGCCGGTCGTGGCGAGCGCATGCGGCCGCTGACCGATCACACTCCCAAACCCCTGCTGGAAGTCGCCGGCAAACCCCTCATTCACTATCACATCGAGGCCCTGCGTCGTGCCGGTATCCGAGAACTGGTGATCAATGTGGCTCATCTCGGGGAACAGGTTCGCGCCTGCCTGGGGGATGGCGTGGAACTGGGTGTGTGCATCCAGTATTCGCAGGAGCCGGAGGGTGCCCTGGAGACCGGTGGCGGGATCCAGCAGGCCCTGCCCCTGCTGGGGGAGCAGCCCTTCCTGGTGATCAACGGCGATGTGTGGACGGATTACCCCTTTGCGGCACTGGGGCAGCGTGAGCTTGGCGAGGATCTCGCCCACCTGGTGCTGGTGCCGAATCCCGCCCAGCATCCCGAGGGGGATTTTTGTCTGCACGACGGCCGCCTGCGGGAAACGGGCGAGCCCCGCCAGACCTTCAGCGGCATCGGTCTCTATCACCCGGATCTGTTTGCGGATTGCACGCCTGGGCGTTTTCCCCTGGCGCCGCTGCTGCGTGACGCCATGGCGCGGGGACGCGTCAGTGGCGAATTGTACCCGGGCTGCTGGTCCGATGTGGGCACGCCACAACGGCTGCGGGAACTCAACGCGGCTACCGAAGGAGACCCCCCGCGTGGGCGACGAGATCAGCCATAGCCACTTTACCCGGGCCGAGGAAAAGGAATACCGCCGCCGTCTCGCGCAGGAGACCGCCACCCTGGCGGAGTGGTTCACGGAACAGCGGTTTTCCCGCCGGATACCGGTGGCGGGTTGCGAGCTGGAGGCTTGGCTGGTGGATGAACAGGGTAGCCCGGCGCCCATCAACGAGGCCTTCCTGGCGCGTCTGGGTGACGCCCTGGTGGTGCCGGAGCTGTCTCGCTTCAACGTGGAATTCAATACCCCGCCGCAGGACCTGCAGGGTACGTGCCTGGCCAGCATGGAAGCGGCATTGTCCGAGACCTGGCGCGCCGGTGTGCGCGCCGCCGCGGATCTGGACGCGCGCCTGTTGATGATCGGTATCCTGCCCACCCTGCGCGAATCCCAGCTCAGCCTCGCCAATATGTCGCCCCTCAAGCGCTACCGCGCCCTCAATGCACAGGTGTTGCGCCTGCGTGGAGGGGCGCCACTGGAACTCGATATCCACGGCCGCGAACAGCTCAGAACCCATCACGGCAACGTGATGCTGGAGGCGGCCACCACCTCCTTCCAGATCCATCTCAAGGTGGGCCTGGCGGAGGCGGTGCGCAGTTACAATGCCGCCATCCTGGTGTCGGCGCCGTTGGTGGCCGTGTCCGCCAATTCCCCCTTCCTGTTCGGCCGCGACCTTTGGGACGAGACGCGTATTCCCCTGTTCGAACAGTCGGTGGCGGTGGGCGGTTTTGCCGGTGTGGCCAACGGCCCGCTGCGTCGGGTGAGTTTCGGAACCGGCTATGCGCGCCATTCCCTGCTGGAATGCTTTGTGGAGAACGAACAGCATTTCCCTGTGATGTTGCCCATTCTGTACGACGAAGAGGATGTCACCCTGCCGCACCTGCGTCTGCATAACGGCACCATCTGGCGCTGGAACCGGCCGCTGCTGGGATTCGACGCGGACGGCACCCCGCACCTGCGTGTCGAGCACCGGGTGATCCCCGGCGGCCCGACCCTGGCGGACGAGGTGGCGAACATGGCGTTCTTCTACGGCCTGGTGGCGGCCCTGGTGCAGGCCGAGTCGGCGCCGGAGGCGGCGCTGTCCTTCCCCGCGGCCCGCGACAACTTCTATGCGGCGGCCCGTGACGGACTCGAATCCACAATCACCTGGCTGGACGGCAAGCGCCATGGCATGGCCTGGCTGGTGCGCGAGCGCCTGCTGCCCCTCGCGGCCCAGGGTCTGGAACAGCTGGGCATCGAGGGCAGGCAGGCTGATCATTACCTGGATATCATCGAGCGACGTGTGGCGAACGGCTGTACCGGTGCCGGCTGGCAACGGGCCTTCGTGGCCCGTCACGGCCGCGACATGGCGTCACTCACCCAGGCCTACTGGGAGCGCCAGGAAAGCGGTCTCCCGGTACACGAATGGGATAGCTGACCGGCTCCTAGACCTTGAACTTGCCCGCGGCGCGCTGCAGGTCGGTACCCAGCCGGGCCAGTTCGGCGCTGGCGCTGGCGGTGTGTTCCGAACCGGTCGCGGTCTCGTCGGCCACAGTGCCGATGTTCACGATGTTGCGGTTGATCTCCTCGGCCACGGCGCTCTGTTCCTCCGCCGCGCTGGCGATTTGCATATTCATGTCGCTGATGGCCGAGACGGCGTAGGTGATGGTCTGCAGTGAGCTGCCCGCCTCGCCGGCCTGGTGCACACTTTCCTCGGCCCGTTTCCGGCCGGTTTGCATGACCTCGACCGCCCCGCGGGCGCCGTCCTGCACCTTCTCGATCATCTGCTGGATCTCCCGGGTCGAAGCCTGGGTGCGCTGGGCCAGGGTGCGCACCTCGTCGGCCACCACGGCAAAGCCGCGACCCTGCTCGCCGGCACGGGCGGCCTCGATGGCGGCATTGAGCGCCAGCAGGTTGGTCTGTTCGGCAATACCGCGAATCACGTCCAGCACACTGCCGATGGCCTCGCTGTCGGCGGCCAGTTGATCGATCACTCCGGCGGCCTGGCTGACCTCCTTGGCCAGTTCGTGGATGATGCTGATGGTGGCATCCACCACGCGCTTACCATCCTCGGCCTCGCCGTTGGCCTCGCGGGCGGCCTCGGCCGCGCCGGCGGCGTTGCGTGCCACTTCCTGGACCGTGGCGGCCATTTCGGTCATGGCCGTGGCCACCTGGTCGATCTCCGAGCGCTGGCGCTGCACGCCGGCACTGGTCTGGGCGGTGATCGCGCTCATCTCTTCGGCGGCGGTGGCCACCTGGGTGGTGGAGCCCTGTACCTGCTGCACCAGTTTTTGCACGGTATCGGCGAAATGGTTGAAGCCGCGTCCCAGCTCGGCGACCTCATCGTTGCCTTCGGTGGCAAGGCGTCGGGTCAGGTCGCCGTCACCGCTGGCGATGTCCTCCATGCGTGCCACGGCTCGGTGCAGCGGCGCCACGATGCTGGTACTGACGAAATAGAACAGCAGCAGGCCCAGCAGCAGGGCCACCAGGGCGGCTGCCAGCAGGCTGTTGCGGGCATCGGCCAGTTGCTCCTGGTAGGCGCTGCGGTCCATGGCCAGTTCCATCACACCCACGGCCTGACCCGTGTAGTCGAAAACGGGCACCAGGTAGGCGGCCAGGGGCTGTCCATTGTGCTCGACAATGGCGATCACCGCCTCGCCATCCCGGGCGCGGCGCATCTGGTCATGGCTGGCCAGCAGGCCGGCGTTCCAGGTGCTGGCGTGCTGACGAAAGCCCTCGCCATCCGGCAGGTACATGGCGGCATCGATCCCATTCATCTCCTTGAACTGTTCCAGCAATTCCTTGCCCAGGGACAGGCCGAACTCCACCGAGCCGATATGCCGGCCCTGGAAGGAGACCGGTGCCACGCCGCGAATCCCCAGGCCGGCCACGCCCCCTTCGATCCCATGCAGGGGCTGCCGGGTTTCGTTGACGCGGGTGACGGTGTGGCGGAAGGAGGACAGGTCGTCACCGAATTTTTCGGGTTTGTGGACGCGCAGGAAGGACGTGGCCGGGGGCAGATGGAACTGGAACTGCCCCATGCCGTTGTTGTCCCGGAACTCCTCGTAGGCATCGCGCACCATCTCCAGCAGGCGCTTACGATCGCCACGGGCGAAGGCCTCCTGCATGTCGGGTTGGTGGGCAACCAGCTGGGCCAGGCCCAGGGCCAGCTGACCCTGATTGTCGATCAGGCTCATCATGGCGCTGTAGTGGCTCTGCAGTTCCCTTTTCTCGGCGGCCTCGATGATGGATGAGGTATTGTGCTGACTGATCCACACGACCGCGACGATGGTGAGCAGAATGATGATGGCGAAGGCCAGGGGGATGCGGGTGCCAATGCGCAGGTTGCGGAACATGTGGGGGTCCTCGGTGCAGGATTGCGGATACGGGGGGATATCGGCCTCACAGGCCCGGTATTAAGGGAGTAACAGTGCGGTTTATGTCCTGTCACGAGGTCCCCCGTCAGGGCGGGGATGGTAGGATGGGGGCTACGGAAAACCAGAGGGGTGTTGGCATGTTACGGGTACTGAACCAGGTGCCGGAGGGACTGTTGCAGGCCGGGGCGGAGGAGCTGGAGGACCTGCTGGGTGGTCCGACCCTGATCCACCTGGAGGGCGGCATTCCCGAACCCCTATTCGTATCCACCCTGTTGCACGGTAACGAACATTCGGGCCTGCAGGCGGTCCAGGCCCTGTTGCGTCGCCATGCGGGCGGCCGCGAGCTGCCGCGCAGTCTGTCCTGGTTCATCGGCAATGTGGCGGCGGCGCGGTATCACCTGCGCCGGCTCGACGGCCAGCCCGACTACAACCGGGTATGGCCCGGCAGCGCGGAGACCGACAGCCCCGAGGCGGCCATGATGGCGCGCATCGTGGAAGACCTGCGCGCGCGCCGGGTGTTCGCCAGCGTGGATGTGCACAACAACACCGGCCTCAATCCCCATTACGCCTGCGTCAATCGCGTGGATCACCGTTTTCTGCACCTGGCCACGCTGTTCAGTCGCACCGTGGTGTACTTCCTGCGCCCCCTGGGTGTGCAGTCCATGGCCTTTGCGGGACTATGCCCGGCGGTGACGGTGGAGTGCGGTAAATCCGATCAGGCCTTCGGCGCCGAGCACGCGGAACAATTCCTGGATGCCTGCCTGCACCTGCATGAATTTCCGGATCACCCGGTGCCGGATCGCGACCTCGACCTGTTTCACACCGTGGCCACGGTGAAGGTGCCCACCCGGCTCAGCTTTGGTTTTGATGCCACGGACCACGACATCCGCTTCAGTTCCGATCTCGACCATCTCAACTTTCGTGAACTGCCCGCCGGCACCAGTCTGGGCCGGGTACGGGATGCGGATGGGCTGGCCCTGGAGGCCTGGGACGAGGAGGGGGTCGAGGTGGGGGAGCGGTTTTTCCGCATCGAGGATGGCGAGATCCGCACCATCCGGGTGTTCATGCCTTCCATGTTCACCCTGGACGAGCGGGTGATCCGCCAGGACTGCCTGGGCTATGTGATGGAGCGCTATCCGTTGGCGGGACACCCGCGTGATTGAGCCCTGCCCGGATGAACGTAGCCCCCTGTAGGAGCGGCTTCAGCCCTCCAGCACCCCGGCCGCCTGCACATCGGCGTGGTAGGAGGAACGTACCATGGGGCCGCTGGCCACGTGGGTGAAACCCATGGCCTCGCCGATGCGCGCCAGCTCGGCGAATTCATCGGGATGCACGAAGCGCTCCACGGCAAGGTGGTGCAGGCTGGGCTGCAGGTACTGGCCCAGGGTGAGCATGTCGCAGTCGTGGGCGCGCAGATCCTGCATGACCGCCTGAACCTCTTCCAGGGTCTCGCCCAGGCCGAGCATGAGACCGGACTTGGTGGGCACGCCGGGGTGGTGTGCCTTGAATTCCTTCAGCAGACGCAGCGACCAGTGATAGTCGGAGCCGGGGCGCGCGGCCTTGTAGAGGCGGGGCACCGTTTCCAGGTTGTGGTTGAACACGTCGGGCGGGGCCGCCTCCATGATTTCCAGGGCGCGGTCCATGCGGCCGCGGAAATCGGGCACTAGGATCTCGATGCGGGTGTGCGGGGTCTGCTCGCGCACGGCGCGGATGCAGTCCACGAAATGGCCGGCGCCGCCGTCGCGCAGGTCGTCACGGTCCACGGAGGTGATGACCACGTAGCGCAGGCCCATGGCGGCGATGGTCTCGGCCAGGTGGCGGGGCTCCTTGGCATCGAGGGGGTCGGGGCGGCCGTGGGAGACGTCGCAGAAGGGGCAGCGGCGCGTGCAGATGTCGCCCATGATCATGAAGGTGGCGGTGCCGTGGCCGAAGCACTCGCCCAGGTTCGGGCAGGATGCCTCCTCGCAGACGGTGTGCAGGCGCTGCTCGCGCAATACCTTCTTGAGGCGCGCCACTTCCGGGCTGGCGGGTGATTTGGCGCGGATCCAGGCCGGCTTGCGGGCCACCTTGACGCTGGGCTCGATCTTGACGGGGATGCGCGCCACCTTGGCGGCACCGCGCTGGTGCTTGCTGTCCGGTTCAGTCATGGGGTGTGGGGGCCACGGGTTCCTCGGGGCGCCCAGTGTAGCCCAGAAGGGCCTCCAGGTGGGCCTGGAGGCGGGTGGAAACCTGCTCGATGGGTGCGGAAATGCCCAGATCGCGCAGCTGGGTCACGGCCTGGCCCGGGTAGCCGCAGGGATTGATACGGGCGAAGGGTTCCAGGTCCATGGCCACGTTGAGGGCCAGGCCGTGGTAGCAACGGCCCTTCTTGACCCGCAGCCCGAGGGCCGCCACCTTGCCCCCGTCCACGTAGACCCCCGGGGCCTCGCGCCGGGCCCGGGCCGTGACGCCGTAGTCCGCCAGCAGGTCGATGACCGCCTGCTCCAGGGTGCGCACCAGGGCCTGCACGCCGAGCGGACGTCGCTCCAGGTCCACGAGCAGGTAGGCCACCAGCTGGCCGGGACCGTGATAGGTGACCTGGCCGCCACGATCGATGGGGATCACCGGGATGTCCCCCGGATCCAGCAGGTGCTCCGGTTTGCCGTTCAGCCCCAGGGTGAACACTGGCGGGTGTTCCAGCAACCAGAGCTCGTCGGGGGTGTCGGGACCGCGGTCCCGGGTGAAGGTCTGCATGGCGTGCCAGGTGGGCAGGTAGTCCGCCCGGCCCAGGTGGCGCACGCATAGCTGCTCGCGGACATCGGGCATCAAAGGGCCATCAACACCGCTTCGCAGGCGGTCAGTTCCCGGTAAATGGCATCCAGCTGGGCACGGCTGGTGGCGCGCACGGTGATGGTCACGGCCAGGTACTTGCCGCCCTGGCTGGGACGGGTGCGCACGGCGCCTTCGCCCAGGTCCGGGGCATGGCGACGCACCAGTTCGGCAACCCGGAGGTCGAAGCCTTCCGTCGCCAGCCCCATGGCCTTGATGGGGAAGTCGCAGGGAAATTCCAGCAGGGTATCGGTGTCGTTCACTATGGTTGCCGCAGGGAAGAGTGGAGGGTCCAGCCCTTTATATCGGGTCGTTTGCCGGGAATGCAAGGCTGCACCCGGGCCTGCGAGTGATCCATTTCTTGATCCCGGTCAGTGGTTTTCCGGCGGCTTATGGCTACACTTCGCACATCGTGATGATGAGGAGGACGACCATGGGAAGTCAACGCAATTGCCTGCTCCTGCTGTGTGCGCTGGGGATATCCGCCGCCCAGGCCGGAGACGATGTGGAGCAGCGGAAACAGGCTGCCGTCGCGGCCACCAAGGGCCTGGTGCAGCAGTTGGGCGGCGCCCTGAAGAAGGAGATGGAGGCCGGTGGCCCGGCCCAGGCCATTGGCGTGTGCCGGGACCTGGCGCCGAAGATCGCCGGCGACCTGTCCCGAGAGCACGGCTGGCAGGTGACACGCGTCGGTACCCGGGTGCGTAACCCCCTGCTGGGTATCCCGGACGCCTGGGAACAGCAGGTGTTGCAGGACTTCCAGGTGCGCGCCGCCGCTGGCGAAGCGGTGGCCGACATGAGCTTCAGCGCCGTGGTGGAGGAACCGGATGGCCGTTATTTCCGCTTCCTGAAGGCCATTCCCGTCCAGGCGGTTTGCCTCAACTGCCATGGTCCGGTCGAGAAAATCCCCACTGCCGTCCAGGAGCAACTGGCCAGCCACTATCCCATGGACCGGGCGGTGGGCTATGGCGAGGGCGAACTGCGTGGTGCGGTGAGCATCAAGCAACCCATGGACCTGCCCCTCAAGACCAACTGAAGGCGTTCCCTTCGCCGCCGGGCGTTGCCCCGGCGGTCTTCCCTGCGGAAACCCCGTGGCAGGCTGCTAGAATGGCGCGCAATTCATTATCAGCGAGCGCAGCATGGCCAATTCCCTGCGGGACCAGTTGATCAAGGCCGGGCTGGCGGAGCAGGCCCCGGCCAAGTCCGCTGGACGTCCCGACAAACCCGGCACCCGTAAACCTTCCCGTCCGAAACGGGCCGCGAAACCGAAACCGGCCCGCCGGGTCGCGTCCGGCGACCCGGCGCTGGAACGGGAGCGCCGCGACCTGCGTGCCATGGAACAGGCACGAATCCGGGAAGAAAAGCAGGCCCAGGCCACGGCGCGCGCGACTCAGCAACGCCGTGACGCGGCGCGGGCCTTCCTCCTGGATCATCAGCAGAATGATCGGGCGGGCGACATCCCCTTTCATTTCCAGGCCGGGGAGCGCATCCGGCGTTTGTTTGTCACCGCGGCCCAGCGCCAGGCCCTGCTGGCCGGTGAGCTGCGGGTGGCGGTGCTGGGCAAGCGTGATTTCCTCATTACGCCGCGGCAGGCAGAGGAGGCCCTCGCCCTGGACCCCGGGCTCTTCGTCTTCACGGCTTCGCCCGCTGATGCGCAGACGCCGGGGGAGGGAGACCCCTACCGGGATTACCCCGTCCCCGACGACCTGATGTGGTAGACGGCCGATGACCCTGATCCTCGGCCAGATGGCCCTGCTGGTGTGCGCCGGCCTGGTCTGGCAGTGGCTGCGCCCCGGCGGCCTGGATGCCGCCATGACCCGCAAGGTGCTCACCGGTCTGGTGTATCACCTGCTGTTGCCGGCACTGGTGTTGCTGGTGCTGTGGCAGGCGGAGCTGGGCCTGGATTCCCTGCGTATCGCCCTGGCGGCGGCCGTCGGGGTCCTGGGCGCCCTGCTGCTGAGCGCCGGGCTGTGCCGGGTCTGTGGCATGCCGGGGCCGGCCACCGGTGCCGCCATGCTGGCGGCGGCCTTTCCCAACGTCACCTATCTTGGCCTGCCGGTGCTGGAGGGGCTGTTCGGCCCCTGGGCCCGGGGTGTGGCCATCCAGTACGACCTGTTCGCCTGCACGCCCCTGCTGCTCACCGTGGGCATCCTGGTGGCCCAGCGCCTGGGTGACGGGGGGTGCTTCGTCTGGTACGGCTTCCTGCGCGTGCCCGCCCTCTGGGCGGCGCTGTTGGCTCTGTTGCTCAACGCGGGCGATGTGGCCATGCCGGTGCTGTTGCAGGGGACACTGGAGCACCTGTCCAGCGGGGTGGTCCCACTCATGCTGCTGTCCCTGGGCCTGAGCCTGCGGACCGATGTCCTGCGTTCGAGGCGGGTGGGTGCCCTGCTGCCCATCGTGGCCATCCAGCTGTTCCTGATGCCGGCCCTGGTATGGGGGGTGGCCGCCGCCACGGGACTGGAGGGGGTACTGCTGACCGCGGTGGTATTGGAGGGGGCGATGCCCAGCATGGTGCTGGGCATCGTGATCTGCGAGCGCTATGGCCTGGATACCAGCCTGTTCGCCGCCGCCGTGACGGTCACCACGCTGCTGAGCTTCTTCACCCTGCCGCTCTGGTTTGCCTGGGTATAGCAGCCAGGCCAGCCCGCAGGATCGACCGGGAGCTGTTGTGGGACCGTAGGCCGCATGGACGCGGCCTTCGAGCGTACAGGGATGTATTCACAGCGAGTCCCACAACAGCTCCCGGTCGGTCCTGCGGGCTGTGCGGTCTGGTTCAGTGTATGGCGCGGGCGGGCCGGCGCGGTTCCTGCAGGCTGCGGTAGAGGGCGTCGGCGGCACGAATGGCGAGGCGACCCAGCAGGCGGCCCAGGCCGGGTTGCTGCGACTCCCCGGCGCAATGGGGGCGCCAGGCCATGATGTTGCCCACCTGGTTGCGTACCTGGTCGCGCATGATGTAGCTCGGACGTTGCGGCATGCTGCTGCTCCTTTCTGGTGAACGCCGACGGGCGTTGTTCTCTGTTGGTTCTTTTTATATCAGAAAGGAGAACGAATGGAAAACATTTTTT
>SWBZ01003290.1_pt1 | contig 27481 bp, 20 predicted proteins | sample 4693031 | NCBI WGS metagenome assembly SWBZ01 (sample SAMN10267274, study PRJNA491770) | bioreactor metagenome | isolation source: DHS bioreactor inoculated with | place: Japan: off Shimokita Peninsula
TCACCCCCCGGGTGACATTTTTGTCACCCTCCCCCCTGACAATTTTGTCATACCCCTTAGGTGCCCATTTTTTATTGGTTTTTTGTTCGGGGATGGCGTCTTCGGGAATGAGCCTACCTATACCTACCTCGTTTTCATTCTCATCATCGAACTCTAGTTCTTCCGCATAATCGTCGCCCTTGTTGAGCTCCTCTATAAGTTTTTGAACGAGCGGACGGAAGTCGAAGACGGTTGTGACTTGCGCCCCGGTTTCCTCGTCGAAGCGCGGGGACTTAACGAGAAGCCGGAGCTCTTCAAGATCTTGTGTTATGCGCTTTACGCTTCTCTCTTCGATGCCCGATCTCTGGGCGAGAGTGGAGTAGCTTGGGAACGGATATTTAGAATCCCACTTGTAGGACATAATGTCGATTATCAGCATGACATGTTTAGGTTTGAGACCTATCCTGGATCTGTATCTGAGGAGGATGTTCGGGACGCTCGTAAAGCCCTCGTCGAGTATCTCTCCCCAAATCTGGACTATCTTTGTTTTGTCTTGTTTTTTATCAGGCATCAGCCTCTCTGAACAGACCCCGAACGGTTCCTTAGCCCGGCATCAAAAAGCTTGACATTTAAAAGTGAGAAAAGGTATCATTAGGTTGTTCCACCTTCCGGTTGCCGCCGTTGTTTTATGCTCAGCGCTAAAGCTTCGGCGGCTTTTTAATACCCAAGCTCAGCCATATTATATGATTTTTGGAATGTTAAATCAATCGGCGAAAATCCCGGCGCCGGGCCGTGGGATTTAGAGATGATGTTCTTACCCCCCTATCCTTTCGGCTTGATATAGTCGCTCAGAATTGATATAAATAAATTGGGAGCCCGAAGTTCCTCGGGCTCTTTTTTCAGACCAGTGTAAAGACCCTGCCCGGAGGTTAAAGAGCACATGAAGGTTATAGCGGTTGCTAATCACAAGGGAGGGGTCGGAAAGACGACGACCGCGGTGAACCTCGCGGCGTGTCTTGTGGAGAAAGGGGCCGATGTGCTGGTTGTAGACCTCGACCCGCAAGGAAACGCAACGACACATCTCGGTTTCAGCCCGAATGATTTCGAGATGACGATAAACGATGTGCTCACCGACCCGACGAGCAAGATAGACATAAACGGGATAGTGGTGGAGCATGAGACGAGGGGGCTTTTTCTCGCGCCGGCCAATCTTTCGATGAGCAGAGCCGATCTTTCGATGTCGGCGCTCATCGAGAAGGACCATCGTTTGAGGAAGTCTATAAACAAGCTGAGGAAGAGTTATGATTTCGTGATAATAGACTGCCCCCCTTCCCTAGCAACGCTTTCCGTAAATGCGTTTTTCGCGGCTGATGATGTGATTATAGCGGTGCAGACGCAGCCGATGGCGCTCGAGGCGGTAAGCATGATAGACGAGACGCTTTACGAGGTGTATTCGTCGCGGCCTGACTTCCCTATCGTGCCCTATGCCCTTCCGACGATGCACGATAAGCTGACGACAATAAGCAGCACCGTGCTGGAGGCGATAAACCGGAAGTTCAATCCGAACGTGTTCTCGCCGATTCATTCGAATGTGAAGCTAAAGGAAGCAAGCGGGTACGGGAAGCATATACTGGAGTACGATCCGCTCTGTGCCGGGGCTACGGATTACAGAAGACTGGCCAAGGAAGTGATGGCGATTTATGAAAGGGAAAAAGAAGAAGGGAGAAGATACATCATCCGAAACTCCTGAGAAGAACCGGGCGTCCTCGGGGCGCCTCTCGGGGATGCTGGAGTCTATGGAGAAGCGCGGAAGCCCTGTGAACGCGCATAAAGTGGCTACGGCCTATTTCGAGAGCTTCAGGAAGGACAGGAATATACCGGACGGCGCTGAAGAAAAAGCGCCCGGCGGGGATGAACCTACCGCGGTAGATACCGGAGTAGGCGCAGAGGAAGAAAGCGCGGTAGTTACCGCGGTAAATAATCCGGTAAGAAAGGCCTCCTTGGAGAAGAAACCCCCCAGAGTTGCGGCTAAAACGCCGCCCAAGGATTGGGACCCCCTGCTGGCGCCTTCGGAGACGAAGGTTTACGAAGCTATTTATAAGGTATATAAGGATGCGGACGCCGGCGGCGTAAGGATCGGGCTAAAGGAGCTCCGGGAGCTTTCTGGGCTCTCTGACAAGACCGTCAGGATGGCAGTGCATTCGCTTACCGAGAAGCTTAATATAGAGGTGTTGGAGAGTGCGCTCGGCGTGTACGGCAGGAAGTATAAGGTATATGCGCCGGAAGAGGTGCACAAAAGGAGGCTCGAAAGGGGCCTTGAGGTGGACCCTGTGACGAAAAAAGTGCTCGTGAGAGCGACCCCAGGCAATACTGCGGTAAGTAGCGCAGTAAATAGCCCGGTAAAGAATGCGGTAGGTAATGCGGTAATTACCGCGGTAGGTACCGCATTAATAAGCCCCGAGGAAGGAGCGGCTGGAATAAAGGTGATTTTAGAGAGGTATGTGATTGAGGCGAAGGAGGGGGAATCGGCTTCGTTCGCCGAAAAATATGCCGGTGCGGATATCGGGATGATCGAGGCGGCGGTTATATTGAGCGCGCTCAAGGGTGAGGGCAGGGCGGCGTCGGCCCAGGACGTGGAGCGCGAGCTCGGGAGGCTCGGAGGCCCGCTTCCGGCGGGTTACCTGGAGGGCCTGAGGGATGTTTGGGAAAATCTGAAGAAGAAAGCCTGAATCGCGGCGCCATTTTTTAGTAATGAGGATTAGGGAATATCTCTTTCGCATTCATTCGAGACGACAACATTAAAGACGAGATCCTGAATCAAGTTCAGGATGACGAAAAAAATAAAGTTGCGATTGGAAGTCCCGCCCGCTGATTTATATGTATTCATATTTAACTGGGGAAAGACATAAAAGCACACTCTCTCCCCAGTATCCCGAAATATAAAACCCTATGAACCCTTTTACTTGTACTTGCCTATACAGAAATTCCTTTTAACCTTAGTAAGTTATGGGCATCGACAGGGAGAAGGCGCAGGCGATCCCGCCGTCGCCGGGGGTTTACCTCATTAAGGACGGGAAGGGGAAGTCGCTTTATGTGGGGAAGGCGAAGAACCTAAGGAGCCGGGTGTTCTCGTATCTTAACGACGGGGAAGAGCCGGCGCGGCCGCACATCGCCTACCTAATGGCGGAGGCGGCCGACCTCGATTACTTCGTCACCCGCAGTGAGCGGGAGGCCCTCATGCTCGAAAACTCCCTAATAAAACAGAAAAAGCCGAAATACAATATAAGACTCCGTGACGACAAGAATTATTTGTCACTGAGGCTCGACCCGAAGGAGAAATTTCCGCGCCTAACGCTGACGAGGAGGGTGCTCAAGGACGGGGCCGTTTATTACGGGCCGTTCGCATCCGCCGACGCGCTCAAGAAGGCCAAGAGGCTTATACACAAGGTGTTTCCGCTGAGGGACTGTACGGACGAGAAGTTCAGACGGCACGCGGCGCGGCCGTGCCTGAGCTATTACATGGGGCAGTGCATAGGACCGTGCGCCGGGAAGGCGAGTGAGGAGGAGTACCGGGAGGTCGTCGAACGCGTGAGGATGTTCCTTAAGGGCGAGAAGGGGCGGATCCTCGAGATCCTGAAGGAGAATATGGAGAGGGCGGCCGGGGAGACGAGGTACGAGGACGCGGCCCATTACAGGGACCAGGTGAGGCTCCTCGAAAAAAACCTCGAGGCGGAGATGTTCATAACGCCGGACACGAAGGACAGGGACGTCGTCGGGTACCACAGGGAAGGGCAGCACGTAGAGTTCGCGGTGCTCTTTTCGAGGGGCGGGACGTTCATAGACAGGATCGAATATTCCTTCAGCAACACCGCGGGGACGGATGGGGAGCTCTTAAGCGAGTTTTTGTCGCAGTTTTACGGCGGGAACAGGTTTATCCCGGGCGAGATACTCATACCGGCGGAGGTCGAGGACAGGGAAGCGCTTTCGGAGTGGCTATCGGAGAGGCGGGGGCGGAAGGTGGCCATCGAGACCCCGGAGAGGGGAACGAAAGCGCGGCAGGTGGAGCTTGCCGGAAGGAACGCGCTCGAAAGCTTCCAGAGAAAACACGCCAAGGAGCTCGGCGAGCTGGATCTCCTGGAGAGGCTGGGATCGTCGCTTCAACTGGAGAAAACGCCAGTATCTATTGAGTGTTTCGACATATCGAATACGCAGGGCGACCTGGCAGTGGCGTCGCTCGTAAGGTTCGAGAACGGAAAGCCGGCCAAGGACGGGTACAGGACGTACAGGATAAAGACCGTCGAGGGCCCGAACGACTATGCGGCGATGAGGGAGGTCCTGTCCAGGAGGCTGACGAGGGCGGAGGAGGCGGGATGGGAGCCGCCGGACCTGATACTCATAGACGGGGGGAAGGGGCAGCTGAATATAGCGCACCAGGCGATGACGGATTTGGGGTACGAGGACGCCGTCGGGCTCGCCTCGATAGCCAAGGGAAGGGAAGAGGGGGAGAGCGACAAGATTTATATCCACGGGCGGAAGAACCCGCTCGTCTTTTCTAGGAATTCGCCCGTGCTGTTTTTGCTGATGAGGGTGAGGGACGAGGCGCACAGGTTCGCGATTACGTTCCACAAGAAGCTTAGGGGGAAGAGGGCGCTAAAGTCGGAGCTCGACGACATTCCGGGGATCGGGGCCAAGCGAAAAAGGGAGCTTATAAAGCGCTTCGGGAGCGTCGTGAGGCTCCGGGCGGCAACGGTGGAGGAGATAGCTGCCGTCCCGGGGATGAGCGTGAAGATAGCGGAGGGGCTTAAGGAGAGGCTCGGAGGAACGCCGGAGCCGGGCGCGGCCGGGGAAGAGGCTTGAGGCGAAAAACGGAACGAAAAATTAAATGAATGGATTCCTGCCTGCGCAGGAATGACAGATTGTTTGTATGAACCCTTTTGATTTAAAAGATTCCTGATTGATCACTGGCGGAAAACTGAAGGGATTCCTGCCTCCGCAGGAATGACAGAAATGTGGGGATTCCTCGCTCGCTCGAAATTACCCCCCTTTCCTAAGGGTGGATTAAAAATGAAAGCGAAAAACATCAATCTTTATGAACCCTTATATAAGGCTCCAAGAGAAAAAATAGGATTTCTGCATTTAGTTTGGGAATGGTGCATCAAACAGGGTAGGGTGTGAAGAATGTCCTTATAGAAGATTCTTTTTCGTCGTATTATCGACGGGAAGCGGGAAAGGGACGCGCCCGGCAATTCAAACGTAAGGAGATTAAACTATGGCGGAAGTTAAACCGATACCTAACGGGATGCATACAGTGACGCCGCACCTCGTGTGTAAGGATGCGGCGAAGGCGATCGAATTTTACGAGAAGGCCTTCGGCGCAGAGACTGTCATGAGGCTGGACATGCCGGACGGGGGCAAGCTCATGCACGCGTGCCTCCGCTTCGGGGATTCGGCCGTGATGCTCGCGGACGAGTTCCCGGACTGGAACTCTCTGGGCCCGAATACCCGCGGCGGGACTTCGGTCACCCTTCATTTATACGTCCCGGACGCCGACGCCTTTTTCGAAAAGGCGATCAAGGCGGGGGCCGAAGTGGTCATGCCGCTCGGCGACGCCTTTTGGGGAGACAGGTACGGGCAGTTAAAAGACCCGTTCGGGCATGTATGGTCTGTCGCGACGCACGTGAAGGACCTTACCCCGGAGGAGATAGCCGAGGCGGCCAAAACGGCGATGAGCGAGGGATGCGGCGATAAATAGGGCCTCAGCCGTTTTGCTGAGGGGTTTCTTTGGGGCTCCCGAGGTATTTTATCTCGAGCTCGCGGAGCCTTTTTATCTGGTCGCGCTTTTTAGCCGCCGTCTCGTATTCGAGGTTTTTGGCGGCCTCTTTCATCTCGCGGTCGAGAGCCGTTATCGTGGACGATATCTTTTCGGGCGGAACGTCGAGATCCTCGTTAACGGTTTCGAGCGGGACGGTGTAGTAATCGGCCTCGTATATCGTGGAGAGGATGTCCGTGACCGATTTTTTGATGCTCTGGGGCGTTATCCCGTTCTCTTCATTATATTTTTGCTGTATCGCCCTTCTTCGTTCCGTCTCGGATATGGCCCTTGCCATCGATTCCGTTATCCTGTCGGCGTAGAGAATCACGCGCCCGTTCACGTTCCGGGCGGCGCGGCCGAATATCTGTATGAGGGAGGTCTCGGAGCGTAGATAGCCTTCCTTGTCTGCGTCGAGGATGGCGACGAGCGAGACCTCGGGTATGTCGAGGCCTTCCCTTAGGAGGTTGATCCCGACCAGGACGTCGAACTTCCCAAGGCGGAGGTCCCTTATAATGGCAATTCGTTCGAGCGTGTCGACGTCGGAGTGAAGGTATTTCACGCGTATGCCGAGCTCGCGGTAGTACTCGGTGAGGTCCTCGGCCATTCGCTTCGTTAAAGTCGTGACGAGCACCCTTTCGCCGGATTCCGTCCGCTTTCTTATCTCTTCGAGGAGATCGTCCACCTGCCTGTCGGCGGGCCTGATCTCGATTTCCGGATCGGCGAGGCCCGTCGGGCGGATTATCTGCTCAGTTATAACGCCGCTGGCCTTTTCTATTTCGTAGGGACCGGGCGTCGCCGAGACGTATATGACCTGGTTTACCCTCTCTTCGTATTCCCGGAAGTTAAGCGGTCTGTTGTCGAGGGCCGAGGGGAGCCTGAATCCGTGCTCGACGAGGCTCATTTTCCGGCTCCTGTCGCCCTCGTACATGGCGCGGAGCTGGGGAACCATCTGGTGGCTTTCGTCGATGATCAATAGAAAATCGTCCGGGAAATAGTCGAGGAGGGTCGCCGGGGGCTGGCCGGGAAGGCGCCCCGAGATGTGCCGGGAGTAGTTCTCGATGCCGGAGCAGAAGCCCATGTTTGTCAAAAGCTCGAGGTCGAAGTTCGTTTTCTCTTCGAGCCGCTGTTTTTCGAGCATCATACCCCTTTCTTCGAGGTACTTGAGCCTTTCGGCGAGCTCAATCTTGATGTTTTCGATGGCCGCTTCGTGCCTGTATTTAGGCGCAGCGTAGTGCGAGCCGGGGTATATTCCGATCTTCGGAAGGGGGCGGATAGTGGCGCCCCGTATCGGATCTATCTCCTTTATGGAATCGATGACATCGCCGAAAAACTCAATCCTTACAGCTGTATTGTCATGGTGAGAAGGGAAGACATCGACGACGTCGCCCTTTACGCGGAAGGAGCTCCTGTAGAGATCAAGCCCGGTCCTTTCGTACTGAACCTCGGAAAGACGGGCGAGGAGCTTGTCGCGATCCATTTCCATGCCCTCTTCGAGCATTATGAGGAGGCCGTAGTAGTGCTCTGGGGCCCCGATGCCGTAGATACACGAGACGCTGGCAACGATGACAACGTCACGCCTTTCGAAAAGAGAGGTCGTCGAGGCGTGGCGGAGCCTGTCTATGTGCTCGTTTATCTGGGCGTCCTTTTCTATATAGGTGTCGGTCGAGGGGATGTAGGCCTCGGGCTGATAGTAGTCGTAGTAGCTGACGAAATACTTCACCGAATTATCGGGAAAGAGGTCTTTCAGCTCGCCATAGAGCTGGGCGGCGAGGGTTTTGTTATGCGCGATGATTAGGGTGGGGCGGTTAACGTTGGCGATGACGTTCGCTATCGTGAATGTTTTGCCGCTCCCCGTGACGCCGAGAAGTACCTGGTGCTTGTCGCCCCGGATGAGGCCCTCGGTGAGCTCGCGGATGGCCTCGGGCTGGTCGCCCCTGGGGGTGAAGTCGCTGGTGATCTTGAACTCCATAGGGGAAGAGTTTAGCACATGGGCGGAGAAGGGAGGCCCCCTGGAAGGGGGAGGAGAGACTATTGATGAAAGATTAGCGGTACACCCTCACCCTGCCCCTCTCCCCTCAAGGGAGAGGGAAAGATGGATTGCTTCGCTTCGCTCGCAATGACAGATTAAAAGAAAAGACGAGATCCTGAATAGATCCCGGATCGAGTCCGGGACATGGTTCAGGATGACGGAAGGGCGGAGTCGCGGCCGAGCGCCGCGACCTCGGATTCCATGCACGCGTGGCGTGCTGGATTCCCGATTAAAACGTTCGGGAATGACAGAAAAGATAAAAGAAGAAATCCCCCCGTACCCCCCTTTTCCTAAGGGGGGATAAAAAATGAAAGCAAAAATACAAGTCTTTATGAACCCTTTTTGATTTCTGGTATTACGAATTACCTCAAACAACTCTACCTATTATAATAATATGATGGCGTTCGAGATATTTCATCCCGCCGTGGGGGCGTGGTTCGAGAGAGAGCTGGGGACCCCGACAGAGGTTCAGGAAAGGGCCTGGCCGGAGATAAGGAAGGGGAGCAACGTCCTTATTGCCGCCCCTACCGGCTCCGGTAAGACCCTTGCGGCGTTCCTTTCTGCCATAGACGACCTGGTAAAGGAGGGGCTCGAGCTCGGGCTCCCCGACAGGACGCAGATCGTTTACGTCTCGCCGCTTAAGGCCCTCAGCAACGACATAGAGAACAACCTCCAGAGGCCGCTCAGGGGGATAATGGACGAGCTGGCCGCGATGGGGCTGCCCGAGGTGGACATCAGGGCGCAGGTGAGGACGGGCGATACGCCCTCGGCCGTCCGGACCAGGATGACGAAAAAACCCCCGCATATATTGATAACGACCCCCGAGTCTTTGTATCTGCTCCTTACCGGAAAGAACGGGAGGGAGATGCTTTCGGACGTGAAGACACTGATCGTGGACGAGATACACGCCATGGTCGGGAGCAAGCGCGGCTCGCATTTGTCGCTTACGGCCGAGAGGCTGGAGGCGCTCGTTCCCGAAAAGCTGAGGAGAATAGGGCTCTCGGCGACGCAGAAGCCGATAGAAACGGTGGCGCGCTTCCTTACGGGGAACGGCGGCGAGGGGGAGGGACGGCCCGACTGCACGGTTATAGATTCCGGGCACAAGAGGGAACTTGAGCTTTCGGTCGAAATTCCCGGATCGCCGCTTACGGCCGTTATGTCGAACGAGGTGTGGGAAGAGGTTTACCAGAGACTCGAGACCCTGATAAAAGAACACAAGACGACCTTGATATTCGTGAATACACGGCGACTGTCTGAGCGTATGACGCATAACCTTACGGAGAGGTTCGGGGCCGAGGTGATTGCGGCGCACCACGGGAGCATCTCGAAGGAGATGAGGCTCGACGCCGAGAGGCGGCTTAAGTCAGGGGAATTAAAGGCGATAGTCGCTACGGCGTCGCTGGAATTGGGCATAGACATCGGGCACGTGGATCTCGTGTGCCAGATAGGCTCGCCTAGGGCGATATCGACGTTCCTGCAGAGGGTAGGGCGCTCGGGGCATACCGTGAAGGGGACGCCGCGGGGGAAGGTGTTCCCGCTCAGCCTCGACGAGCTCGCGGAGTGCGCCGCGCTTCTGGACGCCGTGAGACGGGGGGAGCTCGACAGCATCATAATGCCGGAGAAGCCGCTGGACGTTCTCGCGCAGCAGATCGTGGCGGAGGTATCGTGCGGAGAGCGGGGCGAAGAAGAACTATATGCGTTATTTAAAAGGGCCTATCCGTATCGAGACCTCACGCAGGCGGAGTACGACGACGTCGTGAAAATGCTCTCAGAAGGATTTGCCGCGCAGAAGGGGAGGCGCGCGGCGTACATACGCCACGACATGGTGAACGGAATGCTAAGGCCCCGGAAAGGGGCGCGGATAGCGGCGATAGTATCGGGCGGGACGATACCCGACAGCTTCGACTACGACGTTATACTGGAGCCGACGGGGACCTTCCTAGGGACTGTGAACGAGGATTTCGCCATTGAGAGCACTGCCGGGGATATTTTCCTCCTGGGCAATCATTCATGGCGGATTATACAGGTCGTCGGCGGTAAGGTGAGGGTCGAGGACGCGGGGGCGCTGCCGCCCACGATCCCGTTCTGGTTCGGCGAGGCCCCGGGGAGAACGCCCGAGCTGTCGTACGCCGTGTCGAGGCTCAGGGAAGAGATATCGGAGAAGCTCGGGGACCTCGGCTGGCTCGGGGAAAAGGAGGACGCGCTCGACGGGATGATGGGCGACTCGTGGAAGAGGGCGGCCATAGAGCACGTGATAAAGACGACAGGACTCGGGGAAGAATCGGCCGATCAGCTGGTGACGTACATGGCCGTCGTGAAGGCCGCGCTCGGAGTTATACCGACGCAGGAGAGGCTCGTCCTCGAAAGGTTCTTCGACGAGGCCGGCGCGATGAATCTCGTCATACACTCGCCATTCGGGAGCAGGATGAACCGGGCGTGGGGGCTCTCTCTTAGAAAGAGGTTCTGCAGGAAGTTTAACTTCGAGCTCCAGGCGGCGGCGACAGAGGATTCGATCATACTGAGCCTGGGAGCGACGCACAGTTTTCCTCTCGAAGAGGTGTATCACTACCTTCATCCGAATAATGTCCGGCAGGTGCTGACGCAGGCGCTGCTCGACGCGCCGATGTTCGAGGTGCGGTGGAGATGGAACGCGAGCACAGCCCTTGCCGTTCTAAGAAGATGGACGGGGAAGAAGGTGCCGCCCGCGATCCAGCGCATACATTCGGAGGACCTTATCGCGCAGGTGTTCCCGGACCAGATAGCGTGCCTCGAAAATATCGTCGGCGAGAGGGAGGTGCCGAAGCATCCGCTCGTGGACCAGACCATAAGCGACTGCCTTAACGAGGCGATGGACATAGAGAACCTCGAAAGATTGTTGACGGACATTCACGCGGGGAACGTGGAGACGCTGGCGCGGGACCTCCGGGAGCCTTCGCCGCTTTCGGAGCAGGTGCTTAACGCGCGGCCGTATTCCTTCCTCGACGACGTGCCCCTCGAAGAGAGGAGAACGCACGCCGTTCAGAATAGAAGATGGCTCGACCCGAAGGAGGCCGCCGAGCTCGGGCAGCTGGACGCGGAGGCTGTGAGGAGCGTCAGGGAAGAGGCGTGGCCCGAGGCCGAGAGCCCGGAGGAGCTCCACGATGCGCTCGTGCTGACGGGATTCATTACGGAGGGCGAGGGCGAGACGGGGGACGCAGCCGGCGGATGGCGGGAGTATTTCGGGGAGCTCGTTAAGCAGGGCAGGGCGGCGGAGCTCAAGGCGGGGGAAAAGACCTTCTGGATTGCCGCCGAGAGGCTGCATCACATGAAGGCCGTGCATCAGGAGGGAAAACTTACGCCGGAGATAGAGGTGCCCGAGAGGCTCCGGAGCGCAGAGATAACGAGGGACCAGGCGCTGGTGGAGGTGACGAGGGGCAGGCTCGAAGCGCTCGGGCCCGTGACGGCGGCCGTGCTGGCGGAGACGCTGGGCGTGACAGAGACAGACACGGAGAGGGCGCTCGCGATGCTCGAAGGAGAGGGATTCGTCTTCAGGGGGCATTTTACCCCTGGCGAAGAGGGGCTCGAATGGTGCGAGAGGAGACTGCTTGCAAGAATCCATAAATACACGATGAGCAAGCTCCGGCGGGAGATAGAGCCCGTAACTGCCGCCGACTTCATGAGATATCTCTTCTCGCGGCACGGGGTCGATAACGAGGACGGGCCCGAGGGGGTCGAGGCGCTCCGGGGGATACTCGGGATGCTGGAAGGGTTCGAGGCCCCGGCGGCGGCGTGGGAAGGGGATATACTGTCCGCGCGGATGAAGGACTACGACCACGGGTGGCTCGATACGCTGTGCCTTTCGGGTAGCGCCGTATGGGGGAGGTTCAAGGCCCCGAACGGGAACGGCAGGAAGCAGGGGCCGATAAAAACGACGCCAGTGACGATCGTGAAAAGGACGAACCTGGGCGTGTGGAGGAAGCTCGCCCCGGATGGCAGCGAAGAAGGGCTTTCGCGGAGGGCAGCCTCGGTGCTGGAGTTCCTTAAAACCCGCGGAGCCTCGTTCTTCGACGAGATAGCGGACGGGGTGAAAGGACTCAGGACGGATATCGAGGCGGCGATAGCGGAGCTCGTCGCGCACGGGATGATTACCTCAGACAGTTACACGGGCTTAAGAGCCCTTCTCGTGAGCTCGAAGTACAGGACGGCCGCCGGCAGGAGAAAGAGGATAAGCTTCAACATGGAGGGGGCGGGAAGGTGGTCAGTCATACGCACTGGGGATGACGAGGAGAGGACGGCGGCGGACCTCAGGGCGCTCGCTATGGTGCTGCTCGAAAGGTACGGCGTTCTCTTTAGGCGGCTTGCGGAGAGGGAGAGTTTTTCGCCGCCCTGGAGGGAGCTCGTGAAGGCGCTCAGGCTGATGGAGCTCAGGGGGGAAGTCAGGGGAGGAAGGTTCGTAGACGGCGTGTGGGGCGAGCAGTTCGCGCTCCCCGAAGCGGTACCCGGCCTAAGGGAGACGAGGCGGCGGGCGAAGCCGGGGATGCTGGTATCGATAAGCGCGGCGGACCCGCTTAACCTGACCGGGATAATAACCCCTGGGAAGAGGGTGTCGTCACTCTACAAGAACAGGGTTCTTTACAGGGATGGGGTGCCGGTGGCGGTGAAAGAGGGGGAGGAGATAAGGATTATCGCCGAATCCGAGGCCGGGGAGGAATGGAACCTGAAATCAGCGCTCGTAAGGAGGAGCTTCTCGCCGAAGCTGAGGGCTTACCTCGGGAAGGGAGTCGCCTAATCCAGGCCTCTCTGGCGCTGCGGCCGTAGCGTTGTTATTAACTTTGGTTTAACCGTTTTATAACCCGCTCTTAATCCGCATTCTGTTTAATTAATGGTATGAGCGGCAACCGGATTTTAAACATAGCCGCCGGAGGTGTAGATATGAGTGAAGTAAACGTCGTATGGGTGGACGAGAGCAGGGCAGGGGTGGACGCATCAATGATACGGGCGAGACGGAAGGCCGAACGCATTAACGCCGAAACCGGCGAATCGTGCCCGGATTGCGGATACATAATTTCCGCTGCGTCTTTCCCGAAGGTATGTACCTACTGCGGATGCTCGTTTTAAAGTGAGCCGCCCGGCCTCATTCGAGGCCGAGCTCTTTTACCTTTTTTATAATCTGGTCCGCGTGGCCTGCAGTATCGACCTTGGTCCAGATGTGTCTTATTATCCCCGATTTATCTATAAGGAACGTTTCCCGTTTCGCTGAGCCCGTGGCGCTTTCAACGCCGTAGGCTTTCATTATTTTCTTTTCCTTATCGCTCAGAAGCGGGAAATTGAGGGAGTGCTTGTCGCGGAAGCCCTCGTGGGATTTTACGCCGTCGGTGCTTACGCCGAGGACTTCCACGCCGAGATCCCGGAGCTCGTCGTATCCATCCCTTATAGAACAGGCCTCCTTAGTGCAGCCCCCCGTGTAGTCCTTCGGATAGAAGTAGAGCGCGACCGTTTTCTTCCCTTGAAAATCGCTGAGCCTTATCTTTTCGCCGCCATAAGTTTCGGCTTCTATATCGGGCGCGGCGTCGCCGGCCTTAAGCGTCTCTGACATGTTTTGTTCCTCCCGGACGTTTTTGGAGTGGAGTATATCAGATTAGGAGCTCGCGGAACACACGGGGTGTGTTTATGAAGTAGGGATGAAGAGGAGTGAACCGACGGGAGCATGTCCGGCGAGCAAGAGATTCTAAATACCGCGAGTGAATGATAATTCGAGTGCATATGCGTACAGGAGTGTCCCCATTACTTAAAGAAGAATATGAAATATGCTTTTTTTATCCACACGTATTAAGGTGACGGTTTAAAACCCCCGTTTAAGGCATGCAAATGACAGAAGAGGGCAAGGAATCCGGGGGTATTTCGGGACAGAATGTCAGTGAGAACAAACACTCAGGGGCGGGTAGTTAAAGCCGGATTTAAAGAATGTCTCGTTACGTCTTTACTATCGCTGGAATAAGCCGGGCGGACCCGTCAGCGGCGTTTCCCGCCGAGCATCGAGCCGAGAACCCCGCGCACGATCTCTGTCGCTATTTGTCTTCCGGCCGTCGCTAATTGTCTACCGAACGAACGCGCTGCGGACTTGGCTGCCGTCTCAAAAATTGTATCCTTCGGACGGCCCGGTTTCCTCTTCGACGTGGGAGGTGGCGCTGCCTTGGCCTCGGCTTCCGCGCGGGCCTTTAACTTCTCATAGGCCGATTCGCGGTCGATGGTTTCTTCGTAGTGTCCGTTAATGGGAGAAGCGGCGATGGTTTCTTTCCGCTCCTCGGGTGTGACGGGACCCATGCGGCTGAAGGGAGGGCGCACTATCGCGCGTTCGACTACTTCGGGCCTGCCCTTGGCATCGAGGAAGGACACGAGAGCCTCGCCCACGCCGAGCTCGGTCAGTATCTGCTCTGTGTCGAGCTCGGGGTTCGATCTGAATGTGTCGGCAGCCGCTTTAATCGCTTTTTTGTCGCGCGCCGTGTACGCCCTGAGCGCATGCTGGACCCTGTTGCCGAGCTGCCCGAGAATGATGTCGGGGATGTCGAGGGGGCTCTGTGTTACGAAGTAGACGCCTACGCCCTTCGAGCGTATCAATCTGGCCACCTGCTCTATCTTTTCGAGGAGCGCCTTCGGGGCGTCGTCGAAGAGGAGGTGGGCCTCGTCGAAGAAGAACACGAGCCTCGGTTTTTCCGGGTCGCCTACCTCGGGGAGCTGCTCGAAGAGCTCGGAGAGGAGCCATAGGAGAAACGTCGAATATACCGCAGGGGAGCGGATCAGCTTATCCGCCGCGAGGACGTTAATCATCCCATAGCCTGTTTCCCCGTCCACTGCGACGAGGTCCCCCAGCTTGAGCGCGGGCTCTCCGAAGAATATTTCGCCGCCTTCCTCTTCGAGCCTGAGGAGGCCCCTTTGTATCGCGCCGATGCTGGCGCGGGAGACGTTCCCGTATTCGGTCGTAAAGGATGAGGCGTTATCCCCGACGAACTGTAGCATGGAGCGAAGGTCTTTGAGGTCGAGGAGGAGAAGCCTCTCTTCATCTGCGATTTTAAAGACAAGCGTGAGGACGCCTGACTGTGTGTCGTTCAGGCCGAGGAGCCGGCTCAGGAGAAGTGGGCCCATTTCGGATATGGTCGTCCGGACGGGATGGCCTTCCTGGCCAAAGACATCCCAGAATGTGACGGGACTTCCCTCGAATGTGAAATCGGAGAGGCCGAGCGTCTGGACGCGTTCCGCAATTTTCGGGTTATCGGCTCCGGGCCTGCTTATACCGGAGAGGTCTCCCTTAACGTCGGCGACGAAGACCGGGACGCCGAGCCTGCTGAAATTCTCGGAGAGGACCTGGAGCGTGACCGTTTTGCCTGTGCCGGTCGCGCCCGCGACGAGGCCGTGTCTGTTGGCCATTCGTGGGAGGATGAAGAGATCGCGGGTTCCTTTCGCGGCAATGAGAGGCCGGCTCATATATCTATGATTACTTTTCCGGAGAGGGTTGTAAAGAGAAAGCGTGACGCTGGAGGAATGCGCTTATTTTTTACGGAGACTCTTCAGAAGCTCGATATCCTTTTCGACTTCCTCGGGGGGTATCTCGACTATCATGTCGAGATCCTTGAGGAGGGGATGATTTACGATAGCCTTGAATCCAGCCGTACCTATCTTCCCCTTGCCGATGTGCTCGTGACGGTCCTTCTTTTCGCCGAGGGGTATCTTGGAATCATTCCCGTGAAGGAGCTTTATCCGGTCCGGGGAGATGAGCGAAGAGAATTCATCGAGCGTCTTGTCAACGGTTGCCTTGGTACGTATGTCGTAGCCCGAAGCCAGGAGATGGGCGGTGTCGAGGCAAATGCCGAGCCTTGGATTTTTTATCTCGTTTATTATGCGGGCGAGCTCGGGGAACGAGTCGCCTATGGTTTCGCCCTGGCCGGCCGTGTTCTCGAGGAGGAGCTCCGTCGTGAGGTCGCCGGAGTCTTCAAGTATGGTAGCCACACCTTCCACGACGCGCCCGACGGCGACCGAGCGGTCGATGCCTTTCGAGCTTCCGAGATGGGTCATGATGTATTTAGCGCCGATTACCGTGCCGCGCTCGAGCTCCTCGCGTATTATGCGGACGGAAGATGCCCGGAGGTCCGGCTTTTCGGAAGCGAGGTTGATATAGTAGGGGGTGTGTATGAAGTAGTCGGAGAGGCCGAATTCAGCGCACGAGTCCTTGAAGGAGGCGACGAGAGAATCCGTCAGGGGCGCGGGCTTCCCTCCGCGTGGGGAGCGGGAGAATATCTGGAAGCATTCGCAGCCCAGGGCGTGGGCCCGCCCCGGGGCCTTGTCGATCCCGCCCGCGATGGAAACGTGACAGCCGAACTTCATAGTGTCAGTAATATACCAAGACGAAAGAGAAAGAAGCAAAGGGAGTTTGTGGAGGAGAGTCTATTTCCGCTATTGCCAATCTGTTTTCTTTAAGCTTTGCGTACTCCTTCTCTTTAAAGGAAAACACAAAATGAAACGTAAGCAATAGCGGAACTAAAGAGGGTTCCAAAAAGGCGCGCTGAAACTCGCAGAAGTGACGTCCGATAAGGTATCTTATGTTAACTATATGCTTCAAGCGTCTATGATTAGGGGCTTGGATTGCGATTGGCGCCTTCTGCTAGATCTCTATCTGAAGGCCGATTTCTATTACGCGGTTCGTCGGGACGTTAAAATAATGAGTGGCTGGGAGCATGTTCCGGGAGAGGAATGCGAAGAGCCTCTTTTTAATCTTTTCGAAACCGCTGCCGCGGCCCACTACTATGCTTTCGCGGCCGAGGACGAATGTGAGCTCGTTAATCTTGCATTCTATGCCGAGGTCCCGGAGGTATTCCAGCACATGGAATATGTCGGGCCTCTCCAGAAATCCGTAGTTAGCAATAACCCTGATGAAATTGTGGCTCAGCTCCTCGACTTTCATTTTGTCGGCACCGTAGACGCGCGGGACGGCCTCGGTGTATAGCGTCAGAATGATTATGCGTTCGTGGAAGACCTTATTGTGCTTGAAGTTGTGAAGGAGCGTTCGCGGCACGCCGTAGGGATTCTTCGACATGTAAACGGCCGTGCCGGACACGCGCGGGACGTCTTTTAACATGGGATCGGAGAGAAAGACCGAAAAAGGCATCTCTTCTTTTTTGAACTCTTCCTGTACGAGCCGCCTTCCCTTCACCCACGTTATGATTATGAAATAAACGATTATGGCGATGAGATACGGGAACCATCCGCCCTGATCGAGCTTGATTATATTCGCGCCGAAGAACACGAGGTCAACTACGAGCATGAACGAGGTGAGAAGGAGCGCCGCCGCGTGATTCCACTTCCATACGGAGACCGAGTATATGTACATGAGAAGCGTCGTTATGACCATGAGGGTCGCTATGGCCACGCCGTATGCCCCGACCAGGTTCCCGGAGGTGCGGAAGATGAGTACGAGGAATATCGTGCCGGCGAGCATCACCCAGTTGACGAAGGGGACGTATATCTGACCCATGTGCTCGGCCGAGGTGTGAACGACGTTAACCCTTGGGAGGAGATCGAGCTGAAGGGCCTGTGCCGTGAGGGAGAATGCCCCGGATATGACGGCCTGTGAGGCGATGACAGTGGCTATAGTAGCCATCACGATGAGCGGATAGAGCCCCCATTCCGGAACGAGGAGGTAAAAGGAATTTTCTACCGCTTCGGGGTGCGTGAGAACGAGGGCGCCCTGACCGAAATAGTTTATGAGAAGCGCGGGAAGAACAATACCGAACCATGCGAGCCTTATGGGAAACCTGCCGAAGTGTCCCATGTCTGCATAGAGCGCCTCACCGCCTGTTACGACAAGGAAAACAGCGCCGAGCACTAAAAAGCCCTGCACCTCGTTGTTAAGAAAGAACTTCGCGGCATATAGAGGGTTCATCGATTCCAGCACCGAGGGGACTTTGATTATCCATGTGATGCCCAGGACTGCGAGCGTCAGAAACCATACCAGCATCACGGGGCCGAAGAGAGAGCCCACGCGGCCGGTGCCTTTACTCTGAAAGAAGAAAAGGCAAATGAGGATCACAAGGGTTACGGGTATGACGTAATCGTGAAACACCGGGGAAGCGATCTTGAGACCCTCGACAGCGCTCAGGACGGAGATCGCGGGGGTCAGCATGGCGTCCCCGTAAAAAAGCGCCGAGCCGAAGATCCCGAGCCCGAAAACGAGCCTGCTTATTTTCTTTTCTCTTCCGTAGTAGGGGATGAGAAGGGCGAGGAGCGCCAGGATGCCTCCCTCGCCCTGGTTATCCGCCCTCATGACATAGATCGCATACTTGAGCGATATAACGATCATGAGCGACCAGAAAATGAGGGAGAGTACGCCCAATACATTCTCGTGGAAGGGCTCTATGCCGTATCTCAGGGAGAAGCATTCCCTGAACGCATAAAGCGGACTGGTCCCGATATCGCCGAAGACTATACCGAGGGCGACCAGCGTGAGGACGGAGTTCTTGCCGACTAACGATTTCGATGGTTCAAAGCTTTTCATTGATTCCGTTTTAGCCGACTATAAAAACACCGCTCTTATAATACAACAAATCTATAAAACCGCCATTGAGGGATCCGTATCGGAGCGGGGAATTTTTTACATCTACTGTTAAAGGGAAGTCGCGCGTGATAGAATAAGGGTCGAGCTTCGCAAAAGGCAAAGGGCATGGCATGGATTTTCGTCAGGTTCGATTCGGAGCTCTCGGGGACCCAGGCATACATTAAATTCAAACGGCTGAAACGGCGCGGCGAGGGAAATTTTCTTTCCGCCTGCGCGTGCGTTTCCCGTTCCGTTTGTCCGAGGCATCAGGGATTTCGAAGTGGACAGGGAAGACACGAGCTTACATCCTAAAAGCATAGTCTCTGCGTACGGCGACCTACTTGCGCAGATAAACGAGCACGAAAGACCCGAGTCGCTGAAGCTCTTGCCCGGAGCGCTTCCCGAGTCGCTGCTTCCGTTCACGCAGGATACCATCAGACACGCGCTCGCGATTTATCTCCTTCATCAGGACTATATAGAGGAAAGGGACATAATCGAAGATGCGTATTCTTTTCTCGATAATTTCATACCCGACGAGGAGTACGAGCTTTTCCTCTCCCTTCAGGCGTCCATGGAAGAAAAGGACCGGGCCGAATTCGGGCCGGGAGGATGGAACCGGGACCTTTCCTATACAATGTCGCTCCTCAGGATAAGGACCAAAAGAATGAAGAAGAGAAGGAAGCACGCCGCACAGGAGCTAAGGGCTCTCAGGCGGATAATCGGGCTTCCCGACAAGATATTCATCCAGAACGACGAGGACGCAGAAGAGGCGCTCGAGCTCGAGCTTAACCTTTAGCCCTACCCTCTCAGAAAACCTAATTAAGTTAATAATAACAGACTAGTATGCGAACTCTTCCCCGGGTGCAGCATACAGCCGGCAATGATATATTGTCCGGGGCCGGGACGCCGGCCCCTGCCCTTTAATCCCCTACCCCGACGGTTTCAAAAAAGAATTCAGGAACGAAATAAAAAAGCGGGACCCCTCGGAAGAGGGGCCCCGCTGTGATTGTCCTTAATTGCTTCCGGACAGCGACTCTTCGGGTGATTAGCCCTGGGAGTACTGCGGAAGGAGGAAGCGATGGCGCATCGTGTACTTGAACGGAGTCGAGTACAGGATCGAGCCAAAGTCCGCTTCGGTTCTTTCAACCGTCTTCGTCCAGATGGTCTTGGCCGGCGGGATGATGAGGTTGAAGGTGAAGCTGATGATACCAACAACTTCCGTGGCCGGTATCTGTCCGCCCATGAAGTCAAACGGGGTTCCGGACATGTACCAGGAGCGGATGTCAGCACCAGTAGCCGTGCGGATGCTCTGCGGGTTCAGCTGGAAGCGATGTCCAGTTCCGAATCCCGGCGGCAGCTCGGACGGAAGGTACGTAACTTCGTGAATGCTGTTCGATACGTCCGGCCTGGTGGTGATACGATAGTTCATGCGGCCCCAGTCAGTCTTGCCGTAGAACGTAGGTCTTACGGAAAGAGGCTTGTCGGAATAACGGCCGTTAGCGGTGTGGAGGATGTATCCACGACGCTCCATGAGCATGTTGAAGTAGTTGTTGTTGGTTCCGTGCTCGAAAGCGGCGATGTAAGCTGCTTTCTTCGGGAATCCAAACGGCTCCTTACCTGCGAAGATCGGGGAGTCGTTGGAAAGATACATGTAGGGGTAGTACCCAGCTTTGTAGATCTGTCCGTCGCCGGAGTCTACGCTCGCCGAGAACGTTACGCCCATTTCCATGTATGGTCCAAGCATCGTGTTTCTGTGGATAACGTACCAGAATTCGATAACGTCGTCCTGAATATCGATCGGCTCGGGGGTTACTGCCTTCATGTCCTTCAGGTCAGCGCGGATAACGTATGCCATCCAGCGGCTTTCCGTATAGGTGAGCGGGATGATGTCGTAGTCAAAAACAGGGTCCGCAACGCCCTGGCTGATGATGTGTATTCTATCCCTATCAAGTGGTAACGGCGGAACTTCACCTTCCGCCAACCACGGGTAGCTATATTCATTTGCCTGTAAACCCATTGTAACTACCTCCTGTAATTTTCTTCTTAAATTTATACTTTTACCGCTTTACTAACAAAGGCCTAACTTACGAGCCCTGGCTGATCGGGAACTGCTGACGCAGGCCGTACTTGTACGGAGTTGCGTAGCCCCTGTAGCTGGCAGGACGCTCGTAGGTCTCGGTCCAGAGAACATTGGCCGGCGGAATGATAAGGTCGAACACAAAGGAAATAAGACCCGTAACTTCCTGAATCTTGATTTCCGCGCCCATGTTATCAAACGGGGTCGCCTGAGCGAACCAGTTGATAGCATCGCTGGAAGCGGTGCGGGTGTGCTCCGGCTTAATCTGGAAGCGGTGCCCTTTAACGTTAAATGCAGGCGGCAGTTCCGAAGGCAGATAGGTGAGCTGCCATTCAGAGCTGGAAACATCCGGTCTGGTGATAACTTTCATGTTGAATTTACCCCAGTCTACCTTCCCATAGAAGAACGGAGGCGTTACCTGCTTGTCATCGAACTTACCCGTAGCGCTGTGGAGAAGGTAGCCGTTACGGGACATTGCAAAACCGAAGAAGTCCGTCTCTTTATCTCCGCCATGAACGGAGCACCTGATGTAGGACATCTTCTTCGGGAAACCGAGCACACGGCCGGCGTCAACCGGGGCGTCACCGGTGAGGTACATATATGGATAATAACCGGCTTTCCATACGTTACCTTTCGGGTCCTTGTAGGTCGCCGAAATCGTTACACCGAACTCGAGGTAAGGCCCAAGCATGGTGTTCTTGTGGTCAACGTACCAGTACTCGACCAAATCTGCGTTCTCTCCGTCCCAAACCGTGAGAGGCGGATTCGGGCAAAGACGCTGCCTGGTAGCCGCATCTACCCTAACAACAAAGGCAGACCAACGGCTATCCGTGTAAGTCAGAGGGAGAACGTCTATGTCCCACAGCGGGTCCGAAGGGTTCGCTATGATCCACGACTTTATGTCTCTCTCTATTGGAGGTGGTGGAACCTCCTTAGTGAGCTCCCAATACTTCGTTGGGACATTAAGATGACTTGGCATATTACAAACCTCCTTATATAGATTTTTAAAAACCGGATTGTTACCAACCTTTAGAGGAGAAACGTAGAAAACTACGAATCAAAGCCCCATCTCTTGTACTTATATCAAAAATGGCATAGCTGTGTCAAGAGGTTTTTTTTAAGAATTGGAAAAAAACTTAAGTTGCGAGCTTAATTCAACCAAAATGGAAATAAAGGGTCAGGATTGGGGGGTTTCTGAATCGAGAATGGAGGTTACGGCGGAGGAAAATTCGCCTATTTTCTCCCGTATGACGAGAACGGCGTCCGTATCGAAGGGGGTGGGCATGAGATTCAGGATTACGAGCCTGGCCTTCGCCTGAAGGGCTATGTCGGGAAGGGTGTTTGCCGGGGAGACCTGGAGCGAGGAGCCAATGGCTATGAAGAGATCCGCGTTCCGGGAGAGCTCAAGAGACTTCTGCCAGGGGATTGTGGGTAGCATTTCGCCGAAAAAGACGGCGTTTGGCTTTAAAACGCCCCCGCATCCGGGGCAGAGCGGCGGATTTTCGCCCGAAACGACCCTCTCCATGGCCTCGTCCATGGAATGAAGGGAGGAACACGAAAGACAGACCACCTGACGGAGTGAGCCGTGGAGCTCGTGGACTTCGCCCGAGCCGGCGTCCTGGTGGAGGCCGTCTACGTTCTGGGTTATAACGCCCTTGAGGATCCCCTTTTGTTCGAGCGCGGCGAGGAGAATGTGGGCCGGATTCGGCCGCGCGGCCTGTCTTATCGGGTGAAGCCCCATGGCGTATTCGTAGTATTTAGAGGGATTTCGCTTGAAGCCCTCGAGCGATACGACGGACTGGTCCATTTTTTCCCAGAGCCCTGTCCCGGGAGAGCGGTAGTCGGGAATGCCGGACTCTGTGCTTATGCCCGCTCCCGTAAGGGCGACTGCGTTTTCCGAGGAGTGCAAGAGATTCGCAAAAGCCTTCGCTGTGTTTATTAAATCACTCATGTTTTAAAAAGAAAGGGGGCGACGAATCGCCCCCTTTTATTTTCTATTGTGTTCAGGGACGCTAAAAAGTACGCGCCCTACCCCGTTTATTTGCCCAATATGCTCACGACGCAGGTTATGCCGTCCATGGCGGGCTGGGCGCCGCCCATGGTCTCGATGATGCCGACCTTGGCGTCATTTTGCTGACGCGCACCGGCTTCGCCGCGGAGCTGCCATACTATCTCGGCCGTCTGAAGGAGGCCCGTGGCTCCTACCGGGTGGCCCCTGGAGAGAAGGCCGCCGCCGGGGTTAACCGCGACACCGCCCGAGTTGATCCAGGTGCTTCCGTCTTCTATGAGTTTTACGCCCTCCCCTTTTCCGCAGAAACCGAGCGCTTCGTAGACCATCATCTCGGCTATCGCGAAGGCGTCGTGGATTTCGGCGACGTCCATGTCCTCGGGACCGAGACCCGCCATCTCGTAGGCGAGGCTGGAGGTCCGGGCGACGTTTTCCGAGGGGTCACAGGTGAGGCCCTTGGGGCTCGAGTACTTGCCGGACTGGGCTATGCATCCGAGGACCTTTATCGGCTCCTTCGTTGCGAGCTTGTCGACGAGCTCCTTGGAACAGAGGACGGCGGCCGCAGCGGCGTCGCCCACGGGGCAGCACATGTTCCTGTTAAGCGGGTCCGCTATCATCGGCGCGGTAAGGACTTCTTCTATGGTGGTTTCTTTTCTGTACTGCGCTATCGGGTTCATGGAGGCGTGCTTTCTGCTCTTTACCACGACCTTCGCAAGCTGCTCGGGGGTTACGCCGTATTCCATCATGTATCTCTTGGCCCTCATGGCATAGAGGCCCGGCATACCCATGCCTAGTGCGACCTCGATGTCGTCCTCCTCGAGGGGGAGCGGCCCGCCCGACATGACGCGGCTCAGGTTCTCGACCCCGAGCGCGAGCGCTATGTCGTACTGACCGTACGCGATCGTTCTCCATGCCTCCCAGAACGAAAGCGTGCCGCTGCCGCAGGCGCCCTCGACGTTGATCGTGGGCTGACCCACGAGCCCTATTTCCTTAAGTGTTCTCTGCCCGACGCCCATGCCCTGATAGACATGGCCGCAGAAGGCTATCTCTATCTTTCTTGGATGAATGCCGGCGTCTTTTATAGCCGCCCACGCCGCCTCACGGCCCAGCACATGAGCCGCTTTTTCCGGGAACCTGCCGCAAGCGGTGGTTCCAACGCCCAGTATGTATACGTCTCTCATTGTGAAACCTCCTAGGAAAAGCTTACCGGTATTTTAAAAATTTTAGCAACTAAAGGCAAGTAAAATGCGGGAGGGGCCGAAAATAAAAAAGGAGCCCTTCCGGTATTCGAAAGGGCTCCCGATGTTTTAACTTTCCTGTTTCGACTGCTTTCAGCCAAAATTTACTGCGGGGTCTGCGATGCAACCCACGCGGCAACCGGCGTCCATTTCCCGGTGAGGATCAACATTCCGGGGATGAGCAGCGTTACGATGGACTCTATAACGAAGAGCCATGCAACCGCCGGAGCCAATGCCTTTCCAAGCGAGAATACGAGCCAGCAGAGGAGGGTCAGAAGCGCCCATGCCCAGCAGAAGTAGGCATAGTATTTAAACCCAGGGATAACCGCTTCGAGGTTCATGAAGTGGAGACCATACCAAACGAACACTATGGTCGCGAAAAGACAGAACCACCCTAAACCCTTAGCATCGTATCCATGGATAAAAATACCGGCAACCATGAGATAAATAAGAGCGAACACCGACACCAACGCTGTTGCGGCGGTTTGCTCCAGGCCGTGCAGATGCCAAGCCGCTATAAGAATCAATATGGCCACACCCAGGTTTAATACACCGACCTCTTTGGCCCCGGTCTTTCCGAGCACGGTCATACCGTTACAGAAAAACACAAATCCAACGAGTAACAAAACGTAACCAAGCAATAGGTCTATTGCCATGTCTCTCCATACCTCCTATAAGTTATTTGTGTGATATACGTGGATTTCCACCTTCCACAAAGGCTATACCAACCATATGGATGGTTTTTATCACACTTGGCGAACCAATGTCAAGACTCTTTTTTAGAATTTGGCTGAAAATTTAATAAATGAGACGCACTTAAGGGATAAATTGTGAATTATAGATGTGAGTTAGTGCGGGCGGCACGAGGTCCGTGCCGCCCGGTTATGGGCCGGGAACAAGTATATTCCCGCCTTATTTTATGCAGATTCTTTTCTCTGTACCAGTATCACCCACTTACCCTTCTGGACTATCTCGCCCGACTGGTTATGGACGTTTACCTCGAAGATCAAAAAGCCCATGTTCGGGCGCTTATGCTCCCTTTTTTCCACGAGCGTACGGGTGATGTGAATAGTGTCTCCGAACTTGACTGCGCCCGAGAACCTCCAGTCCTCAAGCCCCATGAAGGCTATCGTAGCAAGGCGCGGCATGGTGAACCAGAGCCCCGAGGCTACCGAGAGGACGCAGAGGCCGTGCGCGACCCTGCCCTTGAATACGGTGTTCTTGGCGAACTCCTCGTCTATGTGCATGTTGTTAAAGTCCCCGGAAAGGCCGGCAAAGCTGACGACGTCCGTTTCGGTTATCGTCCTTCCGGTGCTCTTGTGCTCAGCGCCTTCCTCGAGGTCTTCGTAAAAAACTCTGGTATCTTCCTGCGGCATTGTCGAAGTCTCCTGTTTTATTTATATGGGCCGTCCGCATAGAGCGGAGCGGCGTGCCCGCTGGGCCTTACGCCTCGTTCCCCTCTTTATGTCCCCCTGCCCTCTCCTACTTTGCGGGCTTGAACTTGGGGAGCGTAACCTCGGGCGTGACGTCGTCGAACACTACCTCGACGTCCATGCCTACATGGACATCCCTTACGTCGCAGTCAACGATGTTTGTCATCATCTTTACGCCTTCCGAGGTTTCGACCAGCGCCACAACGTAGGGCGGATCGTCTTTATAAGCCTTGGTCGGACCCATGTGGTGAATGGAGAAGGTCCAGACCTTCGCCTTCCCGCTTGCCTTTACCCATTCGATGTCCTCGGACATATCGTTGCCCGGGGAGATTGCGCGCGGGTAGAAGAAGAATTCCCCCGTGGCCTTCGATCTCGGGAGCACGAGCTCATGCTTCTTGGCCGCCTCCCAGTAGGGTTTGGTTTCCGGTCGAAAATCCGGTAGTGGTTTCTCGTATGGTTTATTTTCAGCCATGTCGTATAAGTCTCCTTTTGGTTATGAAAGGGCTTCTTTCCCTAAGAGTATCGTGCTGTGTGCGGATACGATGCCTCCGTTTCCATGTACGAGCGCAACGTCGGCGTCCTTAACCTGCCTCGGGCCGGCCTGTCTCCTCAGCTGGAGCACGGCTTCGACCACATGGTGCATAGCGCCAAGGTGCGCCTGGGACAGGAGCCCGCCGTGAGTGTTCACGGGAAGATCCTTGCCTATCTCCATGCGCCCTTCGAGTGCGAACGCGCCGCCCTCGCCCTTTGGAACAAACCCGAGCCCTTCGAGCTCGAGGAGAACCGTTATCGTGAAGCAGTCGTAGAGAAACGCCACATCGACGTCCTTCGGCCCAAGCCCCGCGGTCTGGAATGCCTTCTGCCCGGAGGCGTTGACGGCATTATATATCTGATCGAGATCCTTGAGCGATGTGAGGTACTGGTGCGAGTATCCCTGACCCATGCCCCAGAGGTATGCGAGCGGGTTCTGAATGCCGAGCTCTTTTGCCTTCGCCTCCGTCGTGACGATGAACGCAGCGCCGCCGTCGGAGATGATGGAGCAGTCGTATTTGGAAAGGGGCTCGGCGATTATGCGCGAGCTGAGAACATCGTCTATAGAGAGCGGCTCTTTATTCATTGCGTTCTCTTTATTGGCCGCATGCTTACGCATCGTGACGGCTACTGCCGCGAGGTGCTCGCGAGTAGTGCCGAAATCGTGGAGGTATCTCTGTGCGGCAAGCGCATATCCGCCGGGGGTGGTAAGACCGTAGGGGAACTCGAACTCTGCGTGGCACATTTCTCTTATGAGAGCAACCATGCCGGAAGAGGATATGCCGGAGAGGGTATTGTCGCCCCTTACGCAAAGGACAACCTCGGCCTGACCGGAGGCTATGGCCATCGCAGCCTCGGCAACCATCCATACGGCGGTCGCTCCGCCGACGGCCACGGACGAGAAGAACCTCGGCCTTAGCCCAAAGTAGTCGGCAAAAGTAGTGCAGTGCATGAAGGTGTGCTCGACGAGCGAAAATGCGGTGACGAGTCCGTCAACATCGGACTTCTTTATTCCAGCATCTTCTATAGCGATCTTGGATGCCTGGGAGAGGAAATGAAAGGAACTTTTGTCAGGTATCTTTCCCTGTTCTGTTTCTCCTACTCCGGCAATAACGATTTTATTTTTCTTGAGGACTTCTCTGGCCTCTTTCATGTTCAGCGAGCCGCCTGCCATATGTATTCTCCCCCTGTTTTTGAATTTTTGCGGAAAAATATATTAAATAGACCTCGATAAATGTCAAACACACGATGAGCTACCCGGGACTCGGGGTGGGGTATTGTCTTGGAAATAGTGTCCCCAGAAATAAGATGCCCGTGCCAGCACCTGTGATTCAACCCCTACGCCCTTGCCCGTCTTCAGATAAAAATTCAGCGACCGCTTCGGCAACGAGCTCGCATAGAGTGCCGACATAAAAATTCCGGGCCTTACTTTCGCTATTCTTGGGGATACCTTCATACGGGAAGGAGTTCTTTACCTTACGCGCTATTTTTGCCGGATCGAGCGTGGTGCCTTTTTCCTCGATATCGAGAACCCTGTTTACGGCTATGTCCTTGCATGCCCTGTGCGCCCCCTCCTCGACAATTTCTTCTATAGGTTTGATGTCTACCAGGTTGTCGTATGTCTCGAATATTCTCTTTCTGAAAACAGCGTCTCTTATGCTTTTACGAACCCTTTCTTTTTCTTTATCTTGAGACCTTGAAAGGCCGTTTTTTGCCCTTACATAGGTAAGGCCGCTCTCGAGGGTTCCTATACTATTTATCTTCTTCTTATATTTGTCTTCTTTGGGTGACATTTTTGTCACCCCCCCCC
>SWBZ01006412.1_pt1 | contig 27478 bp, 30 predicted proteins | sample 4693031 | NCBI WGS metagenome assembly SWBZ01 (sample SAMN10267274, study PRJNA491770) | bioreactor metagenome | isolation source: DHS bioreactor inoculated with | place: Japan: off Shimokita Peninsula
GGGGGGGTGAGGACCGGATCGGTCAGCGGTAACAATTACAGGGAAGGGAAAGGAAACGAGCGGCGGCTGCGGTAAGGATGAATGCTCTGTTTCGGGCCATCCCGGGCGTTCGACCGACCGTACCTATTCACGCCGGCCACCAGAAAGTGCTAGCATCTACAGGATGAGCATCGAGCTGACTGGCTGGACCCATGAACGCTGGGAACAGGGACCCCGGTTCAGCGGCCTGACCGCCGCCAATACGATCCCTTACGATCCATGGCAGAATACCGCCGCCAAGGGCCTGGCCACCGACCGCGGCTGAAGGAAGGCATCAGCAACCTGATCCATATCAATCTATACCTTGGCCAAATAACTATCTGTGATACCAGCATAACCAATCCCCCATACTCAAGCTGGGCGATTTTGTCTATACTCGCCGCTTGCTTTACCCCGGCGAGCTGATTTTGTAGATAGTCTGGCGACTACAATACTTGAGGATTACTAAATGTTCATGAACAACCCCTTTTCGGAGCTTTCGGCATCCATATCACCCACGGTTATGCAGGGTTATGTCATCTTGATGGTCCTGCTGGTGATCGGTGGAACAGTACTCGACATGATGCATAAGAAAAGCGCTCAGTACTTTTTCGAAAACGCGAAAAAAGCGAAGAAGAGCGCAAAACGCACCGTGAGTACCGGCGAAAAAGCCTCCATTGCAGTCAAGGTCCTGGCTAACGAAGTATTAACCTCTGGCGAATTCTGCAATACCAGACGCAGGCTTTCTCACCTGTTGACCATGTACGGCTTCATTATATTCGTGGTTACCACTGCCATTATGATCTTCGGCTATCCGACGCCCGCGACCGCCACCCCCGCCATTCTGCCGCAACTTTGGCATATCGGCGCGCTGATGCTGGCTGTTGGTGGATATTGGTTCTGGTTCTTCATCCGGGTCGACGTGTCCGCGGAAGGCCTGTCCTGGTATCGCTTCGAACGAGCAGATTTGTTTATTCTGTCGCTGTTGGCCACTTCAACGTTTGCACTGCTTTGGTCCTTTACGCAGTCGAGCGGAATTGCCGGATGGTCAACCCTGTTCCTGGCGCTGTTCATCATTTCCAGCACGACTCTTTTCGCCAGCGTTCTATGGTCGAAGTTCGCCCATATGTTCTTCAAGCCCGCCGCCGCTTTCCAGAAGCGCGTTACCAGGGCCGATGGTTCGAGAGAGAATCTGCCTGCCGAATACGATCTGACGGATCCTGCGGTACAAGCCAGATTCCCGGATATCCCTGAATACATGGGCAAAAAGCCTGACTACATGGGACATGGCATCAGACGCGAACCAGCAAACCATTATTAACACCGATTTAACTTTTACTTAAGTAAAGGAAGAAAATTATGCCAACTTTTGTATATATGACTCGTTGCGATGGTTGCGGACAGTGCGTTGATATCTGCCCATCCGACATCATGCACATCGATAAAACCCTTCGTCGCGCTTACAACATTGAACCCAACATGTGTTGGGAATGTTACTCCTGTGTAAAAGCCTGCCCGCACCATGCCATTGATGTACGTGGTTATGCCGATTTCGCCCCGCTGGGCCACTCGGTACGCGTACACCGTGACGAGGAAAAAGGCACGATTGCCTGGCGCATCAAGTTCCGTAACGGCAAAAAAGACATGGAACTGCTGGCGCCCATCACGACCAAACCGTGGGGCACAGGCTATCCCGATTTAGCTCAGGCACCTACGCCAAGCAAAGAAATGCGTAACAGTGAGCTACTGTTTAACGAACCCAAGTATGTGCGCATGGATGACGGCGATTTGCATACGCTGGAATCAAATGGCCTCGAAATTAAAGAAGGGGTGTATTACTAATGGCCTACAAGACAATTATTGAAGACGATATCGATATCCTGGTGGCCGGCGCCGGCCTCGGCGGCACCGGCGCCGCCTTCGAAGCAAGATATTGGGGCAAAGACAAAAAGATCGTCATTGCCGAAAAAGCCAATATTGATCGTTCGGGTGCAGTCGCCCAGGGCCTGTATGCCATCAACTGTTACATGGGTACCCGCTTCGGCGAGAACAACCCGGAAGATCACGTACGTTATGCACGTATCGACTTGATGGGTATGGTGCGCGAAGATCTGGCATTCGATATGGCGCGTCATGTTGACTCCACAGTTCACAACTTCGAAGACTGGGGTCTGCCGATTATGCGCAACACGAAGACCGGCGCGTATCTGCGTGAAGGTCGCTGGCAGATCATGATTCATGGTGAATCATACAAGCCTATCGTTGCCGAAGCCGCCAAGAAATCAGCGGATAAGGTCTTCAACCGTGTCTGCCTAACCCATCTGTTGATGGATGATGCCAAAGAGAACCGCGTCGCGGGTGCTGTTGGTTTCAACGTGCGTACCGGTAACTACCACGTATTCAAAGCAAAGACTGTTATCTGTGGCGCCGGTGGCGCGTCCAACATCTTCAAACCACGTTCAGTGGGTGAAGGCGCAGGTCGTGTCTGGTACGCACCCTGGTCATCGGGTTCTGCTTATGGTCTTATGATCGAAGCTGGCGCGAAAATGACGCAGATGGAAAATCGTATCGTACTGGCCCGTTTCAAAGACGGTTATGGCCCGGTTGGTGCTTACTTCCTGCATCTTAAGACCTATACCCAAAATGCTTACGGCGAAGAGTACGAATCCAAGTGGTTCCCAGCTCTGCAAGAAATGGTCGGTAAAGAATACCTGGATCCGGAAGCGTCTCACACGACTCACCGTCCAATTCCAACCTGTTTGCGTAACCATGCCATCATCAACGAAGTGAATGCGGGCCGTGGTCCGATTCACATGGTGACCATGGAAGCCTTCCAGGATCCGCATCTCGAAGAAATTGGCTGGCACAACTTCCTCGGTATGACGGTTGGTCAGGCGGTACTCTGGGCTGCAACTGACGTGGATCCGAAATACGAGAACCCTGAATTAACCACTTCCGAGCCCTATGTCATGGGTTCACACGCAACCGGTTGTGGTGCATGGTGCTCAGGTCCCGAAGACGTCTCACCGCCGGAGTACTTCTGGGGCTATAACCGCATGACCACCATTGAAGGTCTGTTTGGTGCAGGTGACGCTGTCGGTGGTACACCGCACGCATTCTCATCAGGCTCTTTCACTGAAGGTCGTCTGGCTGCCAAGGCTGCCTGTAAGTACATCGACGATGGCAAGGCCGAAGGCATCCGGGTTTCGAACGAGCAGATTGAACGCCGTAGAAAAGAAATCTACAAGCCTTTGGAAACCTACACTGTATACCGTAACGAAATTGTTGCTGGTTCTGTTAACCCGAACTACATCAACCCGCGGCAGGGTCTGGATCGTTTGCAGAAGCTGATGGATGAGTATTGTGGTGGTTTCGGTGTTAACTACATGACCAACGACAAGCTGCTCCACATCGGTCTCAAGAAGATGAAGGCGCTTGAGGAAGATCTGGATAAAGTTGCTGCTTCAGATATCCATGAACTGTTACGTGCATGGGAACTGAAACATCGCTTCCTGACTTCCGAGAGTGTATTCCAGCACACCCTGTTCCGTAAGGAGACTCGTTGGCCTGGTTATTACTACCGTGGTGATGCCATGAAGCTGGATGATGAGAACTGGCACGTATTGACCGTTTCTCGTCGTGATCCCAAAACTGGCGAATACACCATGGAGAAGGCACCCCTGTATCACCTGGTAGGTGATATCGAGGATAAAGACCTGGCTAAGCTGAAAGCGGAAGGACACCACTAAAGCAAATAAATGCCTGATTTACTGTAATTGTAAATCAGGCTATTTATGATTTATTTGCATTAATAAAGGACTGACATATTTTGTGTTGGTCCTTTTTTTTCTACGCCATGAGTGGTTTTAATCGCGCATTAGCTTTAAAAAAACATAACCGTTATTTAATGGATTTTTTGGTTATTATGAATATCATTGAAAAAACTGATGAAGAAATTCTAGAGTTGGCGCATCCAATGTGGGCTGATCTTGTCAAGTACTCAAATGAAGGGAATTACGGTGCTTTCACGCGTAATTTTTCGTCTTCACTTATTCAGGGTGCAAACGAAATTGAAATGGGTAAGCAGTTTGCAAGGAGCGATCTGGCGAAAAACCTGTCAGAAGATTACACCTATCTTGGCATGATACGCCGAGGTGAATATGTCACTGTTCTGTATAAAGTGATTAACAAAAAGAATAAAGGTGAATGGCTGGGCCGGTTGGTGCTCGGTTATGAGAAAGACAGAGTCAGAATCTTTGGTGCTACTTTGTTTTAAGGTAGACTGTTTTATTGCGGTATAAGCTACAGCAGGTTTTATTAGATATGACAGATATCATTGAAGACAAAAAATTCGTTGAACTGAATTATAAGGTCGTCGATGACAAAACCGGCGATGTGCTGGTCACTGTAGACTATCCCCTGGGTTATGTGCACGGTGTCAACGATGTAATGTCAGAAGAAGTGGCCAAGCATTTGTATGGTAAAAAAGTCGGTGACATCATCGAAGTGCCGATTGATACCAAGTTGTTATATGGCGAAAGAGACGAATCACTGGTGTTTACTGATCACATCGACAATGTTCCCGAAGAGTTTCGAGAGATCGGCATGACCATCACCATGGAAAATGAAAAAGGTGAACCCAGAGATTTTATCGTCACGCGTTTTGATGACAAAACATTAACAATCGATGGCAACAATCCGCTGTGTGGTAGAGACGTCACCTTTATGGTGGAAGTGTTATCTATACGCGAAGCGACCGATGAAGAAATCGAGCTTGGTGGTGCGGTTGATGCAGATCCAGAATTGCATGAAATACTCGATCGGGCACAATGAAATACTCAACTCCTTATATTTTCCATCCTGACAACAGGGCGCTGGAAACGGCAATAGCCAGGGCTGTAGCCATGCTGGGCGGCGACTTTGCCGAAGCGGCAAGGCCGGATACCGGCGTGACCACAGCGGATAATTTTCTGCACACGCGTGGCAATTTTGAACAACAGCGTTTCAGTACCAATATCCTGACAAGTGCACGTGAGGCGATTGAGGCGTTCCTGACTGATAACAAACGTGAACAGGCGCCCAGGGCCTGGGCGGAAACCCAGAATATCCTGGGTAATATCCTGGCGGCAATGGCTCAGCAGCAACACGATACCGCATTGTTTGAACAAGCCATCGAATGTTTTAACCATGCACTGGAAGAATTCAGCCAGGCGGATTCGCCGCTGGATTGGGCGGAGACACAGGCCAACCTGGGTACGGCGCTGCAGGCATTGGGTAGACTGCAGTCTGATACAAAATGTCTGCATAAATCAGTTGATGCTTATACATCCGCATTACTGACGTATTCAAAAAAAGAAACTCCGGAACAATGGAAACTGGTCATGCTGCAACTGGGTGCGACTTTACATACCTACGCGACACTTTTAAAAGGTAACCGCACATTTCAGAAATCTGTTGTTGCCTATAAGAATGCCATAGCTGAACTCGATGCCGATAACTACCCGTTTGAGTTAGCGGCCGCGCACAATAATTGTGGCGCTGTGCTGCATAATCTGGCTGAATCTGAAGGAAATGCTGAGCGCCTGCAAGAGGCGATACGGTCATACCAGACCGCGTGGCAAGTCTGCATGGAGCAACAACAGCCGATTCACCTGGCAGTGCTTTGCCGGGTCAATAAGACCACTGCACAAAGCTGTCTGGCTGAGCTAACCCAGGATACTGCTCTTGCTGATGAAGTGGCAGATGAATTTGAATTGATTATTGAGTGCTTTCCGCATGCGCTGCAACCACTGTGTTTAAAACATTGTGCGGAACGGCTGAACAAGATGCGGACAATGGCAGCAGCGGCTTCTGCCTGACAAGTTAATTAGGAAGAGGGTTTCCGAGTTGTCGTCTGAAGAAAACCAGGAAAAAAAACGCGATCCGAATAATCCATGCCTGTTTTGTAAGGATCCGCGCGGGGTGAGCTTGAATAACGAACTGGCTTACAGCGCGCGTGATACTTACGCAGTGAGCCCGGGGCATACCCTGATCATCCCGCGTCGTCATGTCGCCAGCTTTTTCGACCTGACGCCCGATGAGATCAACGCCTGTATGGAGCTGGTCAATGAGGAGCGCAATGCGCTGGATGAGGAACTTAAGCCGGATGGCTACAATATCGGCGTGAACGTGGGGCCGGCAGCCGGACAGAGTATCTTGCATGCCCATATTCACCTGATTCCGCGTTATAAGGGTGATGTCGAAAACCCGCAGGGCGGGGTGCGCCATGTGCTCCCTGAAAAGGCGTATTACACACGGTAGTTAGTTAATGTATAATTTCATCAGTTTTAGTGGGAGGGGCTGGCATAGCTTTAAATTCCCTCCATTTTCAATTAGTTAGGAGATAAGAATATGAGCGCTGCACCATTTACCAGACCTAAGGTTCCCGAAGGTGTCACAGAGTATGTGACAACCACCCAGAAAGAGATCGTACCTGGCAAGTTTCATGTTGGTTATACCACCACGTGGAAACCCTTCCAGAAAGAAGTGCCTTACCAGACCCCCAAAAAGCCTTAAGACCAGAAGCCTTAAGACAGTTCGCCGCGGGGCCCTGCAAGGGTCTTGCGGCGGCTCAGTCTGAAAAGCCCGTGATACGGGCTTTTTTATTGCCCGTTATTTGTGAAATACAATGGTTAACGCTTAAACACGCTCAGACAGTTTGTAATCCACATTAATAAACGCGCCAATGTCCGCCATGAAGCGGGTTGTTCTGCCGCCAAAGCCCACATCCGGACATGTCTCATCTTTATCGATCGATAACACCAGCTCCACGCCGAGTCTGGGCGATAAATTGTGGCTCTTAATCACCTGCAGGATTTTTTCCTTGGCCGGTTCTATCTGCTTGAGGAGATTATCCGTTAATTTATAAACGTCCACTTCATCTGTAACCGTTTCCGTTGATAACTCCCATGAACTGATCACGGGTTTGTCCAAACCACTGGAGGCACCGGCAGCATTGATTGATGTAGGTTGTATGTCGAGTAGGCGCGTGATGTCGTCGGGATTGAAGTGATACCCACACAGTGCGAAGTAGGCCCGTGCTTGATTGGATGCCAAGATGTCGTCCTCCTTGTGATGGTAAATACGGCGAGAGTTTCGATCGTATAGTCAGAAAGAAACGAGAAGAAACGGGATCATGCCCGGGCAAGATTTTATTGTCAAAACAATATATTGCACAATTCTTGCCAGGACAGTGATGTGGTTATTGTACCCCGCCAGAGCCGACAGGGCACACTGGGCAGGCAGGGCGAGCCGTATGGGATTGCTCTATAGTTGATCGCTCAAGTCAGTAATCAAGGCCCGGATCACTTATGACCCACGCATCACACACCACCAACCATCTGCGCGACGAGACCAGCCCCTACCTGTTGCAGCATGTCCACAACCCGGTGGACTGGTACCCCTGGGGGCCGGACGCCCTGACCAGGGCAAAACAGGAGGACAAGCCCATCCTGCTGTCCATCGGCTATTCCGCCTGCCACTGGTGCCATGTCATGGCCCACGAATCCTTCGAGGACCCGGCCACCGCCGCGGTCATGAACGAATTGTTCGTGAACATCAAGGTGGACCGCGAGGAGCGCCCCGACCTGGACAAGATCTACCAGACCGCCCATTCGCTGCTGGCCCAGCGCCCCGGCGGCTGGCCGCTGACCCTGATCCTCACCCCCGGCGACCAGGTACCTTTCTTCGCCGGCACCTATTTCCCGCGCGAACCGCGCCATGGCCTGCCCGCCTTCGCCGACCTGCTGCGGCGTGTGGAGGCCTTCTACCGGGAAAACCGCCAGGATATCCACAAGCAGAATGCGTCCCTGCTGGACGTGCTGAAGCAACTGGAACCCGCCGGCGAAGGAACCCGGCAACTCGACCCCATGCCCCTGGACGTGGCGCGCCGCCAGCTGGAGGACCAGTTCGACGCCCGCCATGGCGGCTTCGGCAAAGCGCCCAAGTTCCCCCATCCCACCAGCCTGGAACGCCTGCTGCGTCACTGGGCCGGTTCCCTTGAGGATGGCGAAGGCGATACCCGCGCCCTGGAGATGGCCCTGTTCAGCCTCGACCGTATGGCCCTGGGTGGGATGTTCGACCAGCTCGGCGGTGGCTTTTGCCGTTATTCCACCGACGAGCAGTGGATGATCCCTCACTTCGAGAAGATGCTCTACGACAACGGCCCCCTGCTCAGCCTCTACAGCGAGGCCCATGCCGCCACGGGCTCGGCGCTGTACCGCAGGGTCTGCGAGGAGACCGCCGCCTGGGTGATGCGCGAGATGCAGGCCCCGGAGGGTGGCTACTATTCGAGCCTGGATGCCGATTCCGAGGGCGAGGAAGGCCGCTTCTACGTCTGGAGCCGCGAGGAAGTGCGCGCGCTGCTGGACGCGGATGACTACAGCCTGTTCGCGCGGCGCTTCGGCCTCGACCGCGAGGCCAATTTCGAAGGCCGCTGGAATCCTCACGTATACGTCGACTACGCGGAACAGGCGGATGAGACGGGAATCGATGCCGAAGAACTGCGACGGCGCATCGACACCGCCCGAACAAGGCTATTCCAGGCCCGCGAGCAGCGCGTGCGCCCGGGCCGCGACGAGAAGATCCTCACCTCCTGGAACGGGCTCATGATCAAGGGTATGGCCAGCGCGGCCCTGCACCTGAGCCGCCCCGAGTACCTCGAATCGGCGGAACGGGCACTGGATTTCATTCGCGCCCGACTCTGGCAGAACGGCCGCCTGCTGGCCACCTGCAAGGACGGCCGCGCCCACCTGCCGGCCTACCTGGATGACTACGTCTTTCTCGTCGACGGCATCCTGGAACTGCTCGCGGCGCGCTGGCGTGACGGTGACCTGGACTTCGCCCTGCAGCTGGCCGAAGTGGTGTTGACGCATTTCCAGGACCCCCGCGGCGGCTTCTTCTTCACCGCCGACGACCACGAGGTCCTGATCCAGCGGCCCAAGCCCCTGGCCGACGACGCCATGCCTTCCGGCAACGGTATCGCCGCGCGGGTGTTCGGCCGTCTCGGTCACCTGCTGGGGGAGCCGCGCTATCTCGCCGCCGCCGAGGCCACCCTGCAGGCTGCCTGGCCGCAGATCCAGAACGTCCCCTATGGCCACACCAGCCTGCTGCTGGCCCTGGAGGAGACCCTATTCCCGGTACAGACCATCCTGCTGCGCTGCGCGGCCGACGCCCTGCCCGACTGGCACCAGCGCGCCGGCGAGCCCTATGCCCCGCGGCGCATGGTGTTCGCCATCCCCAACGATGCCCGCGACCTGCCGGGCGCGCTGGCGGAGCGCCGCCCCCAGGGCCGGGCGGTGGCCTATGTCTGCACGGGCAGCCACTGCTCCGCGCCCATCACCGGCCTTGCGCAGCTGCGGGAGACTCTGGAACAATCCGAGGCCCGATTGAATCAGCCCTGACACGAGGTAACCGATGTCCGACACCAACCCCAAAACCCTGATGGATTTCGTCCAGGCGGCCCGCGCCCGCATCAAGGAAATCGACAGCGACGCCCTGGAGCGGATGCTCGAGGAAAAGAATAACCTGTTGCTGTTGGACGTGCGCGAGCCCAGCGAGCACGAGCACGGACATTTGCAGGGTGCCCACCTGGTACCCCGCGGCATCCTGGAGGCCGCCGCAGACCTGCAATTCCCGAAGCATGACCCGGTGCTTGCCGGTGCCCGGGAGCAACCCGTGGTGGTCTATTGCGCCACAGGGGGACGCTCCGCCATGGCGGCGGAGGTGTTGCAGATGATGGGCTTCCAGGAGGTCTACAGTCTGGCCGGTGGCTTTATGAATTGGGCGAAAGATCAGCGCCCGGTGGTGCGGGAAGCCAGCTACGTCTGATTTTTCTTCACCCACATGGCGGTCGCACCCGCTACCGCCGCGGGCATCACCAGGAAATTGACCACGGGAATGAGGGTGCCGAGCAGGGTCGCCCCGCCGAAACCCAGGGACAGGCCGCGATGTTCCCGCAGCCAGCGGCGTTGCTGCGGGAACAACAGGCCACGGTTTGCCATGGGATAACCCGTGTATTCCAGGGCCATCATCCAGGCCGCGAACACGGCCCACAGGAAAGGGGCGGCCAGATTGAGGCCGGGAATCAGGAACAGGATCCCCAGCGGGATGGCGCGCAGGACGAAATAGAGCAGCTTGCGCAGTTCCGACAGCAGGTTGGGCAACAGCTCCCGCAGCAGGGTTTTCCAGTCGCTGTCCTCCTGCGCCCGGCCGGTCAGGTGGCGTTCCACTGCGGCGGCCAGCAAGTCATTGAAAGGTGCACCGATGAAGTTGGCGAGCATGGTGAAGCTGAAGAACACCACCACCAGACTGACCAGGGCGAACAACGGCCAGAGCAGGTAGCTCAGCCAGTCGAGGTAGGCCGGCAGGTAGGCCAGCAGCATCTCGACCAGGCTCGCTACCCAGCCAAAGGCGAAGTAGAGCGCACCACCGAACAGCAGGACGTTGATGAGCAGCGGGATCAGCACATAGCGCCGCAGGCCGGGCAACCGGATCAGGCGCAGGCCTTCCAGCAGAAACGCGACGCCCAGGAACAGGTCTTTCATGGACGGAGAACCCCCCGGGCGCTGACCTCAGTCCAGGAAAGAGCAGCAATAATCCGTGAGGCGGCTCACCCGCACCGCGAAGCGGGCATTGGCGGGCACGTGGAATTCTTCGCCGCCCTGCACCTTGCGCCAGTCCGACTCGCCGGGCAGCCGTACCTCCAGCTCGCCGGCGAGGATCTCCATCAACTCCGCCGCACCGGTGTTGAACTCGTACTCCCCCGGCTGCATGACACCCAGGGTCTTCTTGCTGCCATCGGGGAACAGCAGGGTGCGACTGGTGACCTGGCCATCGAAATAGACATTGGCCTCGCGGGTGACGGTGACATTGCTGAATTCGGACATGAATGGTTCCTGTGTTTCCAGTGATCGACAAACCACATTATCCACGAAATCCTGGTGTCCACTCAGTCCAGGCTGCTGCCAAAACTCTCCCGGTAGCGCGCCTTGAATTCGTCCAGGGTGAAGCGGTGATTCTGGGTGCCGTGCCGCTCGATCTTGATGGCGCCCATGAGGGCGGCGATACGGCCGGTGGTTTCCCAGTCCAGGTTCTGCAGCAGGCCGTGCAGCAGGCCGCCACGGTAGGCATCCCCGCAGCCGGTGGGGTCGTTGAGCTGCGCGGCCTTGGCCGAGGGCACCTCGATACGCTTCCCGCCCGTGTAGATCCAGGAACCTTCGCCACCACGGGTGACGATGAAGGCCTTCACCTTTTTGGCCAGATCCTCAATGGACAGGCCGGTGCGTTCCTGGGTGAGCTTGGATTCGTAGTCGTTCATGCAGGCCCACTCGGCCTTGTCGAGGAAACCCAGCAGTTCCTCACCGTTGAACATGGGCAGGCCCTGGCCCGGATCGAAAATGAAGGGGATGCCCGCGGCGGCGAACTGCTCCGCATGGTCCAGCATGGCCTGGCGACCGTCGGGGGACAGGATGCCCAGGGAGACGCCCCGGGCATCACTGACCCGGTTCTGGTAGGCGAAGTTCATGGCGCCGGGATGGAAAGCGGTGATCTGGTTGTCGTCCAGGTCGGTGGTGATGAAGGCCTGGGCCGTGTAACTGTCGTCAACCACCTTCACAAGGCCGCGGTCGATACCGCATTGATCGAGCCACTCGGCATAGGGCGCGAAATCGGTGCCCACGGTGGCCATGGGCAGGGGTTCACCACCGAGCAGCTTGAGGTTATAGGCGATATTGCCGGCGCAGCCACCAAATTCACGGCGCATGTCCGGCACCAGGAAACAAACGTTCAGGATATGCACCTGGTCGGGCAGGATGTGGTTCTTGAAGCGGTCCGGGAAGACCATGATGTTATCGAAGGCGTAGGAGCCACAGATCAGTGCAGACATGCATTTACCTCTTGTGTGTTATTCGTTGAGCAGGGCGGCTGACCAGTCGGGCTTGTAGGTCGGGCTTCGCCCGACAACCGCTACCCGGCCAGCACCAGCCACCAGACCATGGCGGCATTGACCAGCGCTACCAGTACGACCGCCGAGCCGATGTCCTTGGCGCGGCCGGCCAGTTCGTGATGTTCGTCGCCGATGCGGTCCACCACGGCCTCGATGGCGGAGTTCAGCAACTCCATGAGCAGCACCAGCACCCAGACGGAGAACAGCAGGGCCTTCTCCAGGCCGGTCTCGCCCAGCCACAGCGCCAGGGGGATCAACACCAGGCTGAGCAGGATCTCCTGCCGGAAGGCCTCCTCGTTGCGAAAGGCGGCGCGCAGGCCGGCCCAGGAATAGCCGGTGGCATGAATCAGGCGTTCGAGGCCTTTTTTTCCGGTCTTTGCCACGGGTTTGGCTGCCTTCGATCCGGGTGAGGACCGCAAGCTCCCATGCCTGCCGGCGGGACGCCGTGAATACATCCCTGTAGGCTTGTCGGCCGCGTCCATGCGGCCAACACCCGCCCGCAGGCATGGGAGCTTGCGATCCCCGTGCCCTGGGGTTTTATGGAATTCGACAACTGGCGCTGTCACTCAAACGTGCGAGCACCATACCCAAGGCATGCCCGCCGATGCAAGTCAGCGCGAGCTTCAGCCGACCGTCCCCGACCAGGCCAGGTCCAGTTCGCGAGCGGCACGCACATCATCGAGTCGGCGCACCGGCAGGGTATGCGGCGCCTCCTTGAGGATGTCCACGTTGCTGGTGGCCTCCTCGAGTATCTTCGCCATGGCTTCCACGAACCCATCCAGTTCCTCCTTGGCCTCGGTCTCCGTGGGCTCGATGAGCAGGCACTCGGGCACCAGCAGCGGGAAGTAGGTGGTGGGAGCATGGTAGCCGTAGTCCAGCAGCCGCTTGGCGAAATCCATGGCGCTGGCGTTCAGGGTCTTGTCCTGCTTCTTCAGGGTGACGATGAACTCGTGGGTGGCGCGACGATTCGGGAAGGCCAGGTCGAAGCCCTTTTCCTGCAGCCGCTTCATCAGGTAGTTGGCGTTGAGGGTGGCGTATTCCGCCACCCGCTGCATGCCCTCGCGACCCAGCAGGCGGGCATAAATGTAGGCGCGCAGCAGCACCCCGGCATTTCCCATGAAGGCGGACAGGCGGCCCATGGTGTCGGGGCAGTCCTTTTCCGTCAGCCACACGTAGTCGTTGCCGTTCTTGCCCACCATGGGCACGGGCAGGTAGGGTCGCAAGCGCTCGCTGACACCCACGGGACCGGCACCGGGACCGCCGCCGCCGTGGGGCGTGGAGAAGGTCTTGTGCAGGTTCATGTGGATGACATCGAAGCCCATGTCGCCGGGACGCACCTTGCCGAGGATGGCATTGAGGTTGGCGCCGTCGTAATACAACAGGCCACCCGCCTCGTGCACGGCTTTCGCAATGGCCTCGATGCGGCGCTCGAACACCCCCAGGGTGGAGGGATTGGTGAGCATCAGGCCGGCGGTCTGCGGGCCCACTGCCAGCTTGAGGGCCTCCAGGTCCACGTCACCGTTCTTGTCGGTGGGGATCTCCTTCACCTTGTATCCGCACATGGTGGCGGTGGCGGGATTGGTGCCATGGGCCGCGTCCGGCACCAGGATCTCGTTGCGCGCGCTGTCGCCACGGGCATCGTGATAGGCGCGGATCATGGCCACGCCGGCGAACTCGCCCTGGGCGCCGGCGGCGGGCGACAGGGATACCGCCTTCATGCCGGTGACTTCCTTGAGGATCTCCTGCAGCTCGTACATGCAGGCCAGGAAGCCCTGGCCCACGGCCTCGGGACCAAGGGGATGGCGCGCCAGCAGGCCCGGCAGCATGGCCAGGGTATTGCAGCCGCGCGGGTTGTATTTCATGGTGCAGGAACCGAGCGGGTAGAAGTGGGTGTCGATGGAGAAGTTCTTCTGCGATAGGCGGGTGAAGTGGCGTACCGCCTGCATCTCCGACACCTCCGGCAAACCGGGCCGCGCGCTGCGGCGCAGGTGCGCGGGGATATCCTCGGCCTCGGGGGCCGCCTTGGGGGCCTGGGCCGTCGCACGACGACCACTGCGGGATTCTTCAAAAATCAGCATCGATGCAACCTGTGTTTCGTTGAGTTATCTGCCTCTCCTGTAGGAGCGGCCTTCGGCCGCGAACATTCGCGGGCAGAGCCCGCTCCTACAGGGGACAATGCCTTGTATCAAATATGCTTCAAGGCCGCGTCGTAGTCCGGCTCCTCGGCGATCTCCGGCACCATTTCCGTGTAGACCACCTTGTCGTTCTCGTCGATCACCACCACGGCGCGGGCGGTGATGCCGGCCAGCGGGCCGTCCTCGATCAGTACGCCGTAGTCCTTGGCGAAATTACGGCTGCGCATCATGGACAAGGGAATGACCTTGTCGACACCCTCGCCGGTGCAGAAGCGGGACATGGCGAAGGGCAGGTCGGCGGCGATCACCAGCATGACCGCATCCTTGCTGGCGGCGTGGTCGTTGAACTTCTTCGTGGAGGTGGCGCATACCGGCGTGTCCAGGCTGGGCACGATGTTCAGCAGTTTCTTCTTGCCCTTGTAATCGGCCAAGCGGCGGTCGTTCAGCTCCGTGTCCACCAGGTGAAAATCAGGGGCGGCCCCGCCCACGGCGGGCAGTTCGCCATTGGTATGGATCTCGTTTCCTTTCAGGGTGATCGTAGCCATGGTGTTTCTCCTTTTGACTGTATTATTCACCGCAAAGGCGCAAAGGACTCAGAGTAATTCTTGTTCAACAACGCATTCATTGCTCTTCCTTTGTGCCTTTGCGGTTCATTGATGCCTTCGGCACCGATAGTTTGCGTAATGGTCCGGATATCCCATCAGGCCATCTTGGGCTGCACCGGGCGGCCCGCCTTGGTCTCTTCTTCCAGCATGCGATTCAGGTGCTCCGCGTACAATTGCAGGTCCGCCTCGGTCTTGGTTTCCGTGGCGCAGACCAGCAGGTGGTTCTTCAGTTCCGGGTATTCCTGTTCCAGTTCGTAGCCCGGCAACAGGTTATGGGTGGTGAAAGAGCGGGTCATCCCCGCCAGCGGAATGGAGAACTCCAGTGCGCATTCATGGAAATAGGGGCGGTTGAAACGCGGCTTCACGAAGTCATTGGCGGTCAGCAGCTCCACCAACCGGCGGGTGTTGGCATGGCAACTGGCGGCCACGTGCTCCAGGCCTTCGGCGCCCAGCAGGGACATGTGAATGGTCGCGGCCGTGACCAGCAGGCCCTGGTTGGTACAGATGTTGGAGGTCGCCTTGGAACGGCGGATGTGCTGCTCGCGCGCCTGCAGGGTCAGGGTATAACCCTCGCGGCCATCACGGTCCAGGGTGCGACCGACGATGCGCCCCGGCATCTGGCGCACGTATTCCTTCTTGCAGCACATGAAGCCGAAATAGGGACCGCCCGAGGACAGCGGCACGCCCAGGGGTTGACCCTCGCCACAGACGATATCGGCGCCGGTCTCGCCCCACTCGCCCGGCGGCTTGAGCAGGGCCAGTGAGGTGGGGTTCACCACGGCGATCACCAGGATGCCGTTGCGATGGGCCCAGTCGGTAAGCGCGTCCACCTCTTCCAGCACGCCGAAGAAGTTGGGCTGGGCGATGACCAGGGCGGTGATGTCCTCGCCCTCATATTGCGCCAGGGATTCCGGAGTCACATGACCGCCCTGCTGGTCGTACGGCAACTCCACCAGGGAAATGGCCTGGTTGCGCACGATGGTGTCGGTGGTCTTGCGGTAATGGGGATGCACCGATACCGGCATCAGCACCCGACCCGATTTGGACTTGCGGTTGGCGCGCACCGCCATGAGGATGGCCTCGGCCAGGCCGGAGGCACCGTCGTACAGGGAGGCGTTGGACACCTCCATGGCCGTCAGGCGCGTCATCATGGTCTGGAACTCGTAGATCAGCTGCAGCGTGCCCTGGCTGGCCTCCGCCTGGTAAGGCGTGTAGGCGCTGTAGAATTCGCCGCGGGTGGTGATCTCCCACACCGCCGCCGGGATGTGGTGCTCGTAGGCGCCGGCACCGATGAAGCACAGGGGCCGGCCGTCCTGCCCGGCGCGCTGGTGCATGAGGCGGCCGATCTCCTGCTCGCTCATCCCTTCGGGAATGCCATCGAGGCTGCGGGTGCGCAGGTTGGGCGGGATCTCGTCGAACAGGTCCTCGATGCTGGACACGCCAATGGCGTCGAGCATTTCGCGGACTTCGGCGTCGGTATGGGGAATAAAGGGCATCGCAATACTTCTCGTCTAGTGGTCTTCGGCTGCCAGCAGTTCCTGGTAGGCGGCGGCATCCATCAGGCCGTCGAGGGCGCCCGCGTCGGCGGGCGTCAGGCGCAGGATCCAGCCGTCTCCGAAGGGATCGTTGTTGACGGTTTCCGGCGCGTCGGCCAGGGCCTCGTTGCCTTCCACCACGTCTCCGGCGATGGGGGCATAGACATCGGAAGCGGCCTTGACCGACTCCACCACCGCGCAGGCCTCACCGGCCTCCAGGGTGCGGCCCGCCTCGGGCGCCTCCACGTACACCATGTCCCCCAGCTGGTCCTGGGCATGGGCGGTGATGCCGATGGTGACAGTGCCATCATCATTGGCACGCACCCATTCGTGACTCTTGGTGTATTTCAGGTCTGCCGGTACTTCACTCATGGTGGTGACTCCTGTGGATATTTGCATTCATGTGTCCACCGCAAAGACGCAAAGTACGCAGAGAAAAGCACAATCTCTTTGTGATACATGCACCGGGCTTCAAACCGCCCGGCCGGCGCATGTGATCGTTCAATGAAGTTCTCTGCGCCCTTTGCGCCTTTGCGGTGAAAATAATCTTTACTAAAAACCTACACCAGCGCCTTGCCGTGGCGCACGAAGGGCGGCTTGACCACCTGCGCGTCCAGCAGCTTGCCGCGTACCTCCACCTGGACCCGTTCGCCGGTGGCGGCGGGCACGCGCGCCAGGGCGATGGCCTTGCCCAGGGTGGGCGAGAAGCTGCCGCTGGTGATCTCGCCCTCGCCGGCCTCTGTCACCACCTTCTGGTGATTGCGCAGCACGCCCTTGTCGAGCAGCACCAGGCCCACCAGCCGGCGCGTTACGCCGGCGGCCTTCTGCGTTTCCAACGCCGGGCGGCCAATGAAATCACGCTGCGCCGGCTCCCAGGCAACGGTCCAGCCCAGGGCCGCCTCCAGGGGGGAGATACCCTCGTCCATGTCGGTGCCGTACAGGCTCATGCCGGCCTCCAGCCGCAGGGTGTCGCGGGCACCCAGACCGCAGGGCCGAACACCGCCACCCACCAGGGTGCTCCACCAGGCCGCGGCCTCGGCGGCGGGCAACATGATCTCAAAGCCGTCTTCCCCGGTGTAGCCGGTGCGGGCAAAAAACCAGTCGCCGGCGAAGCAGCCCACGAAGGGCTTGAGGGCCTCCACCCGTGCGCGCAATTCGCCCTCCAGCAGTCCCAGCACATGGTCGCGGGCATTGGGGCCCTGCACGGCCACCATGGCCAGTTCGGGACGCTCGGTGATGGTCAGGTCGAAGTCGTGGGCCTGCTCGTTGATCCAGGCCAGGTCCTTGTCGCGGGTGGCGGAGTTGACCACCATGCGGAAGAAATTGTCATCCAGGAAATAGACGATGAGGTCGTCGATGACGCCGCCATGCTCGTTGAGCATGCAGCTGTACAGGGCCTTGCCCGGCTCCCGCAGTTTGTCGACGTTATTGGCCAGCAGGTGGTGGAGGAAATCCCGCACCCGGGGGCCTTCCAGGTCCACGACGGTCATGTGGGAGACATCGAACATGCCCATGTCCCGGCGCACGGCGTGGTGCTCTTCCAGCTGGGAGCCATAGTGGATGGGCATGTCCCAGCCGGCGAAATCCACCATCTTGGCCCCGGCGGCCACATGTTCGTCGTACAAAGGCGTGCGTTTGCCCATTTCAGCTCTCGTCATTGCGGGGTTGGAAGTACAACGAGGGCGTGCGGGTACCGCGACGGCCTTCGTCAAACCGTCGCCCCTCTGTCCCGTGACCTGAGAGTGTAGGCGCTGCCGCAGGATGCGGGGCCTCTCCCCTTCGGTGGGCCAGCACAGGCTGACCGCTCTCCAGAGCCGACATGGGATCGGATCCCCCACCGCGACAGTTCTTCTGCCTGAGCGTTTCCGGGCGAGTTGCGCCTTCGGCGGCCGGGTAAACCGGCTCTCTCCCGCCGCGGTGGTATGTCGAACCGCCACTATACCCGGGCCGGTGGTGGCCGCCAAGCCCGCAAGCCGTGGGGCTTATGGAAGCGGAAGCCCAATGTAGGAGCGGCCTGAAGGTGAGGCGCTTGCACCGAGAGGCTGCCCTGGGGCATGCCCGCGAACGGGTGCGGCACAGGCCGTTCGCGGGCAGAGCTCGCTCCTACAGCCGACGGCGTGCCTACCCGGTTCGCGGGCGGCACCCGCGCCTGCCTGCACCATCGGGTGATGTCCCCTTCAATTCAAAGGGTTTTCAGGCCTCCGGGGGCCGCGCCAGGTCCGGTAATTCGCCGTCCAGGCCCATGGCCTGGCGGATGATGACGCCCTTGAGGGGTCCGGCGCGGTCCACCAGGTCCAGGCCCAGGCTGCGCAGCTGCCGCACCGGCGCCAGGGAGCTGCCGAACAGGCCCTTGAGGCCGTCCATGGCGCTCATCATGAGCTGGTTGGCCCCACGCCGGCCGCGCTCATACTGGCGCAGGGCGCGCTCACCCCCCAGGTCGCGGCCGGCGGCGCGGGCCTGCAGCAAGGCTTCCGCCAATGCCGCGACATCCAGCAGACCCAGGTTCACCCCCTGCCCGGCCAGGGGATGGATGGTGTGGGCGGCATCCCCCACCAGGGCCACCCGTGTGCCGATATAGCGTGTCGCATGGCGGCGCACCAGGGGGAAGGCCACCCGCTCCCCGGTGGCCAGTAGGCGGCCCAGGCGCTGATCGAAGGCCGCGCCCAGCCGTGTCAGGAACTCGGGTTCCTCCAAAGACAACAGCTCCTCGCACAGCTCCGGCGGCAGGGACCAGACGATGGAGCAACGGCCGTCTCGCAACGGCAGGAAGGCCAGTGGTCCTGTGGGCAGGAAACGCTGCCGTGCGGTCTCCCCGTGCGGCAGCTCGCTGGTGATCACCGCCACCAGCGCCTGCTGGCGGTACTCCTCCCGCTCCAGGGCGATGCCCGCCAGCTCGCGCAGTCGCGACTCCGCCCCATCGGCGCCCACCACCAGGGCAGCCTCCAGCACCCGGCCATCGGCCAGGACCACCCGTGCCGGACCTGCGGCTTCGGCCTGCAATTCGGCCAGCTCCGCGGGGCAGAACCAGTCCACGCCCGGGAGATCCTGCAGGCGTCGCCGCAGGGCCTCCTGGATCACGCGGCTTTCGATGATGTGACCGAGGGTGGGCTCGCCGATGTCGGCGCAATCGAAGTGAATGCTGCCGCTGCCGCCGGCATCCCAGACCTCCATGCGACGGAAGGGGCTGAGACCCATTTCCGCCATCGCCTCCCAGGCACCCAGGTGCTGGAAGATGTGTTGCGAGGCCCGGGTGATGGCGAACACGCGCAGGTCGACGCTGTCCGCCGGCCAGTCGCGGGATGCCGCGCGTGCCTCGACCACCGCCACCCGCAGGCCTGCCTGCCCCAGCGCGCAGGCCAGCGTGGCGCCCACATGGCTGCCGCCGATGATGATGAGTTCATATGGTTGGGTCATGGTGATATCTCAATCCGGTGTTGGGGCCACCCCGTAGGAGTGGGCTTTGCCCGCGAACGGCTTGGGTGCCACGGCTGTTCGCGGCCGAAGGCCGCTCCTACAAAGGCAAACCCCGCGCCAGGCGCGGCAGGCGCCCGGCGCGGCCCATGGTCAGCCGGCCGAACAGGCGCTTGGCGGGCGGCAGCAGGTCCAGGGCCAGCATGCCGGCGTCGCGCAGGCAGGCCACGGACGACAGGGGGCTGCTGAACAGGCGCACCAGGCCGTCGGTAAAGGCGATGACGCGCCGGTGATCGGTGCCGCGCCAGTCGGCGTAGCGCTGCAGCAGGGCCAGCTCGCCGATATCCTGGCCCGCGGCATGGGCATCCACCAGCAGTTCCGCCAGTACCGCCACGTCGCGCAGCCCCAGGTTGAAACCCTGGCCGGCGATGGGATGCAGGGTATGCAGGGCATTGCCGATCAGCGCCACGCGCGGCCGCACCGACTCGCGGGCACGCACCAGGGACAGGGGATAGGCATGGCGCGCGCCCACCCGCTCCAGGCGCCCCAGGCGCTGGCCGAAGCGTTCCTGCAGGCGCGCCAGGAAGTCGGCATCCGACAGGTGCAGTACCTCGTCCACCTGCTCGTCGCGCAGGGTCCAGACCAGGGAGCAGCGCCCTTCACTCATGGGCAACAGGGCCAGGGGTCCGGTATCGGTGAAGCGCTCGTAGGCAATGTTGCGATGGGGCAGCTGGGAGCTGATGTTGGCGATCAGCGCGGTCTGGCCATAGGTCCACTGCAGGGTGTCGATGTCCAGGGCCTCGCGTACCCGCGACTGGCTGCCGTCGGCGGCCACCAGCAGGCGACCGCGCAGCACCCGGGTTTCGCTCTCCAGGTCCAGGGTGACGTTCACGCCCTGGTCATCCACCTGGAAATGGCGCAGCTGGGCCGGGCAGATCAGGTCAACCGCCTCGAGAGCCTCCAGCCGGGGGCCCAGCACCGCACCCAGTACCCGCGCCGGCGCCACGTAGCCCAGGGCCTCCACGCCTTCTTCCTCGCGGTGCAGGCGTGTAAAGCCGAAGCGACCGCGGTCGGAGGTGTGGATGGTGTGGATGGGCGTCACGCCGGGGCTCAGTTCCTCCCACAGGCCCATGGCCGCAAAGATGCGCCTCGACCCCTGGGCCAGGGCCAGGGTGCGGTCGTCGTAGCTGGGCTGCTGGCCGGAGCGCAGCGGCACGGCCTCCACCACCGCCACGCGCACGCCACGCGCACCCAGGGCGCAGGCCAGACTGGCGCCCACCAGGCCGCCACCGACGATCAGAACGTCATATTCGTGCGTCATGAATTCACCACCCACACCCTACACAATTCACCTTGCCGCTCCTACCCCGCCATCAGGGCCTCGATCTCCTTCACGTCCTTGGGCGCCGCCTTGCTCAACACCTCGTGCCCGTCGCGGGTGACCAGCACATCGTCCTCGATGCGGATGCCGATGCCCTGCCACTTCTTGGCCACGCCCTTGCTGCCTTTGGGGATGTACAGGCCCGGCTCCACCGTCAACACCATGCCCGGCTCCAGCACGCGCCATTCCTCACCCACCTTGTAGTCGCCCACGTCGTGCACATCCATGCCCAGCCAGTGACCGGTGCGGTGCATGTAGAAACGACGGTAGGCGCCGTCCTTGATGAGCTGCGCCGGTCGCCCCTTGAGCAAACCGAGTTTCACCAGGCCCCGGGTCAGCACCTTCACCGCCGCGTCATGGGGCGCGTTCCAGTGGTTACCGGGCACCACCTCGGCGATGGCCGCCAGCTGGGCGTCCAGCACCAGGTTGTACAGCAGCTTCTGCGGCTCGCTGAAACGACCGTTGACGGGAAAGGTGCGGGTGATGTCGGAGGCATAGTACTGGTACTCGGCTCCGGCATCGATGAGCAGCAGGTCGCCATCCTGCAGTTCGGCATCGTTCTCGCGGTAATGCAGGATGCAGCCGTTGTCGCCGCCGCCGACGATGCTGCCGTAGGCGGGCTCGCAGCCGTGGCGGCGGAATTCATGGAGGTACTCGGCCTCGATCTCGTATTCCATCATGCCCGGCCGGCACAGCTGCATGGCGCGCGTGTGGGCCGCGGCGGCGATCCGGGCCGCGGTGCGCATCTGCTTGATCTCCACCCGGCTTTTGTACAGGCGCATGTCGTGCACCAGGTGGTCCAGGGCCACGAACTCATCGGGGGCATGCACGCCGCTACGCGCCCGGTTACGAATCTCGCGCACCCAGTTGATCACCCGGGTATCGAACTCGGCGCTGGCACCCATGGTGTAGAACACGCGCTCGCGGCTTTCCAGCAGGCCCGGCAGGATGTCGTCGATATCGTCGATGGGAAAGGCATCGTCGGCGCCGAAGCGTTCCACCGCACCCTCGGTACCGGCGCGGCGGCCGTTCCAAGTCTCCATGTGCGGGTCGCGCTCGCGACAGAACAGGACGTATTCCCCCTGCGGGCGGCCGGGTACCAGCACCGCCACCGCCTCCGGCTCGGCAAAACCGGTGAGGTAGTAGAAATCGCTGTCGCAGCGGTAGGGATATTCCACATCGCGGTTGCGCAGCCGCTCCGGCGCCGTGGGCAGGATGGCGATGGCATCCTGGCCCATCATGCGCATCAACTGCTTACGGCGGCGGGCGAATTCATTGGTGGGCATGCAGACCTCATTGACTTAAGTGGCAATTGCGGCACGATTCGGTTTCGAGCCCCGGAACACGGAGAACGCAGAGACAACCAAAAAATACACCCCTGGCAGGCACGCTACTGCACCGGCGGCGGGGCCGGCAGGGGCTGCAGCTCCTCGTGCAGCAGCAGCACCCCCACACGCAGGTACTCCTGCAGTTCCATGTAGGCCTGTTCATCATCCTCGGCCGGCACCGTGAAATCAAAGGCCACGCGGGCGATGTCGCTCACATCCCGCAGAAAGCCCTGACTGTCCTCGGAGAGGGGGCGCTCCTTGTTCAGGCCACCCAGTCCCAGGCCGGTGCTGAAACCCTCGCACCAGTGGGCCAGGGCCTCGGCCCGTTCCGCCAGCGGCCGCTCATCGTCGGGCAGCAGCAGGCTGAATTCCAGCTCGGGACTGTTGATCTGCGCGCGCTGGGACTGGAACAGCAGGGCCACCGCCCGCGCCGCCTCCCGCACCGCCGGGCTTTCCCAATCCACCTCGCCGAACAGCTGTGGCAGCCAGGCGGCCGGGTCCATCCCCCCCGCGGCACAGAGCACGCCGGTCACGAAGCCGTGGGATTCCGCGGCATCCGTAGCGGCGCCCGCCTGCCGGAGGTAGTGATCGAGCGTTTCGAAGGCATCGGCCGTCATTGATTCCCCATTCTCACCATCGAGGGTGGCGGGCATTATCGCACAAGCGCCGTCGCAGCCAGTCGTTGACCCCTCAATCGGCCGGCACTATAGTGGCCGATATGGTAAAAAAGGCTGCCCAAACCGTCACCGAGCAGGAACTCAAGAAGCTGGAGTTCCGGCTCGACGAGCTCATTCAGACCATTCAGCGCCTGAAGGCGGAAAATCGTTCCCTGCGCGCCCAGCAGGACAATATGTCGGCGGAACGGGCCGGCCTGATCGAGAAGAACGAACTGGCGCGCAGCCGGGTCGAAGCCATGATCAACCGCCTCAAGGCCATGGAACAAGGCGCATGAGCAAGGACGTCAAGCCGGTCACGGTACAGATTCTCGACAAGGACTACCTGGTGTCCTGCCCCGAGGACGAACGTGCCGCGCTCGTTGCCTCGGCCCAGTATCTGGACGGAAAGATGCGCGAGATCCGCGCCTCGGGCAAGGTGGTGGGCGCCGACCGTATCGCGGTCATGGCGGCACTGAATATCGCCCATGAGCTGCTGGACCGCCAGGGCCAGAAAGACGACTACCAAACCACCGTCAGCACCCGCATCCGCGCCCTGCAGAGCAAGATCGAAATGGCGCTGAACAGCGGCAACCAGCTGGAGCTGTAAGCCGGGGATACCCGGTGTATACTGGTACCAAGTTTGATTCAGGCATCCCCTGCCGTGTTCGTTAGCGGGTCGTCACTCCCTTGAGCCTAAGTACGATCCCCGGGGACGAGTCTGTTCGGTGTCCGTGCGCAGGTCCGCCTGGTGCGGAAAGCCTAACGATACCGGCGTTGTCCCCCCTTGAACCGCTGGTTCAAGGCCCACGCCCCGCGACGGCATGTGCGGAGGATGCCTCCTAATTCCTTACCCTGATGCATTTCTGTAGGAGCGGCCTCTGGCCGCGAACGAGTTGTCAGCCACAACCATTCGCGGCCAGAGGCCGCTCCTACGGGCATTGCCACCCGCATCCGAGGCCTGCGCAAGAAAGCCCGATCCATGCCCAGCCGATCCGACGTCCGTAAACGCCTGCGCGACGCGCGCCGCGCCCTGAGCCCCGAGCAGCGCGCCGCCCATGCCGAGGCCCTGGCCTGGCACCTGGCCCGCCATCCCCTGTTTCTGAACAGCCGGCGCATCGCCGCCTACCTGCCGGTGGACAGCGAGATGGATCCCATGCCGCTGGTGTGGCGCGCCTGGGAGCTGGGCAAGACGGTGTACCTGCCGGTGCTGGTGCCCTACGGCCACAACCGGCTCTGGTTCGCACCCTTTCGTGAAGGCGATCCCCTGGTGCGCAACCGCTTCGGCATCGCCGAGCCTCTGCGCATCCATCGCGAGCGCGCCAATGCCATCGAACTGGACCTGGTGCTGGCGCCCCTGGTGGGTTTCGACGCCCGTGGCAACCGCCTGGGTATGGGCGGCGGCTTCTATGACCGCAGCTTCGCCTTTCTCAACCGGCGCCAGTGCTGGAAGAAGCCACGCCTGATCGGCCTGGCCCATGCTTGTCAGCAGGTTCCCCGCCTGGACGGCGCGGCCTGGGACGTGCCGCTGCACGCCATTGCCACCGAGGAAGGGCTACGCATTATCGGGCAGAAGATAAAAACACCTTAGAGAGGCACTGATGAACTACTGGCTCATGAAATCCGAACCCGACGTGTTTGGCATCGATCACCTCAAGGCCATGCCGGGTAAAACCGAGCACTGGGACGGGGTGCGCAATTACCAGGCGCGCAACATGATGCGCGACCAGATGAAGAAGGGCGACCTGGTGTTCTTCTACCATTCCAATTGCGAGGTGCCGGGCATCGTCGGCATCGCCAAGGTGGTGAAGGAAGGCTACCCGGACCACACCGCCTTCGATCCCGAGACCAAATACTACGACCCCAAGAGCGACCCGGAGAATCCGCGCTGGTACATGGTGGACGTGAAGTTCCAACGCAAGCTCAAGCGCACCATCAGCCTGGCGGAACTGAAGGAAGCGCCGGAACTGGAGGATTGTCCCCTGGTGCGCAAGGGCAACCGGCTCTCGATCATGCCGATCACCAAGCAGCAGTGGGATTTTATTCTGAGCCTGGAATGAGACACCTGTAGGAGCGGCCTCTGGCCGCGAACCGGTTCGCGGCCAGAGGCCGCTCCTACGGGAGGTCCTGTCGCACCGGGCAGGAGCCGGTAACCCGGATGGCCCTAGCCCTTGCCCAAAAACAGGTCGTAGGCCGGGTTGTCGTCCTCGATCCAGTAGCGGTAGCCCAGGGTATCGAGGAATTCCTTGAAGGCCTTGCGTTCCTTGAGCGGCACCTGCATCCCCACCAGCACCCGCCCATAGGCGGCACCGTGGTTGCGGTAGTGGAACAGGCTGATGTTCCAGTGACGCCCCATGTGGGTGAGGAAATTCAGCAGGGCGCCGGGGCGCTCCGGGAACTCGAAGCGATACAGGATCTCGTCCACCTGCATGGGCGCGCGGCCGCCCACCATGTAGCGGATGTGGAGCTTTGCCATCTCGTTATCGGTGAGGTCGAGGATGGGATAGCCCTGCTCGCGCAGCTTGCCGATCAGGGCCTCGCGCTCCTGGCCGCCCTCCGCCAACTGCACGCCTGCAAACACATGGGCGCGGCTGTCGTCGGCATAGCGGTAGTTGAACTCGGTGATACTGCGCTGGCCGATGGCCTGGCAGAAGCGCCGGAAACTGCCCGGCTCCTCGGGGATGGTCACCGCCAGCAGGGCCTCACGCTGTTCGCCGATCTCGGCGCGCTCGGCCACGTGGCGCAGGCGGTCAAAATTGATATTGGCGCCGCTGTTGATGGCCACCAGGCTGGCATCGCGGATGCCGGTGCGCTCCACGTATTTCTTGATGCCGGCGATGGCCAGCGCCCCGGCCGGCTCCACCATGGAGCGGGTGTCGTCGAAGATGTCCTTGGTGGCGGCGCACAGCTCGTCAGTAGTCACCAGGATGACCTCGTCCACGTGCTGGCGGGCGATGCGGAAAGGCTCCTTGCCTACCTGCCGCACGGCCACGCCATCGGCAAAGATGCCCACCTCCTTCAGTACCACGCGCCTGCCCTTCTGCAGCGCCTCGTACATGCAGGGCGCGTCCTCGGGCTCCACACCGATCACCTTGATCTCCGGGCGCAGCAACTTGACGTAGGCGGCGATGCCGGCAATCAGGCCGCCGCCGCCCACGGGCACGAACACGGCATGCAGATCATCTCGATGCTGGCGCAGGATCTCCATGGCGATGGTGCCCTGGCCGGCGATCACCTCGGGATCATCGTAGGGGTGGATGAAGGTCAGGCCTTTTTCCTCGGCCAGGCCGATGGCATGCGCATAGGCGTCGTCATAGGCGTTGCCGTGCAGCACCACCCGCGCGCCGAGCTGACGCACCGCCGCCAACTTGATGGGAGGCGTGGTATGGGGCATGACGATGGTGGCCTTGAGCCCCAGCCGCTGGGCGCTCAGCGCCACCCCCTGGGCATGGTTGCCGGCCGAGGCGGCCACGATACCGCACGCCCGGGCCTCTTCCGGCAGGCCGGAGATCTTGTTGTAGGCCCCGCGCAGCTTGAAGGAGAACACCGATTGCAGGTCCTCGCGCTTCATCCACACCCAATTGCCCAGGCGGCGCGAGAGATTGCAGGCCGGATCGAGGGGGGTTTCCCGGGCCACGTCGTAGACGCGGGAATTGAGGATCATCTTCAGGTAACGTTCCGGCATGGCGGCAAAAGTAGCATATGCTGTATTATCCCGCCATTGCCAAGGGAGAATACACAATGAACCAGGATGAACTGAAGAAGCAGGTGGCCGAAGCGGCCCTGGAATACGTGGAGGCCGGCACCATCATCGGTGTGGGCACCGGCTCCACCGCCAATATGTTCATCGACGCCCTGGCGCGCATCAAAGGCAGGATCGAGGGCACCGTGGCCAGCTCCAACGCCAGCGCCGAGCGTCTCAAGGGCCACGGCATTCCCGTGCTGGACCTGAACAGCGTGTCCGAGTTGTCCGTCTATATCGACGGCGCCGACGAATCCACCAAGCACCTGCACCTGATCAAGGGCGGTGGCGGCGCGCTGACACGGGAGAAGATCGTCGCCGCCTGCAGCCGCAAGTTCGTCTGCATCGCCGACCAGAGCAAGCTGGTGGACGTGCTGGGCGCCTTCCCCTTGCCCGTCGAGGTCATCCCCATGGCGCGCAGCTATGTGGCCCGCCAGCTGGTGAAGCTGGGCGGCGTACCGGAGCTGCGCAGCGGATTCACCACCGACAACGGAAACGTGATTCTCGATGTCCACAACCTGGACATCCTCGACCCGGTGAAAATGGAAACCGAGATCGGCCTGATCACCGGCGTGGTCACCGTGGGCCTGTTTGCGCGGCGCCCGGCGGACGTGCTGTTGCTGGGTACCCCCGATGGGGTGCGGACCCTGGACTGAGCTGCCCCGCGGGCGGGAATCCCGCCCCCCC
>SWBZ01006425.1_pt1 | contig 27345 bp, 29 predicted proteins | sample 4693031 | NCBI WGS metagenome assembly SWBZ01 (sample SAMN10267274, study PRJNA491770) | bioreactor metagenome | isolation source: DHS bioreactor inoculated with | place: Japan: off Shimokita Peninsula
GGGGGCGCTGAGGGCGATACCCAGGGACAGGCTTTTCACCAGGTTCAGCCCCAGCACCCGGATGATGGCGGTGGAGAGGTCGTAGATCGGTTCGCGCTGGCTGAAATAGGCGGAGTTCGCCACCCCGATCAGGCGGGCCGTCAGGCCCGGGTCCTGCTCGATGATCCGGCACAGACGGTTGATATCGATCTCTTCCCGGTTCAGCTCCAGCAACAGTTCCCGGGCCACGGTCGCGAGCGGCGGCAGATGCGGCAGTTCCTGGATGCGGGCGCGCGGGTTGTCCGGATTTCCAGATTCGGGTTTGGTGCTCATGCCCGTCCTCCGGTCCGGCCTGTTGGCACTGCCTGGCCCCACTCGGGATGGTTGTTATGAAATTCCACTAAATCAGTCACTTAAAAGTAGTCGAATGGCCGGTGGGATATGCAGGGGTTAGCGTCCGGTTGGTGGAAATATTTACCGCGTTTTCGGATATATAGAGGCGGGGATCAGGTGAAGCGCATGGAGAGATCCAGGGCGCGTACATCCTTGGTCAGGCTGCCCACGGAGATGAAGTCGACACCGGTGATGGCGATGCGGCGCACCGTCTCCAGGTTCACGCCCCCGGAGGCCTCCAGTTTGGCACGGCCGGCGGTGAGGGCCACCGCGGCCTCCAGGTCGGGGAGGGAGAAGTTGTCCAGCAACAGGATGTCGGCGCCGGCGTCCAGGGCTTCGCGGACCTGGTCGAGGGTCTCCACTTCCACCTCCACGGCCAGGCCGGTACCCAGGGCGCGCGCTGCCTGCACGGCCGCCGTCAGGCTGCCGGCCGCGGCGATGTGGTTTTCCTTGATGAGGATGCCGTCGTAGAGCCCGCTGCGGTGGTTGTGGCAGCCACCGGTGCGCACGGCGTATTTCTGTGCCATGCGCAGGCCGGGGAGGGTCTTGCGGGTGTCGAGGATGCGTACCGGCAGTCCGGCCACGGCCTCGGCATAACGGCGCGCCAGGGTGGCAGTGCCGGACAGGGTCTGCAGAAAGTTCAGGGCACTGCGCTCCCCGGTAAGCAGGGCGCGCGCCGGGCCCTCCAGCCGGCACAGCACCCGGTCCGGCGCCACGGCATCCCCGTCGCGCGCCTCCCAGTGGACCTGCACGCGCTCGTCCAGGCACTGGAACACGGCATTGAACCAGGCCGCGCCACACAGCACGGCGTCCTCGCGGCTGATGACATGGGCCCGGCCCTGTGCCGCTTCCGGGATCAGGCGCGCGGTGACATCGCCCGTGCCCACGTCCTCGGCCAGGGCCGCGTGCACGGCCTGCTGGATCTGCTGGTCGAGGGCCTCCAGGAGCACTACTCGGAGATCTCCAGCAGCTCCACCTCGAAGATCAGGGTGGCGTTGGGCGGGATCACGCCGCCGGCGCCGGCCGCGCCATAGCCCAGCTCCGGCGGGATGGTCAGCTTGCGCGTGCCGCCCACCTTCATGCCCTTGACACCTTCGTCCCAGCCCGGAATGACGTACCGGCAATCGAGGGGGAAGCTGAAGGGATCGTCGCGGTCACGGCTGGAATCGAACTTGGAGCCGTCTTCCAGCCAGCCGGTGTAGTGCACGGTCACGGTCTGGCCGCGGCCGGTGGCCTGGCTGCCGTCGCCGACACTGAGGTCTTCGTACTGCAGGCCGGAATCCGTGGTGATGGTCTGGGGCATGGGTCACTCCGTACGTCGATGGGGCCGTGAAAAGTACTCGTTTTTGAGCCGCTTGACCAGACCGGCCAGCAGCCACAGGGCGATGAGATTCGGTATGGCCATGAGGATGTTGGTGATATCCGCCAAGTTCCATACCAGCTGCAATGGTACCGCCGCGCCCACCACCACCAGCAGGGTGAAGACCACACGGTAGGGCATGACCGCGCGTTCGCCGAACAGGAAAAAGGCCGAGCGGTCGCCGTAGTAGGACCAGGCGATCATGGTGGAGAAGGCGAACAATGAAAGGCCACCGCCCACCACCCAGGCCCCTCCCTCGCCCAGGGTGCCATGGAAGGCGTGGGCGGTCAGTGCCGCGCCCACGAGCTGCTCGCTGCGGTCGATATAGGCGCCGCTGACGATGATCACCAGGCCGGTCATGGTGCAGATCACCAGGGTGTCGATGAAGGGTTCCAGCATGGCCACCAGGCCCTCGCGCACCGGTTCGTTGGTGCGCCCGGCGGCATGGGCCATGGCGGAGGAGCCGAGGCCCGCCTCGTTGGAGAACAGGCCGCGCGCCACCCCCCAGCGGATGGCCTCGCCCACGGCGGCGCCGCCGACCGACCAGGGATTGAGGGCATGTTCGAGGATGAGCGCGAAGGCGGCGGGGATGGCGGCGGCGTGGGCGGCCAGCACCAGCAGGGCGGCGCTCACGTAGAAGATGGCCATGAAGGGCACGATGGTGCTGGCGACGCGGGCGATACGTTGCACCCCGCCCAGGATCACCAGCCCCACCAGGGTGGCTAGCACCACGCCCAGCAGCCAGCCGTCGTCCTTCAGTCCGGGGAAGATGTAGCTCAATCCGTCCACCACCGAATTGGCCTGCACCATGTTGCCGATGCCGAAGGAGGCCACCAGCGCGAACACCGCGAACAGGGTGGCCAGGCGCGGCATCTTCAGGCCGTGCAGCAGCGTGTACATGGGACCGCCGGCCACCTCGCCGCGCTCGTTCACCTGGCGGAAGCGCACCGCCAGGGTGGACTCGGTGAACTTGGTGGCCATGCCGAGCAGGGCCGTGACCCACATCCAGAACAGGGCGCCGGGGCCGCCCAGGGCGATGGCGGTGGCCACGCCGGCGATGTTGCCAGTGCCTACGGTGGCGGACAGCGCCGTGGACAGGGCCTGGAAATGCGACACCTCGCCGACGTCCTTGTGGCTGCTGTAGCGGCCCCCGGTCAGGGCCAGGGCGTGGCGGAAGGCGCGAAACTGGACGAAGCCCGTGCGCAGGGTGAGATAGAGGCCGGTACCGAGCAACAGCAGCAGGGTGAGCGGGCTGCCCCAGAGCAGGCCGGACAGGTTCCCGCTCCACTGGGTGAGGGTGTCGATCATGGTGGTGGGTTCCCCTTCCGAATTACGCAAACGGTACCCGGATCGGCAGGAGGATGCCAGCCGCAGTTCGCGGCCAAGGCCGCTCCTACAGTTTCCGGAAGCTACCCGTAGGAGCGGCCTCTGGCCGCGAATTTTATTTACAAGGGATACTGGCGCAGGATCAGGATGTCGCCACGCTGGGTGAACTCCAGCTGCTTGAGCACGCTCATGCCGAGCAGAATGCCGATGTCGTTGACAGCGGGATTGATGCTGGCGCGTACGTCATACAAGACGATGTCGCCGATGCGCAGTTCGTCGAGCCGGGTGGCGTGGGCGGTGATGGGACCATTGGCCGTTTGGTAGATGCGTGGCGCGCCGGCTTCCAGCCGCAGCTGACGGGCGAGCGTGGCCGGGATGGAGACATCACTGGCGCCGGTGTCGAGCAGGAATTCCACCCGCTGCCCATTGATACTGCCGCTGGCCAGGTAATGACCGAAGCGATTGCGCTGCAAGGTGACCTCGCGCACACCCTGGGCATCCACCTGGCTCTGCAGAGACTGGTTGGGGTTGCGCTGGTGGTCGAGCACACCATTGAAAAACAGGGTCAGCAGGCCGAGCGCCAGCAGCCAGGCGATCCAGATGAAGGCGCGGCCCAGTTGTTGGGAGGATTCGGGTGGTGTGTTCATGGATAGACCAGGCGCAAGCCGGCGAAGATATGCCGTTTGTCGGTTTCGTAGAAATTACGGAAGCTGGGCCGTTTGATGCACGGCTGGGTATGCAGGCTGCCACCGCGCAGGCTGCGATGGCGCCCGTCGAACCAGGGCGTGGAGTATTCCGCGTAGGGGAAGGCCTTGAAGCCCTCGTAGGGGGCGAAGGGGTTGGCGCACCATTCCCATACCCGTCCACTGTCGTCGAGCAGGCCGATGCGGGAGGCCACCTCCCATTGGTATTCATGGGGAAGGCGGGCGCCGGCCCAGCGTGCGCAGGCTTCGGCTTCGTGGAAGCTCAGTCCCATGACCGGGGCATCGGCGGACAGGTCGCAGGGGCCGCGCACGCCGACACCATACCAGTGTCCCGCGCCATCGCGGCGCCAGTGGTCGGGGTGGATGATCGCGTTACGGGTGCGCCAGGCATTGCCCTCTTCACTCCAGAGTTCCTCGCGCTGGTACCCGTCGTCCTCGATGAAAGCCAGGAATTCGCCATTACTGACGGGATGGCGGGCGATGGAAAAAGGGTCCAGGGCCACATGCTGTTGTGGAAGTTCGTTGTCGAAGGCATCGGGAGCTGTGCCGCCGATAGGGTAGTGGCCACCGGCAACCTCCCGCACGTCGTGGCGCGGCGTACTGGCCCGCAACACCTCGCGCACCACATGATCCGCTGGCTGGGCGAGGGCGCGCTGGGTGAGTGCCATGAGCATGGTTTCGTAGTGCTGGCTGTGATGCTGGATGAGGAAGCGGGGCAGGTATTCATCGCGCAATAATTCATGATCGGCCCAAGGTTGTCCGTCACCCTTCAGCCAGTCGCGGTTGAATGCCTGCAGGCTGCGCGACCAGTGGAGCAGATCCGCCGGAGAAGGAATTCGTTCACCTCGCTCCGGTTTTGGAGTCAGGGGTGGGACATAGAGTTCCCGCAGTGGCCCCGTGACGCTGTCATCACTACGTACCACTTCGTGGAGCCAATAGCACTCCACGTAAGTGCAATGACCCAGGTGCCAACCCAGTGCGCTGAGATCGGGATGGAACTGGCGCCGGTAGCTGTCCTCGTCCAGGTCCTCGACCAGCGCACACAGCAGCCCCTGCACCCGTTCCAGTTCGCGTATGGTCTCGGGTGAAATCACAGGGCGATCAGCTCCGGAGGCTCGTGGCGGTCGATGATCAACAGCTGATGCTCGGGCACCGGCTGCCAGTAGTCCGATGGGGTAAGGCGTTCGGAGGCGATGAGCTGGCCATCGGGAAAGCTGTCATCGTCCGTGGTGTAGTAGAGCGACGGACAGTCATGGTTCAGGGCGTGGCGCAGCGCGTAGAGCCGCTCGCCGTCGCTGAGCACGAAATTCAGCAGGGCCTCTTTGTCTTCCAGCCAGAAGGTCAAGCGGGAGCAAAGCTTCAGCAGCGCATGTTCGATGGTCAGCTCCGGATCCTGGCGTAGCAGCTGGCGTAGCAGGGCGAACAGGTATTCCGAATCCGTGTTGCCATGGATCTCGGCGTGGATTTCCGGCATCAATTCGCGGTCGATGCGCAGGCGTGCCTCGGCATGAAAGTTTCCGATATACCCATTGTGGGTGAACAGCAGTTCCCGGTCGAAGAAGGGCTGGGTGTTGCCCGGGCCGAGGGGGTTTCCGGCAGTGGCACTGCGCACCATGGCGAGGTACAGGCCATATTCCAGGCTGCGCCCCAGGGCGCTCAGGTTCACGTCATTCCAGATGGGTAATATATTGCGGTAGGTTGCCGGTTGACCATCGGCGGCATACCAGCCGATGCCGAATCCATCCGCGTTCATCTTCGCGTAACGCAGCTCCTGCGGCGCCCAGGACTGTACCACCAGGCTGTGAGGTGGATCGAGCAGAAAGCGCTGCAGGGGGATCGGCGTACCGATATAGGCGGCAAGACGGCACATGATGAGCTATATATCCTTACTGGCTGCCGGTTTGTGGTGTATGGCCCCGATGGTAGCCTATGGGTCAAGTGGGTCCAAGGCCGGGTTGTGTTTTCGCCAGGCCCCTCGATGTTTTTGCCCCGGGAAGGGGAAAGGAGACCACGATGATACAGGATCGCACCCAACCTCATGCCCGCCTGTCCTGCCGGGCCGTGCGACCGGCCCGGATCCTGCCGGGCCTGGTGGAGGATGTGCAACAGGGCCTGCTGAAACCCCCGCGTTCGCTGTCGCCGAAGTACTTCTATGATGAGCGCGGCTCGCAACTGTTCGATGCCATCTGCGACACCCCCGAATACTACGTGACCCGCACCGAGGATGCCCTGCTGCTGGATTGCGCCGCCGATCTCATCGAGGGTCTGCGCCCGGCGCATATCATCGAGTTCGGCAGTGGTGCCTCGCGCAAGACCCGGCACCTGTTTGACCAATGTGCCACGGCGGGAAACGCGGCCGTCTACTGGCCTTTCGATGTCTGCGAGGAAATGCTCCTGCACAGCGGTAGGCACCTGCTCCACCGCTACGACTGGCTACAGGTCAATGCCCTGGTGGGGGATTACCTGGCGGGCCTGCGCCACCTGCCCCGCCCCGGGGGGCAGTGCCTGTACCTGTTCCTGGGTGGGACCATCGGTAATTTCATGCCCGAAGAGGCACTGGCCTTCCTGCGCGAGGTGCGGTCGGGCATGGGTCCCGGCGACCGTCTGTTGTTGGGCGCCGATCGCGTCAAGGCCCCGGAGATCCTGCACGCCGCCTACAATGACCGCGCCGGCATCACTGCCGAGTTCAACCTCAATCTGCTGCAGGTACTCAATCGCGAACTGGAAGCCGATTTCGATCCCGATGCCTTCCGGCACGAGGCGGTCTATAACCTGGATGCCAGTCGCATCGAGATGTACCTGGTATCGCGCCGGAGCCAGACCGCTACCTTGGCGCGGCTCGATAAGGTGCTGAAGCTGGCGTCGGGCGAACGTATCCTCACCGAGATCAGCCGCAAGTTCACGCCGCGCAGTTTGACGGAGCTGCTGACGGCGGCGGGCTTTGCGGTGGAGCGCCATTTCCAGCCGGACAATGGCTTTTTCTCCCTGATGTTGGCGGCACCCGCCGAGTAACCTTCCGGTAACAGTTGGCAGAGCCAGGCCCGTACTGTCATCAAACCGTAATATACATCCGCTTTAATGGCGTAATTGTAATACTATCGTGCGCCATGGAAAACCGACGTATCCTGATTATCGAAGACGAGCCCGCCATTCGCGAGATGGTCTGTTTTGCCATGGAGCGTGCCGGATTTGACTGTGCCCAGGCCAACGACGCCGAGGAGGGGCAGGCCTGTATCGCCGAGCGGGCGCCCGATCTCATCCTGCTGGACTGGATGCTGCCGGGCATTAGCGGGGTGGACCTGGCGCGGCGACTCAAGCGCGAAGAGCTGACCCGTAACATTCCCATCATCATGCTTACCGCCAAGGGCGAAGAGGCCGACCGTATCCGTGGCCTGGACGTGGGCGCCGACGACTACGTGGTCAAGCCCTTTTCACCCCGCGAGCTGGTGGCCCGCATCAATGCCGTGCTGCGCCGCGTCTCGCCGGAGACCCCGGAACCGGTGCTGGAGGTGGATGGCCTGGTGCTGGATTCCGTCGGCCACTGGGTCAGTGCCAAAGGTCAGCGCCTGGAGATGGGGCCGACGGAATTCCGCCTGCTGCACTTCTTCATGACCCATCCCGATCGGGTGTACAGCCGCGAGCAGCTGCTGGACCGGGTCTGGGGCCGGAATGTCTACGTGGAGGAGCGTACCGTGGATGTGCATATCCGGCGTCTGCGCAAGGCCATCGAGGCCCGCGGTCATGATAAACTCATCCAGACGGTGCGAGGCGCCGGGTATCGATTTTCCACGCGAGGATAGCCGTGTCCAACCCCTGGTTGCGGGAAATGTGGCGTGTGCTGGTCATGTTCGCCGCACTCCTGGTGACGGGGCTGCTGTTCGGCGCCGTGGCCTGGTTCCTGCTGCTCGGCCTGCTGATCTACCTCGGCTGGCACCTCTACAATCTCTATCTGCTGCAGCGCTGGCTGGTGGAGGGCAAACGCTTCCATCCGCCGGAATCCCACGGGGTCTGGGATGACGTCTTCGAACGCATCTACCGGCTGCAAAAGCGCAACCGCAAACGCAAGCGTAACCTGGGGCGCATGCTCAAACGTTTCCAGACCGCGACCGCCGCCCTGCCCGATGCCACCATCGTGCTGGGCCCGAACCGGGATATCGAATGGTGGAATGCCTCGGCCCGCGACATTCTCGAGCTGCGCTCTCCCCGTGACATCGGCCAGCGCATCGACAACCTGCTCCGTCACCCCCGCTTCATCGAATACCTTAATAAAGGGGATTTTTCCCAGTCGGTCGTCATCCCCTCGCCCAGTGACTACAGCATCAGCCTGGCGGTCAGCGTCGTGCCCTACGGTGAGAACCGGCAGTTGGTGGTGGCGCGTGATATCACCCGGCTGGAGCGCCTGGAACAGGCGCGCCGTGATTTCGTCGCCAATGTCTCCCACGAGTTGCGTTCACCCCTGACGGTGATTTCCGGCTATCTGGAATCCTTGCTGGAAGAGCAGGGGGAGGACCCGGTATGGGGGAAATCCCTGCGTTCCATGAATAACCAGACGGACCGCATGCGCGATATCGTCGATGATCTGTTGTTGCTGTCTCGCCTCGAAACAGGACGACAACACGATGATCCCGAGACCGTCGACGTGCCAGGCATGCTGGCCCAGATCATGGAGGAAGCGGCCCGTATCAGCGGGGAGGAGGGGCACTGCTTCAAACGGGAAGTGAATACGAATCTGGGCCTGCGCGGTAATGAATTGGAATTGCGCAGCGCCTTTTCCAACCTGGTGTTCAACGCGGTACGTTATACCCCGCCTGGTGGGACGATCAACGTGCGTTGGAAGGAAACGGAAGCCGGCCCCTGTTTCGAGGTGGAGGATGCGGGTATCGGTATCGCCGCGCATCATATCCCACGGCTCACCGAACGCTTTTATCGCGTGGATGCCGGGCGATCCCGTCGTAGCGGCGGCACGGGGCTGGGTCTGGCAATCGTGAAACACGTGCTACTGCGTCATGATGCCAACCTTGCCATCGAAAGCACACCAGGCAAGGGCAGTACCTTTCGCTGCCAGTTTTCAGGCGAACGCAAGCTGGCCTTGCCGGGTTAGAAGGATCTCAGGCCGCATTGAGCATGTAGCGCAGGGCATCGAACTCGTGATAACCCACGTGCTGCAGCATCAGTCCCACACCCTCTTCACGGGAGTGCACCACGTAGGCGGGCAGGCGGTGTACCCGCTCCCGGTCACCGTGGCGGGTGATGAAGGATACTTCCAGGCGTGCCTGTTGCGGAATATCCTTGCCATCCGTTTCCACGTACATGCCTTCCAGACTGATATTGCAGGTCTTGCCCTTGATGCTGCCGAGGGGAGGATAGAACAGGTTAACCTCCATGGCGATCGGCTTGCGCGGACTCCAGCGGTGTTCAACGGGCATGGTCATACCCCCCTTATGGTCAAAAAGTTGTTCAATTGATCGGTACGAAATAGTAAAGCAATCTCCGTGCCAGTTATCTGCGGAACATGGCCCGGGTAGCCGCAATCCCCATGCACTGCTAGAGTGCCCCCCGGTGCGGCGTTCCCGTATAACTAGTGTAGTAACTCTTGCCTGTGAATGAAATCACTCCATCGGAAGATACCCTGGCGGCCGCGGATCTCGGCTCCAACAGCTTTCACCTGATCGTTGCCGGCCTGCGGCAGGGTCAGTTGCAGGTGCTCGATCGTCTCCGCGAGCCGGTGCGGCTGGCGGCCGGGCTGGACAAGAATCATCGCCTGCATCCCGAGGCCCGCGCACGCGCGCTGGCCTGCCTGGAGCGCTTTGGTCAGCGCCTGCGCCATCTGCCCGCGCGCAATGTGCGTGTGGTGGGCACCAATGCCTTGCGCCAGGCACAAGGCGCGGGGGGCTTCCTGCGCGACGCCGAGGCCGCCATCGGCCACCCTATTGAAATCATCTCTGGAGTGGAGGAAGCGCGGCTCATCTACCTGGGCGTGTCCCACAGCCTTCCCGATGCCGGTGGCCGGCGCCTGGTGGTGGACATCGGTGGCGGCAGCACGGAACTCATCATCGGTGAGGGCTTCGAGGCCCTCTATCCGGAAAGCCTGTACATGGGTTGCGTGAGTTTCAGTGAACGCTATTTTCCCGACGGCCAGCTTGGCAAGGAGGGCTGGCGCGGCGCCGAGATCGCCGCCGGACTGGAATTACGGCCGGTGCAGGATCGCTTCCGGCGCCTGGGCTGGGAATCCGTGGCCGGCGCATCCGGCACCATCCGCGCTATTCGTGAGGTGCTGCAAACCAACCAGTGGTGTGAACAGGGCATCAGTCGCGACGGACTGCAGAAACTGCGCAAGACCCTGCAACAGCTGGAACATGTGGATGCCCTGAACCTGCCCGGCCTGGCGGATGAGCGCAAGCCGGTACTGGCCGGTGGCGTGGTCATACTCTCGACCCTGTTCGATACCCTCGGCATCGAGCAGATGCGGGTTTCCGATGGCGCCCTGCGTGAAGGCCTGCTCTATGATGCCATCGGCCGTATCCAGCAGGTGGATGTGCGTGAACGTACGGTCAATTCCCTGATGGAACGCTACCATGTGGATACAGCCCATGCCCTCCAGGTCGAACAGACCGCGTTGCGGCTGTTCGACCAGGTGCGCAAGGATTGGAAGTTGGAGGATGACGAATATCCCGCCATGCTGCGCTGGGCGGCGCGCCTGCATGAAATCGGCCTGGTCATCGCTCACAGCGGCTACCAGAAACATGGTGCCTACCTGCTGGCCAATTCCGACCTGCCGGGCTTCTCGCGCCGGGAGCAAAGTCTGCTGGCGGTACTGGTGCTCGGCCACCGGCGCAAATTTCCTGTTTCCGGCTTCGATTCCCACGGCAAGGCCGCGCAACGGCTCTGTGTGCTGCTGCGGCTGGCGATCCTGTTGCATCGCAGCCGGGGACCGGAGGAGCCACCGGCCATCACACTGCGACCCAGCGGCACGAGCCTGGAACTGGTGTTCCCGGAAGCCTGGTTGGCGCAGCATCCCATGACCGAAGCGGACCTGGCGCGGGAGGTGGAGTTTCTCAAGGCGGCCAAGTGGAAACTGCAGGTGGCCTGACTGGATTACTCCGCCAGTTTTTCCAGTAGCGTGGTCTGCGCCGAGCGTGTCTTCTGGTTACTCGCCGGCTTGAGACGCTTGTATTCCCCGCTGCTTTGCAGGATCCAGGCCTGGCTGTTGTCGCTGAGATACAGGTCCAGCGCCTCCTTGCGCATGCGTTCCCGCAGTCGCTCTTCCTTGATGGGGAAGCAGGTCTCCACGCGGCGGAAGAAATTCCGGTCCATCCAGTCGGCGCTGGAACAGTAGATCTCGTAGTCACCATCATTGTGGAAATAGAAGACCCGGGTATGCTCCAGGAAGCGGCCGATGATGGAGCGCACGCGGATGTTCTCCGATACCCCTGCGATACCAGGGCGCAGGCAGCAGATGCCGCGGATGATGAGGTCGATCTTCACCCCGGCCTGTGAGGCCTTGTACAGGGCCTGGATGGCTTGTGGTTCCAGCATGGCGTTCGCCTTGATGATGATGCGTCCCTCCTTGCCGGCTCGGGCGAGTTCGGCCTCGTGTTCGATCTTGCGCAGCATTTCCTTGTGCAGGGTGAAGGGTGACTGCAGCAGCTTCTTGAGCGGCTTGACCTTGCCCAGGCTGGTGAGCTGCTGGAAGATGGCGCGCACATCCTCGCCGATGATCTTGTCGCCGGTGAGTAGGCCATAGTCGGTATAGAGCCGTGCGGTGCGGGCATGGTAGTTGCCGGTGCTCAGGTGCACGTAGTGGCGCAGGCGCCGGCCCTCGCGGCGCGTCACCAGCAGCATCTTGGCGTGGGTCTTGTACCCCACCACCCCGTACACCACATGGGCGCCGGCCTCCTGCAGGCGGGTGGCGAGGCGGATATTGGCCTCCTCGTCGAAACGTGCCCGCAACTCGATCACCACGGTGACCTCCTTGCCCGCCAGGGCCGCCGCCACCAGGGCATCGACGATGGCGGATTCCGGGCCGGTGCGGTACAGGGTCTGCTTGATGGTCAGCACCTGTGGGTCCGTTGCCGCCTGGCGGATGAAATCGATGACCGGGGCGAAGGACTCGAAGGGATGATGCAGCAGCAGGTCTCCGTTGCGTATCACCGTGAACATGTCCTTCTCGGTCTTCAGGCGGCGCGGGATGCCGGGGGTGAAAGGCGGGTAGGACAGGTCCGGGCGTTCCACCAGGTCCGCCACCTGCAGCAGGCGGTTGAGGTTAACCGGGCCATTCACCTGGTAGAGGTCTTCGGGACCGAGTTTGAACTGGTTGAGCAGGTACTGGGCCATCTCGGGTGTGCAATTGTCCGCCACCTCCAGCCGCACTGCCTCCCCGTAGCGCCGCGACAGCAGTTCGCCTTCCAGGGCGCGCAACAGGTCGTCCACCTCTTCCTCGTCCACGAACAGGTCGCTGTTGCGGGTTACCCGGAATTGGTAGCATCCGGTGGAACTCATGCCCGGGAACAGGTCCTGTACATGGGCATGGATGATGGAGGACAGAAACACAAAATCCTGTTGGTTATTGCGGGAGTGTTCCGCGGGCAGACGGATGATGCGTGGCAGGGCGCGGGGAGCCTGCACCACGGCCATGGCGCTGTTACGGCCAAAGGCGTCCTTGCCTTCCAGCGACACGATGAAATTGAGACTCTTGTTCAGGGTGCGCGGGAAGGGATGGGAGGGATCCAGGCCCAGGGGGCTGAGCAGGGGCAGCAGTTCCTGCGTGAAGTAGCGACGGACCCAGGCGTCCTGGCTGGCGTTCCAGTCGGTACGACGCAGGAAACGAATATTCTCCTTTTCGAGGGCCGGTAGCAGCACTTCGTTTAGAATACGATACTGGTTGTCTACCAGGGTGTGGGCGCAGGTGGCGATCTGCTGCAGTAATTCGGCGGGGCGCAGGTTGTCGGCCCCCGCCTGGACGGACCCGGAGGCCGCCAGTTGCTTGAGGCCGGAGACCCGCACTTCGAAGAATTCATCCAGGTTGGTACTGGAGATGCAGAGGAACTTGAGTCGTTCCAGCAGCGGGGTTTCCGGGTCGTTGGCCTGGTCCAGGACCCGGCGGTTGAATTCCAGCAGGCTCAGTTCGCGGTTGATGTACAGCTCGGGTTGGGTCAGGTCCGGGGTGTTCATGACGGTTCCATCGCTCGGGTATGCCGGGCTATTATGCACGAAACAGGGGCGAAAAAGCCCTTGTAACAAATCTGTAATCTTCGCTGTCTATGCTTACGTAGGTTCCCCCGCGTCGGCAGGACAGGATGGGACCAGTCGAGGCCGCCAGAGGCGGACCGCCAACGACAAGAGTGAAAAGACCATGACCAACATGAATATCGGCCACCATATCTCTCAGCAGTACAACGAGGAGTTGGAGGAGATTCGCAACCGCGTCCTCTCCATGGGTGGCGAGGTGGAACAACAGCTGGCCAATGCAGTGACAGCGCTGGTGCAGGGTAACGACGAATTGGCCGAGTTGGTGGTCAGCAGCGACTACAAGGTCAATGCCATGGAAGTGGCAATCGACGAGGAGTGCAGTCGCATCCTCGCGCGTCGCCAGCCTGCCGCCAGCGACCTGCGCCTGATCGTGGCCGTCATCAAGACCATTACCGATCTGGAGCGCATTGGCGATGAGGCCGAGCGCATCGGTCGCATGGCCCTGCACCTGAGTGGAAAGACCGCCAGCGAGAAGCACTACACCCAGATCGAGCACCTGGGTAACCATGTGCGTGCCCTGCTTCATGACTCCCTGGACGCTTTCGCGCGCATGGACACCGAACAGGCCGTACGGGTATGGCAGGAAGACCGGAAGGTGGACCAGGAGTACGAGGCGATCATGCGCCAGCTCATCACCTTCATGATGGAGGACCCACGTGCAATTCCCCAGGTACTGGATGTCATGTGGTCTGCCCGTGCCCTGGAACGTATCGGTGATCGCGCCAGCAATATCTGCGAATACGTAATTTATCTGGTGAAGGGCAAGGATGTACGTCACACCAGCCTGGAAAGAACCGAAGCGGAGCCCGGCACGCCGGACAGTTGAATACCTGCTCCCCGCAGCGACGAAAAAAGGCCGTTCTGGCCTTTTTTCGTTGGGCTTGCTGATAGGTTCCGGCCACGGTCGTCCTCCCGCCGGCATCTGCTATCATTGGGACATTATCGCCGCTGGTTTATCAACATGCCGCTGTCCCGCCACCTGTGTTTTCTTCTCCTCCTGTTACCCGGTATGGGGCTGTATGCCCAGGTTGAGGCAGACATCGCCACCAGTCTGCAGGAGTGCGCAGCCCTGGAGGAGTCCACGTCGCGCCTTGCATGTTATGACGCCATGGCTGCCGAGCAGGAGGCCCTCGAGGTCAAGGAAGATCGACAGCTGGCGGAAACTGCCGCGCCTGATGAAGATGCGCCCTCGGCCGTCGAGCTGCGCATGAAACAAAGCCGGGTAATGCGTCACAACTGGTTCGCCATGACGCCTTATCGGCCCAACTATTTTCTGCCCGTGAGCTACAATCGTAACCCGAACCGGGTGCAATACGAGAACGGGCGTGATGACGCCGATATGGACCGTGCGGAGGCGAAATTTCAGTTCAGCCTGGAATTCGATGTCTGGCGCAGTGTGCTCGGACAGGACATGGATCTCTACTTCGCCTACACACAGCAGGCCTGGTGGCAGTTGTACAACCGCGACGACTCTTCACCCTTCCGCGAAGTCAATCACGAGCCCGAGCTCGGCATCATCCTGCGTCCAGAGGTGGGTTTCCTGGGGCTGCAGATGCGGCAATTGCGTTTTGGCGCCGTTCATCACTCCAATGGCCGTGATGGCGACAGGTCGCGTAGCTGGAACCGGGTCTTTTCCACCATGATCATGGATCGGGGCGATTTCGCCACGGCTCTGCGGGTCTGGTACCGTATACCGGAGAGTGACTCCCGGGATGATAATCCCGATATCACTGATTATTACGGAAATTTCGAGTGGTATACCTTTTATAAATGGCGGCGCAATACGCTGGGTATCATGGTGCGCAATAATCTGCAAAGTGAGGACAATCGTGGTGCCCTGCAGGTCGACTGGAGTTACCCGCTCAGCGAACGGCTCAAGTTTTACATGCAGTACTTCAATGGCTATGGTGAGAGCCTGATCGATTACAATCATTCCACCCATCGACTGGGGATGGGCCTGATGCTGACGGACTGGCTGTAAGGACAACCAACGAGGTGAACATGAAAATGGAAGTCAATGGAATTCTGGGGTTGTTGCTGCTGGTGGCCATCGTGTATGCGCTGATCCAGATCGTGCAGAGTGCTGCCAGTACCGGTGCCAAGGTGCTGTGGTCGGTGCTGGTCCTGCTCTTTCCCCTCATTGGCGTGATCATCTGGTTCCTCTTTGGACCCAAGCCAGGCAAGGTCTGAGCCAATCCCCGGGATGGCGGCGACACTCTATACCATCCTGGAATCACCGCGCCATCCGGATTTTTCGGCGCTCTATCGGCGCCGGGGCATCCGCGAGTTGCGCATGAGTTCCATGCGCAAGGCCATCAGTGAGTCGAAGCGCCACCCGCCGGATTTCGTCGTCGCGGAATTCTTCTATGGCTACGGCAACAACTATGCCGGAGTCAATATCAGCAATCTCGATGTGCTGCTGTATTCCCTGCAGAGGTATGCCCCGCAGGCACGGGTGATCGTGCTCGTGGACAAGTCCGAGCGTATCCATGTGGACAAGCTCAACGACATCCTGCCCCTGGCGGGTGTGCTGACCCATCCCGTGGCGGCAGGGGAGCTGGAGTCCCTGCTTGATGCAGGTCATGGTCCGGACCCTTCCGAGGACTGACACTCCACACCTGGATGCCCGCATACGCGGGCATGACGGCCTAATCGGCGTTTCACGGGAATATGCGAGATGATGAACCTCCCCCTACCCGCCTTTCCCCTCGCACTGGCCCGTCCCCTGGGCCTGCTGCCGGTGGACCTGCACAGCCGGGTATTGGCACTAATTTGTAACCAGGTGTTGCGCGTGCCACTGCGCGAGGGGGAATGCGATTTTCTCCAGGGCAGGACCCTGGAGATTCATGTGCAGGATCTCGGTATTCGCTGCCGCGTCCGCCTGGCGGCGGGCATGTTACGTGCCAGCCGCGCCAACGCGGATGTGGTCATCGAGGGGAAGTGCGGGGACCTGCTGCTATTGGCCAGTCAGCAGGAGGACCCCGACAGCCTGTTCTTTTCCCGTCGCTTGCGTTTGCAGGGCGATACGGAGCTGGGGCTGCATCTGAAGAACTTCCTCGATGCCCAGGAAACCCCGCCGCCGCTGCGCCACCTGCTTGAACGGCTCAGCCGGGCCATCCCGCCCTCAGCCTAGGAGCCTGTCGGACTTGAGGCTGATCTACTGCGCCGGTAGGAGAGCGGTCCATTTTTCCGATCCTTTTCGTCAAATAGCACGACTATTCTCCTCAAACGATCGAAAAAATGGCCTCACTCTCCCACCTTGCTCGCTACGATCGCTCAAGTCCGACAGGCTCCTAGCCCGCCTCCTGGCGGATGCCCGCCGTGCCCAGCCAGTAGCCATTGCAGTCCGGATCCTGGTTGAGCTTGCCCAGTTCGGCAACTCCCCGGGGCAGGTCCGTCGGCTGGCGCAGGCAGTGATGAAAGGTCTCGATCACACGTTCCGTATGCCGTGACACGGGGCTGATGCGCAGCACGTCAACACCGAGGGAGCAAAGGTCCGGCAGTTCACCAAGCAGGTTGCAGCGACTGGCGGACTGGGTCTGGATGCCGTTCATGGCGAGAAAGGGCTGGCCCTCCTGGGTGCCCAGGGCCATGCCGTCCGGATAGTCGAGGCAGCGGAACCGGCAGTCGTCCTTGGGCAGGTTGTGGGCGCGGGCGGTGAAGCAGCGGGCGGAATAGGCCAGTGGCAGGCGGCCGTAGACGAACACCTCTACCTCCTCGCCACTCCCACGCTCGCGCAGCAGATCGGCCAGGGTGGCACGTGACAGCTCCAGGGGCAGCACCCAGCGATGCAGGCCGTTCTGGCGCAGGCGGTCCAGTGCGCGCCGGTTGTAGAGGTTGACGGCGGGACCGGTGACGAAGGGCCGGCCGCGGCGCAGCTGTACCGCCGCCAGGTCATTGGCCTCCACCGGGAATTCCTCCTGGGCGCACAGCCGTTCCACGTAGCCGAGTTCCGACTCCGCCTCGATCAGCGTCAGGGTGGACAGCACCACCTCCTTGCCGGCGGCGCGCAGCTCGCGGGCGAGGTTCAGCCAGTCGTCCCAGCGCAGGGCGCGGCGCTTGCTGCACACGGTCTCGCCCAGGTAGACGATGTCCACCGGGGTCTCCGCCATGCGCGCATAGAAATCCAGCAACTGCTCGCGTGGCCAGTAGTAGAGCACGGGTCCCAGGGACAGGCGGGGCAGGGTGGTCGCGTTCATTGCCAGGGCCGGTGATAGGCGCCCAGGGTGGTCTGTGCACCCTCGGCGACGCGGCCGAGTTCCGCCAGCCATCGGTCGTCGGGCCGAAACCGTTCCGGGTCGCGGTGCAGGGCATCGAGGGCGGCACGCCACACCCGGGTGACGCGGCCGATGTAGGCCGGGCTGCGCTGGCGGCCTTCCAGCTTGATGGCCTGCACGCCGGCCGCGAGCAGCTGCGGCAGTAATTCCAGGGTATTGAGGCTGGTGGGTTCCTCCAGGGCGTAAAAGGTATGGCCGCCGGCCTGGAAACGGCCCTTGCACAGGGTCGGGTAGCCGGCCTGTTCGCCAGGGCCGTGGCGGTCGATGAGGATGCCGCCGAGGCGGGTTTCCAGGTGGCCGTTGATCTCGCGCCACTCCACGTCCTTGGCCGGGGAACAGGCGCCGTAGGTGTTGGGGGAATCGCCGGTGGCATAGGAGGACAGCAGGCAGCGGCCCTCCACCATGACGCACAGGCTGCCGAACCCGAACACCTCGATGGCCACCGGACTGTTGTTCACCAGGCGCGCCACCTGGCGCAGGGACAGCACGCGCGGAATCACCACGCGCTGGATGTTGAACTGTTCATGATAGAAGGCGATGGCGGCGGCGTTGGTGGCCGAGGCCTGTACCGACAGATGCAGGCGCAGGTCCGGCCAGCGTTCGGACGCGTAGTCGAGCACGCCCATGTCGGCCGCGATCAGCGCATCCACCTGCAAGGCGGCGGCGCGGTCCACTGCCCGCTGCCACTGCGGCCAGCCGGCCGGTTGCGGATAGGTGTTGAGGGCGAGAAAGACCTTGCGGCTGTGCCGATGCGCATAGTCGATACCCCGCGCCATGGTGTCGGCGTCGAAATTGAGGCCGGCGAAATGGCGCGCGTTGGTGGCATCGCGAAAACCGATATAGACCGCGTCGGCACCGGCGTCCACTGCCTGCTTGAGGGAGGGCAGGTTGCCGGCGGGGCAGACCAGTTCGAGGCGGGTGCCGTCCATCAGTGCTTGAGCCTCGCCTCGATACCGTTCAGGACTGCCCATTTCTTGTGGCACCAGTCCGGGGCCAGCAACAGCTCCCTGGGCGCGGTGGCGGTCACCCGGTGGAATACCACCTCGGCGGGCGTGCGACGGATGAGTTCGCTGGCGATGGTGATGTAGTCCTCCTGTTCCAGTGGCTGGTACTCGCCGCGGCGCCATTCGTTGGCCAGCGCGGTCCCCTTCACTACATGCAGGGGATGCAGCTTGAGGCCATCCACGCCCAGTTCCAGTACCCGTTCCAGGGTGTGCCGGGCATGCTCCAGGCCCTCGCCCGGCAGGCCGACGATCAGGTGGGTGCAGACCGGGATGCCGCGTGCCCGTGTCGCCAGCAGGGTGGCACGGTACTCGGCAAAGCCGTGGCCGCGGTTGACCCGCTTCAGGGTCTCATCGAAGGCCGATTGCAGGCCCAATTCCAGCCATACCTCATAGCCACGCTGTTGATACTCGCACAGCAGGTCCAGCACGGCCTCGGGCACACAATCGGGCCGGGTCCCTACCGACAGGCCGATGACATCAGGTTCCGCCAGCGCCTGCTCGTATTGCGCCCGCAACCGCTCGATCTCGTCATAGGTGTTGGTGTAGGCCTGGAAATAGGCGATGAAGCGCCGTGCGCCTGTACGCCTGCGGATCACCGCACGTCCGCGCGCGATCTGTTCGCTGATGTCGGGTTCGCGGCGCGCATTGGGGCTGAAGGAGCTATTGTTGCAGAAGGTGCAGCCGCCGATGCCTTTGCTGCCATCGCGATTGGGGCAGGTGAAGCCGGCATGCAGCGATAGCTTGTGCACCCGCTCGCCGTAGCGGCGCAGCAGGTCCTGGCCATAGGTGTGGACGACATCGCTCAGGGGCATGGGGCTCATCGCGTCGGGTTGCTCGCGGAACCCGGAAATCTAGCAGCCTTGCCGGCCCGGCGGCTTGATGCGCGTCAAGGCACCTGCTGCTCGCCAGGATTTATCTTGCGTGGCCGACGTTTTTTAGGCGCCGCCTGCTTGGGCCGGGCCTTGACCGGGGCGAGGTGGGCTTCGTTCTCGCCCCAGATGCGCGCGCCATCCTTGAGCAGGAAGTCCAGGAAGCGGCGGGCGGTGTTCGACAGTTTCTTGCCCTTGGGGTGCACGGCGTACCACTTGCGTACCAGCGGGAAGTGTTCCACGTCGAGGATGGCAATCAGGCCGGTCTCCAGCTCCAGGCGCAGGTTATGACGCGAAATCAAGGAGATGCCGAGGCCCGCCATGACCGCCTGCTTGACTGCCTCGCTGCTGCCCAGCTCCATATAGGGTGTGACGGTCAGTCCCTGCTCAGTGAACAGGCGGATGTGGGCTGCGCGGGTGCCGGAGCCGGGCTCGCGGCTGATGAAGCGTTCCTCCGCCAGGCGCTCGAGCGGGATGGCCTTTTCGCGCGCCAGGGGGTGGTCGGGCGCTGCGGCGATCACCAGCGGGTTGTCGAGAAAGTAGCGGGCCTCGAGGCCGCGATGTTCCGGTACGGTGCCCATGATGACCAGGTCGTCGAGATTATTCTCCAATCTTTCAATGACCTGTGTCTGGTTGATGACGGCGAGGTGGGGCTCGACGCGCGGATGCTCGCGCAGGAATACCCCCAGGAGGTGCGGCATGAAATACTGAGATGTGGTGATGGCGGCGAGATGCAGGGGGCCCTGCACACCCTCCTCCATGCCGGTGATGTCCTCGCTCAGCGCCTCCAGGCGTTCCAGGACATCGTTGCAGGCGGCGAACAGTTGCTTGCCGGCGTCCGTCAGGTATAGTCGCCTGCGGATCTGCTCCAACAGGGGGATCCCGATGCTGTCCTCCAGGCGTTTGACCTGAATCGACACCGCCGGCTGGGAGAGATGCAGCTCCTCCGCGGCCCGGGTGAAGTTCATGTGCTTGCCCAGCGTGTAGAAAATGCGCAGCTGATGCAATGTGACGTGACGCAGTTTCATCCGGGTGACTCCATATCCATAAACAATAGTTTATGGATTCTATAGAAACAATTTACTGTAGTTCAAGTTCCTTCCTGAACTATAGTTCGCACAGTCTGGCGCCGGACCATGGGCCAGAAGGATCCCTATACAGAGACTTCTGCAAGGAGAACACTAATGGCAGTCAAGAAATACGAAGCCGGTGTAAAAGATTACCGGCAAACCTACTGGGCGCCCGATTACGTGCCCCTGGATACGGACCTCCTGGCCTGTTTCAAGATCACCGCGCAGCCGGGCGTGGATCGCGAGGAAGCCGCCGCCGCCGTCGCCGCTGAATCCTCCACCGGTACCTGGACCACGGTCTGGACCGACCTGCTGACCGACATGGACTATTACAAGGGCCGTGCCTATCGCATCGAGGACGTCCCGGGCGACGATACCTGCTTCTATGCCTTCATTGCCTATCCCATCGACCTGTTCGAGGAAGGTTCTGTCGTCAACGTCTTCACCTCCCTGGTGGGTAACGTGTTCGGCTTCAAGGCCGTGCGCGCTCTGCGCCTGGAAGACGTGCGCTTCCCCATCGCCTACGTGAAGACCTGCAACGGTCCGCCCCATGGCATCCAGGTCGAGCGCGACAAGATGAACAAATACGGCCGTCCGCTGCTGGGTTGCACCATCAAGCCCAAGCTCGGTCTGTCCGCCAAGAACTACGGCCGTGCCGTGTACGAGTGTCTGCGTGGTGGCCTGGACTTCACCAAGGACGACGAGAACGTCAACTCCCAGCCCTTCATGCGCTGGCGTGACCGATTCCTGTTCGTGGCCGACGCCATCCACAGCGCGGAAGGCCAGACAGGCGAGCGCAAGGGTCACTACCTGAACGTGACCGCGCCGTCCCCGGAAGAGATGTATGAGCGTGCCGAGTTCGCCAAGGAACTCGAAATGCCCATCATCATGCACGACTACATCACCGGTGGTTTCTGCGCCAATACCGGTCTGGCGCGCTGGTGTCGCAAGAACGGCCTGCTGCTGCACATCCACCGCGCTATGCACGCCGTCATCGACCGCAACCCGCACCACGGTATCCACTTCCGCGTGCTGACCAAGATCCTGCGCCTGTCCGGCGGCGACCACCTGCACACCGGTACCGTGGTGGGCAAGCTGGAAGGCGACCGTGCATCCACCCTGGGCTGGATCGACCTGCTGCGTGAATCCTTCATCCCGGAAGACCGCAGCCGCGGCATCTTCTTCGATCAGGACTGGGGTTCCATGCCGGGCGCCTTTGCGGTGGCCTCTGGCGGTATCCACGTGTGGCACATGCCGGCACTGGTCACCATCTTCGGCGACGACTCCGTGCTGCAGTTCGGTGGCGGTACCCTTGGTCATCCCTGGGGCAACGCAGCGGGCGCCGCGGCCAACCGTGTCGCGCTGGAAGCCTGTGTCGAAGCCCGCAACATGGGCCGTGACCTGGAGCGCGAAGGCAAGGAAATCCTGCTCAACGCCGCCAAGTCGAGCCCCGAACTCAAGATCGCCATGGAAACCTGGAAAGAGATCAAGTTCGAGTTCGATACCGTTGACAAACTGGACGTGCAGAACCGCTGATCGCGGTTCCCGCCCTCCACAGCAAACGAAAGGACAGAAACCATGGCTGAAGTTCAGGATTACAAGCAGAGCATCAAGTACGAAACCTTCTCCTACCTGCCGCCGCTGTCGGCCGAGGCCATCCGCGGCCAGATCCAGTATGTGATCGCGATGGGCTGGAACCCCGCGGTCGAGCACGTGGAACCGGAGCGTTCCTATAACCACTACTGGTTCATGTGGAAGCTGCCGATGTTCGGCGAGGAGAGCGTGGATGTGGTGTTGGCGGAGCTGGAAGCCTGCCACCGTGCACACCCGGGTCACCACGTGCGCCTGGTCGGCTACGACAACTACTCGCAGAGCCAGGGTACCGCGTTCGTCGTATATCGCGGTTCCTGAGTCGGCCCGGCGCAGGCCGGGAGCGAGTGGTTTGGCCGAGTGAACGCGAGGATGAGGAATCACCATGCCTGAACAGACTGGAAACAGCGCGGCCCGCGGCCGCGCCGCGGCCCTGCAGCGGCGACGGGCACAGGCGCAAGCCGGTGCCGCGCGCGGCGCTGCGAGTCGTCCGGCGTCGAGCGCGCCCGCGCCGGCTACGTCCAACAACGCCAGCCTGGCGGGGTTGAGCGGGCGCGAGCTGGCTCGTGCCCGACGGGCCATGCTGGCCCAGGGCGGAAAGAACGCAGTGCCCGGTGCAGCGCAGGCGGCTTCCGCCCCGGCGGGCCGGCAGCGTCCCAACGGGTCCGCGCCACGGCCGGCCCCGGCACCGCAGGCGGCCCCGGCCCCGGTGGAGCAGCCCCGGGTGGAGGAAGAGGTCTCCAGCGCGGCGGACGTGGACGAGGGCTCGCTGGATACCCTGTGCGAGATCGTCGAACGCGACCCCGGTTCCCTGGGTGGTGACGCCAATCGCGTACGCCAGCTGTGCCGGGATCGGCGCCGCGCCCTGTCGAACCGCGGCAAGGCGGCCATGCCGCCCAAGCCCGGCCAGACAACGCGTGCTGCCCGCAACGGCAACAAGGGTGCCAGTGCGATCAACGGACGGGATGCCGCCCGCCAGCGGCGTGAGGCCATGGCGCGCAACGGTCGTGGTAACGCCCCGGCCGCGCGTCCCACCGGCCGCATGCGTCCCAATGCCGGCGAGGCGCCGCCCAAGGTCGAGGTCGGCACTACCCTGTCCGGCCGCCAGGTCACCGGCACCATGGTGGAGCGCGCGGGCCGGGTTACCGGCAACGAGCCGGGCGGCTGCCGCACCATCACCGGTACCGAATACGTGGGTAGCGAGCAGTACGCGAGCTTCTGCGACGCCAGCCCCGCGCCTGGGGCAGGCAAGGTCGGCGTGAGCGCAACCAGCCGCGGACAGCAAGTGAGTGGCAATGAAATCGGGCGTTCACCACGCGTGACCGGGGACGAAGCCGGCACCTGCAAGCCTGTAACTGGCACCGAGTACCTGGGTAGCGAGACCATCCAGGCCTTCTGCGGGACCAAGGGCCTGACCCAGCGCCCCGAGAAGGTGCCGGTGGGCGCCACCGAACGCAAGGGCATGGTCGTTACCGGTACCGATGAGGCCCGTACCGTGCGTGTTTCCGGTTCCGAGCCCGGCGCCGGCCGTCCCATCACCGGGTCGCAGTATGCCGATGCCGGCGCGGCGCGCATGACCATCAACGGCGCGCCGTCCAAGGTGGCCCTGACCCATACCGTGGCCGGTCGTCCCGTGTCCGGTACCGAGGTGGGTCGTTCCGTCAAGGTGACGGGTGATGAGGCGGGTTCCTGCCGTCCCGTCTCCGGTACCGAGTACCTGAGCAATGAACAGTTCGAGAGTGTCTGCCACACCCGGCCCGCGCCGACGCCCGCGAAGGTGGGGGTTGATGCCAGCCGTGGCGGAATGCAGATCACCGGCAACCTGGTGGATCGCACGGAGAAGGTGACCGGTAACGAGCCGGGTGCCTGCCGCAAGGTCACCGGGGCGCAGTACGGCGAGGGCCGTGTGTGTGGCGGTGGTGTGGACAAGGTGCGCGAGATGCACACCCTGTCGGGTCGTCCCGTGACCGGCAACATGGTGAACCACGGCCCAAAAATGAGCGGTGACGAGCGCGGGGGGTGCCTGCCCGTCACTGGGACCGAATATTACGGTCAGGAGCAGTACCAGGCGTACTGCGAAGGCACCCCGGCGCCTCGCGCGGAAAAAGTCGGCGTGAGCCAGACCCCGCGAGGACAGGCGGTTTCCGGCGTCATGCTGGGCCGAAGCGAACGTGTAACCGGCAATGAGCCGGGCAGCGCAATCCCGGTGAGCGGCACGCCCTATGCAGGCGCGGAGCAGCGTGGTTGTGGCTGCGGCTGCAATGGCACCAAGAAGGATGGCAGCTGCATGACCCGGAAGGCGACGCAGAACCCGCGCTACATGGCGCCGGCGGACGAGCCCATGCCGGTGCGGGCCACCATCGCCGCGCCAGCCGTTGAAGCCGGACCCGCGGACTTCAGCATCGTGTCACCGGCACGGGAGGCGCGCAGCCGCATCACTGGCAACTCCTGCGGCGGTACCGGCGGCCGCATCACCGGTCCGGTCAACCTGGCGACAGGCCTGGTGTCGGGCACGCCCGAGTTCCGCTACCGCGAGGATGCCGCGGCGGCGCCCACACCGGCGCCCGCGTCCGCACCGGCGCCTATAGCGGTCGAGTCGCGTGTCACCGGCGAGGGTAATGACAGTGGTACTCGCATTACCGGCGATGACTGGGGTCGCAGTGACCGTGTGACCGGCACCGAAGGCCACTGGGCGCAGCGCCGCAACCTGACCCAGCGGGGCGAGGCACGCGGCGCGGGTGCGAGTGCCTGGGCCAACAAGGAACGGGAACGTCCCGAGGTGCCGGAAGCGAATATCACCGGTAGCAGCGGCAATTCGCCCAAGGGTTCGCTGGTGACCTATTCCGGCGGGGCGCGGGGCTAGGGGCTTGAGGCCGGGCCATGAACACGCGTAATGCGTATGCCCTGCGTGCACGTCGGCAAGCTGCGCAGGCACAGCCGACCGCGGCGGCAGCCATGCCGGCCCGGCCCCGTGATGCGGGATGGGCTGTCGATGCAGGCAGGTCCAGCGACCTGGCGCCCGGGCGCCATCCGCTGACGGATCGGGGCATGAACGCGCGCCTGGCTGTGTGCGAGGAGTCGGTGAAGGGGCGTTTCGATGCCATCGTGCCGACCCTGAAGGAAATCGCCGGTTTGTCGCAGGGCGAGGACTACGTGGTGCGGGCGCAGGCGCTGGCCAGGGATCGCCTGGGCTTCGAATTGCCGGCCAGGTACCTGGAAGACGCCTGGGTGGCGGGTGCGGACTTCAAGTCGCTCTATGCCGACGGGGTGTTCGCCGCGCTGGACGCGGCGGGGCGACAGTTTGCCGAGGACCTGGCACGGCAGGTCGAGGTGGTACAGGACACCGCGAATTTCTTCATTGATTGCGGTTTCCATGCGGTCGACATCAGCCCCTGTGCCGATGGACGCCTGAAGGGCCTGCTGCGCTACATACTGCGCCTGCCCCTGTCGTCCTTCAGCCGGCGCAAGGCCTACGCGGGCGCGCTGTTCGACGTCGAGACCGATGTGCGGCACTGGGTGGGCACGGAACTGCGTCGTTACCGCGAGGGCGTGCCGACCACGGTGGATTCCGGTACCCGCTATCTGAAGATTGCGGTGTACCACACCAGCTCCTCGGATCCGAATCACGAGGGCTGCGCTGCCCACGGCAGCAATGAACACAAGGCGATCCAGGCGGCCCTGGAACGACTGCTGCAGTTCCGCGAGGCGATCGAGAATGCCTTCTGCTGCGGCGCGAGCACCGACATTTTGCTGATCGGTGTGGATACGGATAACGATGCCATTCGGGTGCACATTCCGGATGGCGAGGGTGACCTGAGCGCGCATCGTTTCGTGGACAATGCGCGGCTGTACCAGGAAACCCTCAACCTGACGGAGAACGACGCGCGCCTGGCGGTGTACGAGTCAATCCGCAAGGCCAGCGCAACGGGCGGCTGGGGCAGTGGGCACGGTGAGCCGCATGATGGCATGCGCAGGTTGATTGCGAATCTACTGATCAACAACCTGTCGCAGATCGATTATGTGAACGAATTGTATGGTGGCAGGTACCCCGACCTGGGGCATGCAGAACGGTTTATCAGTGTGGGCGATGGCTTCGAAGAGGTACAGGTGCGCAATCTGGCCTTCTATGCGCACCTGCACACGGTGGAGGAAGGTGCCGTTGATCTCGATGTGGGGATCAAGATTTTCTCCAAACTGAATGTGCAGCATGGACTGCCGGTTCCAGTGGCGATCCACTACCGCTACGACGCCCGGGTTCCGGGGTCGAGGGAGCGGACCGAGGCCAAGGCGAGGCGTGTAAAAGGTGCGATCGAGGCACGTTACCCGCAGCTGATGGCAGAAGGCATGTTGCGATGCCACATGAGTGTGCAGGATCTGCCCACGGGGAGTCCGGTGGAAGAGGTGAAGACAGCGTGAAGATCATGCAAGTCGAAAAGACCCTGGTGTCTACCAACCGAATCGCGGAGCTCGGCCATCGGCCGCTGCTGGTGGTGCGGGAAAAGGTCGGCGGTGCACGCCAGGTCGCGGTGGATTCCGTGGGCTGCATCCCGGGTGACTGGGTGATCTGCGTGGGCTCATCGGCGGCGCGCGAGGCGGCGGGCAGCAAGGAGTACCCCTCCGACCTGACCATCGTCGGCATCATCGATCACTGGGGCGCCGAGTGACATGGAGATCATGCGCGTGGAATCCGACCTGGTGGCGACCCGGCGTGTACCCGGGTTGAAGCAGGTGTCCCTGCGCGTGCTGACGGATGCCGACGGTAATCTCAGCGTGGCGTCCGACCCGGTGGGCGTGCCGCCGGGCAAGTGGGTGTTTACCGTGAGCGGGTCGGCTGCCCGTTACGCCGTCGGTGATTTCCAGGTGACTACCGACCTGTGTATTGCCGGCATCATCGATCACTGGGAGCCGCAAGGCTGATTTTTTTCGATTCATTACAGATTGGGTATTACTGTTCCTACGAGGAGAAGGCAGATGGCTGAAGTGACAGGAATTGCATTGGGCATGATCGAAACGCGTGGTCTGGTCCCCGCCATCGAGGCGGCGGATGCCATGACCAAGGCAGCGGAAGTGCGACTGATTGGCCGCCAGTTTGTCGGCGGTGGTTATGTAACCGTGCTGGTGCGCGGTGAAACCGGCGCGGTGAATGCCGCGGTGCGTGCCGGTGCGGATGCCTGCGAGCGTGTGGGTGACGGCCTGGTGGCCGCGCACATCATCGCCCGTGTGCACTCTGAAGTGGAAAATATTCTGCCCAAGGCCGTTGGCGCCTGAAGCGAATGATGTGAAACCGCGTCGGCCCCATGGGCCGTCGCACCCTGGAAATCCTTAGGCGAGGAGATAGTGAAATGGCAGCAGTGACTGGTATTGCATTGGGCATGATCGAAACGCGTGGTCTGGTTCCGGCCATCGAGGCGGCGGATGCCATGACCAAGGCAGCGGAAGTGCGTCTGATTGGCCGTCAGTTCGTTGGTGGTGGTTATGTGACCGTGCTGGTGCGCGGTGAAACCGGTGCCGTGAACGCCGCGGT
>SWBZ01006445.1_pt1 | contig 27320 bp, 20 predicted proteins | sample 4693031 | NCBI WGS metagenome assembly SWBZ01 (sample SAMN10267274, study PRJNA491770) | bioreactor metagenome | isolation source: DHS bioreactor inoculated with | place: Japan: off Shimokita Peninsula
GGGGGGGCTGGTGGCCGAGATCGAGTCGGCCACGGCGGACGGCGAGCAGCGTGTAAAAAGCCGCCTGCGCATCGCGGGGGCCGGCTCATGAGGGAGTGGCTGGCGGGCCTGGATCCGCGCGAGCGGCGTCTGGTGCTGGCCGGTGGTCTGGTGCTGGGTCTGTTGCTGGTGTATGCGCTGGTCGTCGATCCCCTGCTGTCCGCCTATGGGGAACGGGCCAGCCGGGTGGAACGACAGCGTGCCGACCTGGTGTGGATGCAGCAGACCGCGGCCCGCATCCAGCAGTTGCAGGCCAGTGGCGGCGCCCGGGGCGCGGGACTGGGTGATCGCTCGCTGCTGGCGGTGGTGGACGGCTCGGCGCGCGAGGCGGGACTGGGTGGCGCCCTGAGTCGGGTACGCCCCGACAGTGCCCTGGCGGTGCGGGTCTGGTTCGAGGGTGTGCCCTTCGATGCCCTGGTGGAATGGCTGGGGCGGCTGGACCGGGAGTTCCAGGTGCAGGTGAAGCTCATTACCCTGGAACGCCAGTCGGAGTCCGGTCGGGTGCATGCCCAGCTGACCCTGGAGACGGCCGGTTGAAGATTCGCGCCGGGTGGTGGCTGTATGCCGTGCTGGCCTACCTGGGCTGGCTGCTGGCGACCCTGCCGCTGGCGCCGCTGGTGCAGGGCGCCCGCGAGGCGGGCGTGGCGCTGCAGCTGCAGGGCGAGGCCGGCACCCTGTGGCGCGGCGAGGCCCTGCAGCTGGTGGTGGCGGGCTTCAGCCTGGGCAACCCGAACTGGTCCTTCGCGCCAACGGCCCTGCTGCGAGGCCGCCTGGCCTGGGACCTGTCCTTCCGCGATGCCGACGGCGCCGCCATCGGCCGGCTGGCCGTCGGACCCGGCGGGCGGCTGGAACTGCGCGAGCTGTCGGGCAAGCTGGCCGCCCGGCGCATCGGCCCGTTGTTGCCCATGCGGCCGGGTCTGGCCGGGGACCTGGTGCTCGATGCCGTTACCCTGCACCTGCGCCAGGGCCTTCCGGTAGCCGCGCGCGGCCAGGTACGCTGGCTGGAGGCCGCGCTCACCAGCCCCATGCCCTTCGTCATCGGCGCGGCCGAGGTGGAGCTGCAGACCGCGGACGGAGACGCGGGTATCCAGGGCGTCTACCAGGCCGCGGGTCCCGACCTGGAACTGCAGGGCCAACTGTCCACCACGGCCGAGGGGTATCGCACCGAGAGCCTGCTCACCCCGCGCCAGCCGCAACTGGCCAACTGGCTGCAGTCCATGGGCCTGGCGCGGGTCGGCAATGCCTACCGCTTCGTGCAGGAAGGCAGCTGGTAGGCGCAACCTGTCGCGAACTATGACCAAAAGCCTCATCCTCACCGTTCCGGAACAGCACGACCTCGCCGACCCCACCGTCGAGCGCAACCCGCGTCGCCTGCAGCGCTGGCTCGACGAACTGCCGATCATGAACCTGCTGGCATCGGTGCGGCTGGTCGGCGATGCCCTCGAACCCCTCAACGAGCAGCGGGTGCCACCCCTGGAGCGCCTGGCGCTGCTGGACGCCTACCGGGTCACGGTACGCAAGCTGTTCATGACCGGTGGCCCCGCCGGACTGCGCCAGCTGCCCATGGGCAAGGCGGAACGGGTGCAGGCCATCGAGGACCTGGAACGCCTGTGCCTGACCCTGGCCGGCGGTTACAAGATCCTGGTCAGGGCCTTGCATCGGGAAACGGGCAATCAGGCGGATGCCCTGCTGCGCAGCCTGCAGGGGGCCATGGAACAACTGGCCCTGGCCCTGGTGCACAGCTATCGTTACCACCGCCCGGTGCCGCCCTTCGTCTTCCTGGAAATGCATCAGCTCTATCGCCTGGTCCGTGCCCGGGGCTGGCTGGAGGTGCCGGCGGACGCCAGCGGCGTGAACCTGAGCGGCCATTACCACGCGGCCCTGCTGCTGTCCCTGTGCGATCCCTTCCACTTACCCGACGGCACGGCCGACCACTATCATCGCACCCTGTTGCGCTACGCCGCCCTGGTGCGCATCCTCCCGGGCGCGCAGTGGAACGGCAAGGGCGAGGGCCAGTGCCTGCTCGATCTGCAAAGCGATAGCCCGCCCCGTCTGTGCGTGCGCCTGGACGCCCCCGTGGAGACCGATGAACCCTATCGGATGGATATGCAGCCGGCGCTGGATGCTATGCACCGGCAACTGCTGGCCATGACCGGCGAGCAGCGCGGTCAGGCCGTCGAGGCGGTCCTGTTGCGCATCCTGCTTCCGGAGGTCGGCCAGGGGGATGCCCGGCGTGCCCCGCGGCAGGCCGATGACCGTACGCTGGAGGTGGTGATGGGTCTGGCCGCCGTCCACGGGTTCCTGTTGCACGGCGCACAGGACGCCGGGCCCGGCCATTCCCTGCGGGTGGTGGACAGCAGCGAGCAAGGCATGCGCCTGTCCTGGCCGCGGGCCGCCCCCGGCGAGGTGGCGGTGGGGGAGATCCTGGCCGCGGGGCCCGGCGCAGGACAGGACACGACCCGGTTGGGCCTGGTGCGTTGGGTGCGCAGCGAGCGTGACGGCAGTACCGACCTGGGCGTGGAATGGCTCGCGGGCCGTGCCAGTGCCGTGCGCTATCGCATGGCCGATGCAACCGACTCCGTTCCCTTGCCGTGCCTGTTCCTGCCCTCGGCCACCCGTCCCGACGGCAACGCCGTTCTGCTCATCCCCGCGGGCGTCTGTCAGCAGGACCAGCGTCTGCTGCTCGAGGTGGGCAGTCGCGAGGTGCATGTGCGGATCGCGCGCCGCGTCATCGAGACGGCCTGTATCGAGGGCTTCGAGTTCGCTTCCAGCCAGACCTCCTACTGACACAATCCCATGCCCCGTTATCCCGGTCCATGAACACATCCCGTCATTCCCGCGAATGCGGGAATCCATGTGTGAAGGGCAGGCGGCCGCCCGTTCCTGGCAGCCTTTGTTATACTGCCGTCGTCAAGATTCACCGAAGCCTACCCCATGCCCAAGACCATCCCCATCCAGGCCATGACGCCGGAAACCAAATGCAGCTTCTGCACCCGCTCCATCTGCTGCACCTACATCACCCAGCAGATCGACACGCCGCGCTCCATGGAGGATTTCGATCACCTGCTCTGGCAACTCGCCCATGCCAACATCCAGGCATACAAGGACGACGAGGGCTGGTTCCTGCTCATCAATAATCGCTGCACCCACCTGCAGCCCGGTGGCGGCTGCGGCATCTACGAGGATCGGCCCGCCGTGTGCCGGCGCTACAGCAACGATTTCTGTGAATACGACCAGGCGGCGGAAGAGGGCTTCGAGCTGTTCTTCGACGGATATGACGCCCTGCTGGGCTACTGCAAGAAGCGCTTCAAGACCTGGGACAAGCGGGATCGGGAGTAGGCCCCAACCCCGCGAAGTTCTCCACGCTCGGAAATTCATCCACTTCCCGCAGTGGTCCGCGGCTGTCGGGGCGACGGATGGCCAGCAGGTGCCGGATGCCGAAATTGGCGGCACTGCGCAACACCGGCAGGCTGTCGTCGACGAACAGGGCGCGCTCCGGCGCGAAAGGTTCGCGCTTGACCAGTTCCGGCCAGAAGCGCGGGTCTTCCTTGGGGAAGCCCAGGTCATGGGCACAGACCAGGCTGTCGAAATGTTCCGCCAGGCGGGTGCATTCCATCTTCAGGGCCAGACTTCTGGAGTGGGCATTGGTCACCAGTACCACGCGCTTGTCGGTGCGGCGCACCGCATCGAGGAATTCGACCACATGTTCGTGCACGGCGATCAGGTGGCGGATCTCCCTTTTCAGGCCGGCGATGTCCAGATCCAGCTCGCGGCTCCAGTGATCCAGGCAGTACCAGGCCATGGTGCCTTCCACGGCGCGGAATTTCGGGTACAACACCGCCTTGGCGGCCTCCAGGCTCAAGCCCCGCGCCCGGGCATAGCTCTGGGGCACGTATTCGAGCCAGAAGTGGTTGTCGAAGTGCAGGTCGAGCAGGGTGCCGTCCATGTCGAGCAGGACGTGGTCGATGTCGGGCCAGGCAATCATGGTAAGGGGTCGGTTTCGGTGGTTCGAAGTGGGTATAATCCTAGCAGTTTTCATAATGAAGGGTCAGTGCCTTCCTAGCTTGTATTGGCCTCGCCCGATTCAATAACGATCTGGATAACACACCATGACACAAGAAAAAATGCTCGGGGATTTCACCCCGCAGGCGCTGCTGGAGCAGGTGGTGGCGCTGGCCAAGCAGGCGGGCGCACGCATCCTCGAGGTCTATGACTCGGAATTCGCCGTCCAGCACAAGGACGACAAGTCGCCCCTGACCGCGGCGGACCTGGCCTCCCACCGGGCCATCGTCGCCGGCCTCGAGGCCCTGACCCCGGGTGTGCCGGTGCTGTCGGAGGAGTCGGCCCAGTTACCCTATGACGAGCGTTCCAACTGGCAGACCTACTGGCTGGTGGACCCGCTCGACGGCACCAAGGAATTCATCAAGCGCAACGGGGAATTCACCGTGAACATCGCCCTGATCCGCGACGGCGTGCCGGTGCTGGGGGTGGTCTACGTGCCCGTTACCGGTGTGACCTATTCCGCCTGCGCGGGGCTCGGTGCCTTCAAGGCGGAAGAGGATCAGGGCCCACAGGCGATCCAGGTGCGGCCCCTGCCGCAAGGCCCGCTGGCGGTGGTGGGCAGCCGTTCCCATGGTGGTGATTCCCTACAGGCCTTTCTCGACAAGGTGGGGGAGCACGAGATGGTCAGCATGGGCAGTTCCCTCAAGCTGTGCCTGGTGGCCGAGGGGCGGGCCGATGTCTACCCGCGCCTGGGGCCGACCTCGGAATGGGATACGGCCGCCGCCCAGTGCGTAGTGGAGCAGGCCGGCGGGCAGGTGACGGACTTGGAGCTGCAGCCGTTGCGCTACAACACCAAGGACTCGATGCTCAATCCCTTCTTCCTGGTGTTCGGCGACGCCAGCCGCGACTGGAAACAGTATCTTTAAGGTCGCATGTAGGTCGGGCTTCAGCCCGACGGGTTTGGTGGTGTTCAGGCAGTTGTCGGGCTGAAGCCCGACCTACAAACGATGCAGGTGCCGCATGAACAGGGCACCCGCCAATCCACCCAGTAACGCCCCCAGGCTATCCGCCAGCACGTCGAGGGAATCCGCGTCGCGGCCGGGGACGAAGGACTGGTGAAATTCGTCCGCGAGCCCGTAGAAGCTACCCAGCAGCCAGACCACAAGTAGAGCGCGTCCGTGTCGTGCCGGACGATGCAGGGCAACCGCCAGCAGCAGGCCCAGCAGGCCATAGGCGCCGCCATGAAACAGCTTGTCCTGGTGTTCGAACAGGGAGGGCGTGGGCAGGCTGGGCTGGTGGGACAGGTAGAAGATCACACCCATCCAGGCCAGGGCCAGCAGCAGTCCGAGGGCTTGCAGTCGTTGTGTGGGCATGCCGCTCCTACAGAGTGTTTAGGGGTCAGGTCTTGCAATCCAACATTCAGAAAACCTGAATGTTGGATTGCAAGACCTGACCCCTAATATATCAATGCTGCCAGGGCGAGGGCGGGCTGAACTCGGGCAGCAGGGACAGCAGCTTCAGGGTCAGCTTGCGCCCGAATTCCTGGTCGCCTTCCTTCAGGCTGCGTTCCGTGGCGATGCTTTCGTTGAACAGTACCGGCAGGTCCCATTCGTTCAGCCATTCGTAGAGGTCATCCACCCGCAGCTCGGCATCCTCGTCCAGGTCCACCAGCAGGATGTCGATTTCCTCCGGATCGAGCTGGTCCAGGTAGTCCTTGCGCAGGGGGATCTGGCGGATGATCTGCACGCCCGCAGTGCTCAGCACCGTGGACAGGTGGTCACGCAGGGCGTCGGCCTCACAGGCAATGGCTACGCGCAGCTTTTTTTTTTGAGCAGGTCCGCCGCCGGATCAACCGGGTCTGACCCGATTGATCCGGCGGCGGCCTGGCTGGACGCCTGATCAGTCGAGTCAGACCCCATTGGATGCAGCGGTCGTTCCGGCTGATGGGGGAACAGGCCGCCCTGCTGCTTGTCGCGGATCACATCGTCCACCAGTTCGGTGCCGATGCGCGCGGTCTGCTCGGCGAAGCCGTAGACCAGGGCCGTGTCACACAGCAGGTTGATCAGTCGAGGCACGCCACCGCTGGCCTGGTGAATGCGCGCGCAGGCCGCTTCCTCGAACAGCTCGGGATCGCCACCGGCCTTGCCCAGACGATGGCGGATGTACTCGGGTGTTTCCTCCGCCTGCAACGGGTCCAGGTGATAGTCCACGGCGATGCGCTGGGCGAACTGGATCAGGTCCGGGCGGCGCAGGGTCTCGCGCAGTTCCTTCTGGCCCACCAGGATGATCTGCAGTACCTGGTCCTTGTCGGCATTGACGTTAGACAGCATGCGCAGTTCTTCCAGGGTTTCGGGCGCCATGTTCTGCGCTTCGTCCACGATCAATATGGTGCGTTTGCCGGCACCGTACTGGCCGATGATGAAGTTCATGAAGTCCTGGTACATCTCCACACGACTCTTGCCGGCATGGGGCAGGCCGTAGGCCATGAGGATCCACTGCAGCAACTCGCCGAAGGAGCGGTGGGTGTTGGAGATGAGTCCGACGCGGTGCTGCTGTTCCATTTTGGTCAGCAGATGACGGATGAGGGTGGTCTTGCCGGTGCCGATCTGGCCGGTGATGGCGGTGAAGCCGGCCTGGTTCATGAGGCCGTACTCCAGCAGGGTCAGCGCCATGCGGTGTTTTGCGCTCAGGTACAGGAAACCCGCGTCGGGCAGCAACGAGAAGGGCTTTTCGCGGAAACCGTAAAAGGATTCGTACATCTTGGCACCTGGTTGTCGGGCCGTCGTGCCGGTCCCGGTTATTGCAATGCATTGTGTAGGAGCGGCCTCCGGCCGCGAACCGGTGTCGTCAAGTCCGTTCGCGGCCGGAGGCCGCTCCTACATTTGGTCCGGTAGCCTACAGGCTACTAGTTCATTGGCTGCGACTTGTTGAGCACCGTGCCCAGCACGTTGGTGCTGCTCAGCAGGTCCACGGTCCGTTCCAGCTCCTGGCGGCCGGTCTTGCCTTCCTCCACCACCAGCAGGGCGGCGTCCACGTAGGGCGAGAAGGCCAGGGCATCGGCGGCGTCGAGCACCGGCGGCAGGTCGAAAATGACGATGCGGCTGGGATAGCGGCGCTTCATCTCTTCCACCAGGCGGGACATCTTGGGCGAGTTGAGCATTTCCGAAGAATTCATCAAGGGCCGGCCGCCGGGCAGGATGGTGAGGTGATCGAAGCCCTCGGGATGGATCAGCAGGTTTTCCACCGGCTCGTCATCGAGCAGGTATTCGCTCAGGCCCTTGCCCGGGGGCAGCTGCAGATGCTCGTGGATACTGGGGTGACGCAGGTTGGCGTCCACCAGCAGCACCGTATAGTCCACTTCCATGGCCAGGCTGGCGGCCAGGTTGATGGCGGTCAGGGTCTTGCCCTCGGCGGCGCCGGGGCTGGTGATGGCCAGCACGTTCCAGTCGTTCTCGCGCAAGCGCTGCAGCACCTGGGTGCGCAGGATCTTGTAGGCGTCGCTGAAGGGTCCATCACCAATGCCAGTCACGATGCGGTTCTCCCGTAACACATGCCTCGGCACCTTCACCGTGCGCGTGCGGGTGTATTGCACCTCCTGGGGAGAGGTGGGCCTGGCCATGTCCACCACGGCGCCCGTGGTGAGCGATTCGCGCTCCTGGCGGGCCTTTTCCAGCGCCTGTTTGATTCGTTCCATACTGCGGGACCTCGATACTGAGCTGCGGTGGCGGGAGGGGCTGTCAGCCGCCACCCGCTAAATCTACCATGTTTTTATGCCATCCAATCCGGTGTAGCGGGCGATTTTGCCTTGGCTTTACACATCCTGGAACATTTCGTCATTCCCGCGCAGGCGGGAATCCAGGGAAATCAGAAGCCTGGATGCCGACATGTGGGACTGAAGTCCGACCTAAAGATCCAGCCCCGTGGTGTTGCTGGCACGGCGCAGGATGCGGAACCAGAGCACGTCCAGGGGGCTGACGAACAGGTGGAACAGCAGCACCACCAGCCCGATGGCCCCCAGCACCAGGGCAAAGATGATCCAGGTCTTGCGCTTGCCGCGTTTGACCTCGCGGTCATTGGCCAGGTAAGGGATCACCGCCAGGGGGGCGGCCTGGACGGCATTCATGATCCCCTTCACGCCGCGCACGGAGCTGTCCAGGCTTTCCGCCACAGCGGCATAGCCCAGGCCCGCGCCCAGGGCCAGCACCAGGCCCAGAAACACGATGGCAGGGCGGTTGGGCTTGATGGGTTCCTCGGGCAGGACCGCCGGTTCGATCAGGGTGAAGCGCTCGCCTCGGCTTTCCGATTCCAGCTGGCGTCCCACCTGGGCTTGCATCAGTTTGGCGCTCATCTCCTGGTACTTGGTGGTCGCATTCGCCAGATTACGATTGAGGGTACGGTATTCCGCCTCCACCTGGGGAATGGTGGCCAGGCGTTCCTCCAGTTCCGTGCGCCTTGCCTCGACGTTTGCACGCTTGCTGGTCAGGGAGTTGATCTGGTTGTCCACAGCGTTGAGCTGGGCCTGCAGGTTGACATAGGCCGGGTTGTCCGGCGCGCGCTCCGGGGCGTTGCCCGGATTGGTGTCGGCACTGGCGATGGCTTCCTCCACACCGGTGATGGCACGGGTCAGGCGCAGCACGTCGGGGTGTTCCTCGGAATAGCGCTCGCGGGCCGAGGCCAGTTCGGTACGCAGGCCGTCGAGCTGTTCCAGCAGCTCGCTGCTGGATTCCACCTGGCCGGTCTCACGTTCCAGGCCGGTGATCTCGCGTTTGACGCGTTTCACGTCGGGGTGGTCGGGAGAATAGCGCGCCACCAGGCTGATGTACTCGGTACGCAATGCCTTCAGCCGCGCGCTGGGGCTGAGCGCGATGTCACTGCCATGGGGTTCGATCTGGCCAAGCTGGCCCTGCAGATAAAAACGGCGCTCTTCCAGAGAACGGATCTGGTTGGAGATGTCGGAGAGTTCCAATTCGGTGCGATCGGCCTGCTGGCGCAGCAGAGGCTGTAGTTCCGGCAGGGTATCGGCGTGGCGGCTCTTGAACTCGGCGAGGCGTTTCTCCAGTTCGGCGATCTGTACCGTAAGGCGCTCGGCCTCATCGGCGAGGAAGTTATAGGTTTCATCGGCGCGTAGGGTGCGGCTGCGGATGTTCTCCTGCAGATAGAGGGTGGTCAGCTCATTGGCCACGCGCTGTACCTTCTGCGGGTTCTCGCCATGGAAGGCCAGGGAGAAGGCGATGGTGGCGGCAGTGGGCCGCCCGGTGCGCGGGTCCACTACCTGGGCGCTGATCATGTCCAGCTTGATGTCCTCGCGCATGGTGGCGAGGATTTCCTCGGTGGTATAGCGCTTGCGGTCATCGGCGTACAGGTCGAAACGATCCATGATTTCCGTCAGATTCTGCCGGGTCATGACGCGTTGGCTGATGGTCTGGATGCGCTGCGCTGCGTAGCTGGTGACGGTGGACTGCACCAGTTCGGAGGGGATCTGCTGTTCCTCGATGAGGATGGTAGCCGCGGACCGGTAGGTGGGTGGCAGCGCCAGGGCGGTGATCAGGCCGATGATAAAGATGAGCAGGGCGATGCCCGTGATGGCCCAGCGCCGGCGCTTGAAGGCGTCCAGGTAGTCCTTGAGGTCTTTGCTTTGTTCTTCCTGCATGTTGCCAGTTCCGTTTTGGTTAACTCAATCGCTGCCTGGGATGCCCTTTGTAGGAGCGGCCTTTGGCCGCGAACCTTCGCGGCCAAAGGCCGCTCCTACAGTTGATTCGTTCAGCGCGACACCGCCATGCGTGGCCAGTTATAAGTGAGGGTCAGGTCCACGGCATTGCTGCTGGCCGGTTGGGTATTGCCCTCATACTCTTGGCGAAAGTATCGGTAGCTTGCCGCCAAACTCCAGTCCTGATCGAATTTCCACCGTAGCGAGGGACGGATACTGGTGGTCGTGCGGTCGATTGTGGATGAAAAATCGCTGGTGTTGCCTGTCCGGTACCAATCCAGAGACAGGGAAGCTTGCAGCTGGCTGGTGAGGCGGTGCCGCCCGCTGAGGCCGATGCGCTCGTTGAGGATCAGACCGCCGTCGGTATAGGGTGTAATGCTGCGTGAAGCCTGGATGGCCACATCACCGGTTTCAAACCGGTAGCGCAGATCGCCGTTGAAAACGGTGTTACTGGATTTGCTGGTCACCGCGGTGGTGGCCGGGGTGAACGCGATCAGGTTCAGCGTGTTCGGGTCGACGCAGACCGAGCCGGTTGTGCCGAAGAAAAACCCGGGCAGCACGACGCCGGAGCAGGAGAGAAAACCTTGCTGGAATTCCGATTCGGTGCGGCCGTAACCCACGAAGGCAGTGCCCGACAGGCGTTCACTGAACTGGTGTTCGACGCCCAGGGTTAACTGGCGACTGCTGGAGCGCAGGCTTTCGTCATCGCGTTCGGAACGCGACAGGCTTACTTGGGTTACCAGGCGTGTCAATGGCTTGAGTTGATAGCCGATGCCGAGGTTCCCTGTATGATATTGATAACCGATGTACTGCTGGTCGTTTGGGGAATCAGGGTAGGACAGGTCGACCAACTGGTAGGAGGCGTTCAGGCTCGTGGTCTCGTTCAGGGAGTGAAACCAGTTGGGTGACAGACTCCAGCGGTCACGTGGTACCCGATCAAGAAATTCCTGCCCATCAACAAGTTCGCTGTCCAGCGAGCTGTCTCGTGCATAGTCGGCATCCAATCCCCAGCGGCTACGTTCAGTGGCGCGGGACGAACGGAAGCGCAAGAAACGATCATTGGTATCCAGGCCATCCTCATCGAAGCGCCGCAGGTTGAATCCCGCGATCCCCGCAAGCCTGGTCAGCTCAGTGTTCCTGGAGAAGGTGAGTTTTGGCAGCAGCGCCGTCTCCCACACAGAGAGTTCGTTTTGGCGGTTGAGTCGGAAATTGTCATCGTAGCGTGTGCGGGCGGAGATTTCCGGTTCCAGAGCCCATTCGGCCGCCTCCAGGGGCAGCGTCAGGGCAGCCAGAACGGCCAGCAGACTGGCGCGTGGGCGGTTTGGAAGCATGGTGAAAACCTTATAATATTCTGATAGTTATAATTCGCTGCCGGTGGCGATGTTCGGTGTTTCCCCATGGGGATACCCTCCCGGCATTGCGATTCCTCACTCCTGGGCCGATGATCCGGGATTTCCCGCGGCCTGTCCAGCCAGTGTCGGGAAATTTTGCGATTTTCGCTATGTCCGATCAGGGCACCACCACCACATCGCCAGCCCGCAACACGATGTTCTGCTCGAGGTTTTCCCCTTTTTCGATGTCGCCGTAGGCAAAGGGGATGGCGACCTGGCGGCCACCCTCGCGGCGCAGGACGCGGATCTTGTTGGCGGCGGCGTAAGCAGTCATGCCACCAGCCATGGACAGGGCCTGCATCACGTCCACATTACGCACCACGGGGAAGTTGCCGGGCCGGTTCACCTTGCCAATCACATAAATCACATTACCGGACAGCTGTTGCACCGCCACGGTCACCACGGGGTCGGGGATGTATTTCTTGAGCTTTTCCGTCACTTCCGCTTGTAATTGTTCAATGGACTTGCCACGGGCCTGCACATTGCCCACCAGGGGAAAGGACAGTCCGCCGTCCGGGCGTACGATGACTGCCTTGCGCAAGTCCTCCTCGCGCCACACGGAGATCTCCAGAACATCACCGGCCTCGATCAGGTAGGCCTCCTCGGGTGGGGTAGCGGCCAGGACGGGAAGTGAAAGGGTGAGTAGCACCAGGCACAATGCCAGGCGGCGGAAACCGCGATATAAAACCATGTGATCCATCCTCAGAATAAGGCCCGTGGCGGGCTTGTGATCGTTATGCAACCTGGGTCGATTCAACCCAATCCGCATGGCGGCGTCAAGCTGGCCCTATGTAGGAGCGGCCTTCGGCCGCGAACCCCTCGTGGCACCATGCGCTTCGCGGCCAAAGGCCGCTCCTACGGGTGCATGGACAAAAAAAGCGCGGCCCGTGGGCCGCGCTTTGCTTTACGCCATCGGCGTGCCTGGATCAGGACGCCTGCTTGCGGCGCAGTCCCAGCCAGCCCAGCAGTCCGGCCAGCAGCCACAGGTCGAAACGCTGGCCGGGGGTGGTGCCGTCGGCGGCCAGGGTGCAGCCGCTGCCCGTGGTGGGTGCCTCGGGTGCCGGAGGCGCGCTGGTGAGAGCCACACCGCTTGGGTCGCCAATCACACCGTCATCAGAATCGGTGTCATTGGGTCCACCATCGGTGATGGTGAGCTGTACACACTGGTCGCCGGGACGCAGCATATTGGTCAGGATGCCCGAGGCGTTGGTACTGTAGTCACCGGAGCCCGGTTCTGGGCAGCGGTCATTGTCGTCAAGCGCTGCGGTCATGACGTTGTCAGTGTCGGTGAATGTGAAATTCCGCCAGCTGTCCGTAGCCGCATCATATTTGCGGTACAGCGCATACCAGGGAATGGGCTCGCTCAGGGGCAGTACCACCTGGATGGTGGCTCCGGTGGCAAGGCCGCTCACCGTGAAATCAAAACAACCACCCACGCAGGACTCGACTGCGCCACTGTCAGCAGCGGCGCCATAGGTGTCGAACAGCTCGCTGGCGGTGATCGTTACCCCGCCCAGGACAGTGCCAATGTCGCCCGGCTGTAAAGCGATGGGCGAGGTGTTTGGTACTGGATTCTTGACGACGGGGATGGTGGTTGCAAAGCCACCCGTGGTGATTGGGCTTTCCCCCGCCAGTGTCTTGAGGTCGAAGGTGGCATTGAAACCCTTGAAAGGGCCGTCAACCATCCGGGTGCCGGGAATCCCATCTCCGTTGGGATCGGATGTAACCAGTTCTGCACCGCCGCAACCAAAGTTCCACACGAGCACAACATCAATGGATTTGTTGGTTGCCCAGTCAAATAGCATATGGGCACCCAACTGGTTGGGGCCGACCTCCATGGAGAGAGGCGCTGGTGCCGTGCACTGTGTGGAACCGTCATTCAAGCAGGTTTCGAATGTGTAGGTGCCCGGCTGGTCGAAGAGCCGGATTGCACTGGTGGTCCACAGTTCGCTGAAGAACGGAGTTGGTGATGCCAGCTCGGCACCGGAGTCGGTGCAGGTCTCGTCGGCACATACAACGGCCGTATCGATCTGCCCCGTTACTGCGGTATCGACGCTGCCAACCAGGTTGCCTTGTGGATCGTACATGATGAAGGTGCCGCCGAGTTGGCGATAGCCGATGGAGCTGTTCAGTAGATCTGTGTCCACCACGCAGGGTTCGCCGACGATGCCCTGGGGCAGGCTCAGGGTCACGGTTTGTTGATGGGTGACACTGTTGCCGGCGACATCGGTCACCCGCCAGTACACCGTATTGGCGTCAGGGCCGAAATCGCTGGAGCTGGTTGCCACGTTAGGGTCGTACGCGTTCCAGGTGGTATTGTCCAGGGACCACTCGATAGTGAGATTCGGCTCAACCAGATCGTCGGCCGTGACGGCGCCGATGGCGGCGAACACTACGCTTTCTGCTGTGGTTTCGACCGAGACACTGACATCGCCAGGAGGGCTGGTGAAAAAGGGTGGTGTCGTGTCCAGTACCGTGGCAGTTACATTCTGGGTATTGAATGCCAGTCCACCGAAGCCGTCGCTAACGCGCCAGTTCACGGTCAGGGTGTTGATGGTCTGGGTGATGGGCACACTGATGGTATTGGGGGGGTTGTCCGCTACCCAGAGATTGCCGTTATCGCAGGCAGCGACGGTATCCAGGCAATACTCCACGGTGGCGCCGCCCGGCACGACATCGGTGGGGGTGCCGAGATCCACATCGAAGTTCGGTGGCAATGGGTCCTCGGGGACGTTGACGGAAATCGCTGTCGGCACGGTAAAGCTCACGGAACCGTCGCTGACCAGGGTTATGCTGGTCAAGTCGAAGTTGGCGTTGAAACCCTGGAAGGGGCCATCGGCCATCGGGTTGCCGCCGACGCCATAGTAAGTGAGGAATGTATCGACGTTGTCATCGTGAGTGCCCGGGGTGGCCCCCGTGTTGGCAACGAAATCATTGTTGTTGGCAACCGTATCCACTACCAGCGGCAGCTCGCCGGAAGGCGAGACCGACATGCAGTCGCCCAGGGAACATCCAGCCGCGAAGCTGGTGTTCCAGGCGGTGGTGGCGAAGGGGGTCGATCCAAGGGCCAGGTAGCCATAGGTTGCCCCGGTGTATGTTCCATCGGAGGCGGGTACCGCGCCTGTTCCTGTGACGGCCGGGTCGCCAACACTCAGTCCACCATCGATGGCTGTGAAGAGGCCGGTTGCATCCCACACGATTGAGACCGGGATTCCGTTGGTCCCATTCCAATTGAAGAGCATATTGCCGAGTACCAGATTGCCAGCGCCACCCAGGCCGTCACCGATGGCTTCGAGAGTTACACCCGTGGCTTCAGCAGGTGAGGTGCCCGAAAAGAAATCGAAGGAATTGACGGTCATGCTGCCGGTCCCAAGGACGGTATCGTACGTCAGCGTGCCGGTAACAGCCGTCTGGAAGCGATTGGTGCCCTTGGCCAGGCTGGTGTTGTCCAGTGCACTACCGGCGGAGTCGAGCATGGTAAATACGCCGCTCCAGTTAAAGGCCAGTTCAGCAGCCGTTGCGGTCTGTATGGGCGCAACGCCGCCGAGGGAGGCTGCGATGGCCGTGGCCATCACTGTGCGCTTGGAAAATTGCGACATTATGTTCATTTTGGAAGTCTCCTCCTCATGCCGATAACAATGAACGGCATGTAAGTATTCTATGGTTTTTCAGTGCCGTCGTCGTTCTGCGGCTGTAAATTTCCGGTCTCTACATGCGGAATGAAAAACTCACCCCGAGCGAATTCTGGTACATGGAAATGGCCGCATTGTCCTCACCGGGATCACGGTTGGTGAATGCCGTGGGGCCAGTGATGGTGTTCTCGAAGGCGTGCATGTAGTTGACGGACCATTCCACGTTGGGGCTCGGCCGGTAACTGGCGCCAAGGGTGAGGTGCCATTCCACCGTGGCCGGCGCCAGCATGTTGAACAGGACTTCTTCGTCCGGGATGGGCGACTTGCCGTAGTTCACCCCGGCGCGGTAACTCCAGGTGCTGTTGTGGTCGTAGTTGAAGCCGAGTTTATAGACGGTCTGGTCACGCCAGCCGAAGCCCATGCCGAGGTCTCCGCCCAGCAGGCACTCGGGCCGGCCGGTGGAACCACCCGGGCACTGGGGGTTGAAGTCCACCGGATCCACCGGGCCGCGGCTGCCTATGGAGGTGATGCTGCTGAACTCGATACGCTGCACATCCGCTGCAATGGTGAGCTTGTCGGTGGGCTTGACGGCAATACCGACGGCATAGTGGGAGGGGATATTGAAGGAGCCCTGTTCGGCAAACAGGTTTTCGTACTTTTTGAAGCGCGACATGTAGACTTCTGATGCCCAGTTCCAGCCCAGGGTGACCCGGCCGTCCTGGAATTTGTGCAGACCGCCGAGGCGGACACCGCCGCCGTAGGACCAGTCGTTACCCTCGCCGCTGACCTTCTCGTTGCCGGCCGCGAAGCCCAGGTCCTGAAAGGCGCCCAGGCCATAGGCGCGGAAGGTCTGCACGGCAATGGCCACCGAGCCGCCGATATAATGCTGCCGGTTCAGGCGGTAGGCGACGGTGGGCAACATCTGCATCTGCATCAGGGATACCCCCACGGTGGTGCTGTCGGCATTGCAGTTGAAGTTGAAGAAGTAGCTGTCGGTGCCGCCGCTGGTGTCGCTATTCACGCAGGTTGGGTTGCCTGGTACCACCTGCTGATAGCGGGTGCCGAGCCCGGCGCCAATGGCGGCCATGCCGACGGTGATGTCGCGGTTGAACTTGAAGACCCCGCCCATGTTGGGGATCAGGAACAGGTTCGCGCCGCTTTCCTCCCGGGTGGTGCCCAGAGTGTCGCTGCTGTGGAAGACCGAGCGTGGCGGGTTGAAGAACTCGCCGCCCACGTCGATGCGCATGGTGTCGGCCTCCACGTCGGCCATGGCCGCCGGGTTGGCGGCCGCGGCCAGGGCGTCCTGCGCGTAGGCCACGCCGGCTCCGCCCATGGCGCGTGACTTGGCGCCGAAACCGATCAGGAAATATCCATTGGTGGCAAGTGCCGCCGTGGGCGTGGCTGCCACAAGGGCTGCGCACAGCGGAAGCAGGCGTGCGATCCGCGCGTTCATAGGCTCTCCTCCGAAAATCGAAAAATTTTATACTTGTTTGTGGTTCTGTGATCTGCGCGGCCAGGATGAGCATCCATGCCAGCCGACTGTCCATCCCGTTCCAGGCTCCAGGGTGTGCCCTGATTGTTTCGATACGAATAGCCGAAACGGAGTTCGGAATCATTGTCATCTTGTGCGGGTTTGTCAAGCCGTGTGGCGGCAACGGTTGTTGTGCCCGTTCCTTCGATTGCAGCGCGGCTGCAACCAATGTGTTTGCGCAGGGCGTTAAGGATTGGAGCAGGTGATCACCCGCAGGCCCGGTCTTCTGTATCGAGAGCACGCCATGTGAGAGCCGGGAAAGGCGGGATCCCGAAGTTGTCGGAAATTCTGACGACCACCGATGCCCCGTGGGTCTTCCGGGATCCAAGGCATATTTATCATTCAACACAGCAGGTTATGCCATGGCTCGCCGGGTAGTGGGCGCCTTGAATGATGTCGATTTACTTGACAGATTGTTGGGCTAGAGCCGGGTGCGATCAGCGGGTTGGGTTTAATTGCCCAGTTTTTTCAGGGTGTTGAAAAAGTTGGCCCGAAGCCTGCATTCATGAGACCCGAGTAGCCGCCACAGCATCACCACCGGGTGCAACTGGGGCGGAACGCGAACAACAAGTTTTGGGTTTCGAAAAGTCGACCATTCGACACTTTTGGAGGAGTTACCACATGAGCATCAAGAAAAACGTACTGAGCGTAGCCATTGCCACCGTCATGGGTGCCGCTGTCGCTCCGCAGGCCGCTACCGCGGCCACTGTCACCGCTGACTGGGATGGCGTGTTCACCATGCTGGATGGCGGCGGAAGTGCATTGGATAATACCAGCCTGCCCAAGGGCACCAACCGCTTCCAGACCGCCGTGACCGGCACCATGACCTTCGACACCGTGACCGGTGCGGGTTCCGCTACCCTGGTGCCTTTCGATTTCTTCGCTGGTACTGCACCTGCCGAAGCCGTGGGCATCGAACTTCAGTCCATTGGCGACGGCATGGGCGGCCCGGGCACCCTGGTGCTGGGCAACATGCTGTTCAACTGGAACGGCACCAACGGCATCCCCGTCTCCCTCGTCATGGACGCGGCCGGCTTCTTCGGCGGCCTGCAGGGCGGCGCGACCATGGACGGCGATCTTACCCAGGCAGAAGTCGCCGGTTTCGGTGCTGTACCGGCCTCCGACGGCACCTACACCGGGGCAACCTATGGCTACCTGGGTCTCGGCCCGGTACCCATGGCCACCACCGCTTGGAATACCAGCTTCGCCGCCGGTTGCGCTCCCGGCTCCTGCATGGGCGTTTCTCCCTCTGGTGCCCTGCCGCTGGTGCTGGATACGGTTGCCAACAACAATGATTTCATGGCCAACACTGGGGCTCCCGCAGGCACTCACGATGACAACGGTGATACGTTCATGACCTATTATGGTGTCGGTGGCAACCCAATGGCTGACGGCCCCTTCGCGGGCTTCAACGCCAACTTCGACATCACCTCCATGACCAACATCCAGATGACCTCCGAGGTTCCGGTCCCGGCCGCCGTATGGCTGCTCGGCTCCGGCTTGCTCGGTCTGGTGGGCGTGGCCCGTCGCCGCAAGACCGCCTGAGCGGTTCTCTAATCGGGATGGCGAGGGAGTCAGCCCCTTGCCAACCCGGGCAAACCCGGCGCCAACCGGCGCCGGGGGAGCCAACCCGGATTTCTCTATAACAACGCTGATACCAATCTCACCACGGGCGCTTTAGCGCCCGTTTTTTTATCTGTAGTGCCGTATCCATGGGTGCGCGTCTCCAGGACAGGCGGTTCGTCGGCGGGTGACCGTGCCTCCACCACAGGGAGGAGTCCAGATGCCACACCATCCCCGTCGCCTGATCCTGGCCACCGCTCTGGGGCTGACGACCCTGGCCCCGGCCAGTCAGGCCGCCATCCTCGATTTCCACTGGAACGGCCTGTTTACCATGCTGAGCCCCAACGGCGAGGCCCTGGAGAATACCAGCCTGCCCAAGGGCACCGGCTTCCAAACCCCCATCGACGGCACCCTGCGGATCGATACCCTCGCGGGCACCGGGCAGGTGTTGATGGAGCCCTTCTTTTTCTTCGGCGGCCCCCAACCCGCCCTGGCCACCGGCTTTGAAGTGCAGGCCATCGGCGACGGCATGGGCGGTCCCGGCAGCCTGCTGCTGGGCAATTTCCTGTTCAACTGGAACAGCGGCATCGGCATTCCCACCTCCCTGGTGCTGGATGCCGCCGGCCTGTATGGCGCCATCGCGGGTGGTGGCCTCGCCGTGGGCAGCCTGATCACCGCCGTGGGTGCCATCCCGGCCTCCGACGGCACCTGGATCGGCGGCCTGGACTACCTGGCCCTGGGGCCGGCCCCGATTGCCACCACCGACTGGAACACCAGTGCGATCCCCGGTTGTAGCCCTGGCGACTGCCTGTACCTCGATAACGTCGGCACCCTGCCCCTGGTCGCGGATAGCGCAGCCAATGTATGGCGCTACGAGGTGGGCACGGCCCAGCTGCTCGGGGATGGCATGGGTGTTGGCGGCAGCCCCATGCTGGATGGCCCCTTCCAGGGCTACAACATCAACTTCGATTTCACGGACCTGACCGTCACCGGCATCGTGGTCCCCCTGCCGGCCGCCTTGTGGCTGTTCGGCGCGGGTCTGCTGGGGTTGCTGGGTGGTGCGTGGCGCGGCGGAAACCAGGAACTACAGGGAGGGCAGTGACAGGGAGCATTCACCACCGGGCTGGCCGGCCAGTCCGATCATGACTCACAGGAAGGAGTAGACGAGTGAAGACAAAAAAAATTCTCGGTACCGCCGTGGCCGCCGCGCTCGGCATGGCCGCGCTGCCCCAGGCCGCCACGGCCGACATCATCAACGCCGATTGGAATGGCGTGTTCACCATGCTGGATGGCACCGGTGGGGCGCTGGAAAATACCAGCCTTCCCAAGCTCATCAACCGTTTCCAGACCCCGGTGACCGGAACCATGACCTTCGACACCGTGACCGGTGCGGGCTCTGCAACCTTGGTGCCGTTTGATTTTTTCTCTAGCAGTGCACCTGCGGAAGCCCAGGGCATCGATCTGCAGGCCATCGGTGATGGCATGGGCGGCGAGGGCTCCCTGGTGCTGGGCAACATGCTGTTCAGCTGGGGGGGCACCTTCGGCATCCCGGTCTCCATCGTCATGGACGCCGCCGGCTTCTTCGGCGGCCTGCAGGGCGGTCTGATCATGGACGGTGACCTGACCCAGGCGGAAGTGGCCGGCTTCGGCGCCGTGCCGGCCTCCGACAGCACCTACACCAACGCCACCTACGGCTACCTGGGCCTGGGCCCGGTGCCCATGGCCACCACCGAGTGGAACACCAGCTTCGCTCCCGGTTGTGCTCCCGGCGCTTGCATGGGTGTTTCTCCCTCCGGCGCCCTGCCGCTGGTGACGGACACCGCTGCCAACCTGAACGAATTTGCTCAGGGCGATGGCGTGGGCATCGGTGGCAATCCCATGGCTGATGGTCCCTTCGCGGGCTTCAATGCCAACTTCGACATGACCTCCATGACCAACTTCGTGGTGGTAAGCGAAGTGCCACTTCCCGCGGCGGTCTGGCTGTTTGGCGCGGGGTTGGCCGGGCTGGCGGGTGTTGCGCGTCGCGGCCGGCGCGTGGCCTGAACAGGAAGGCAGTGGCAGAAAGCAGTGGCAACACCGGGCCGGCCCACCAGCCCGTTTTTCATTCACAAGGAGGAGTCGACGAGTATGAAGAACAAGAAAAAAATTCTCGGTAACGCCGTGGCCGCCGCGTTGGGCCTGGTCGTGATGCCCCAGGCGGCCCAGGCCGAACTGGTAGGCTTCGATTGGCAGGGTATGTTCACCTGGCTGGATTCTGCCGGCGGAGTGCTGGCCAACAACAGCATTCCGAATCACCCCGGCAACCTCAATAATCAGTTCCAGACGCCGGTCAACGGGACGCTGTTCTTCGACACCGTCACCGGGACGGGCAGTGCGACCCTGGCGCCCTTCGAGTTTCTGCAGGGATCTTCCCCGGCAGAGGTGACCAGTTTCCAGTTGCAGGCCATCGGGGACGGGCGGGGCGGTCCGGGCAGCCTGGTGCTGGGGAACCTGCAGTGGAATTGGAATGGCAATATTGGCATGCCGGCGTCCCTGGTGCTGGACGCGGCTGGCCTGTTCGGGGCCATGACGCAACCCGGCTTCGGGTATGGCAGTATCATCGCGGGGGTGGGCGCCATTCCGGCCACCGATGGCTCCTATGTCAATCATGTCTACCAGTACCTGGCCATGGGCCCGACGCCCGTTGCCACCACGGCCTGGAATACCAGTTTGGCCGCGGGTTGCAGTTATGGTGATTGCATGCTGACGATGCCATCCGGGGAATTGCCGCTGGTGCTGGATACGGTCGAGAACCAGAGTGATTATGTGGAAAACACGGGCGCGTCATCGGGCACCTGGGGCTCCTATGGCGAGGTCTATGGCGTGGCAGGCAGCCCGATGCCCGATGGTCCCTTCACCGGCCTCAACATCGCGCTGGATATCACCAGCCTGACAGCCTCGCCAATGTGTGGTGCCGGTATCTGCGAGGTGCCGGTCCCCGCGGCAGTCTGGCTGTTCGGCAGTGGGTTGGTGGGCCTGGTCGGTGTTGCCCGTCGCCGTCGTCTGCAGGCAGGCTAGGCGTTCACTACTGTACGGGCCTGTGTCGAGCACAAGCCCGTACAATTATTCCGGTCCCTGGTCCGGCGCCGCACGGGCGAGACCTTCCCGCAGCGGTCCAATCCAGGGTTCATAGTGGCGCCAGCGCTGCAAGGCGTCACGGTAGATGGGGCGGCGCACCTGTTCGTGGCTGGGTGTATTGACCACCCGAGCGTTGGCGTGAAAGTGCAGGCAGGCCTCATACCAGTCCAGGCCACAGAAGGCCACCAGCTGGCGACTCATGCCCTCCACGTCCTCCACCAGGTCCTCGTAGCGCACCGTCAGCTGGGGCAGGTCCAGCACCTGCCGCCAGTGTTCCATGAGGCCTTCGTAGGCACGGTAATACCGCCCCAGGCTGCGCAGGTTGCGGGCATAGGCATGGCTGCTGTTGAAGCGGTGGAAATAGATGGACAGGCAGGTGTCCAGTGGTTCGCGTACACAGTGGATGACACGCGCCTGCGGGAACAGCAGTTGGATCAGGCCCAGGTGCAGGAAGTTGTGTGGCAGTTTGTCGGTAACGCGCTCTGCGCCCGGCGCCATGGCCTCGAGCTGCTCCAGGTAGCGGCGGGCCACCTGCGCCATTTGCTGTGGGCTGCAGTCCCCGATGCAGCCGGGGTAGGGCTTGTTTGCACCGCTGACTTCCGGCAGCGACTGGGCCAGTTTCCACAGGGCGGTCAGCTCGCCACCGCCATGCACCTGTGGATGGGAGGCGAGGATCTGTTCCACCAGGCTGGTGCCGCTGCGCGGCAAGCCGACGATGAATACCGGCTGTTGGGTATCGTGGTTGGCGCGGGGCAGTTGCGCCATGGCCTCGGTGCTGAAGATGGCGCGCAACTGCGCTATTTCCTCCAGGTGACGTTCCAGGTCGTCGGGCAGGGGCCGCAGTTCCTGGGCGCGTTGGTAATGGTGGAAGGCCGGTTCGTAACGGCCGGTTTGTTCATACAGCCGGGCCAGGGCGAACAGCAGTGGCTCTTCCAGGTGGGGTTCCACCTTGCCGTCCGCCTGCAATTGCTCCAGCAACGCCAGGGCTTCCGTCCGCCGGTCGATCCGCCCGCTCAAGGCCGCATAGGCGAGGGCCACCTCGGGGCGGGTCTTGCGGCCCTGCAGCAGGGGTTCCAGGCGCCGGGCGGCCTCCTGATAATGACCCTGCAGGGCCAGCACATTGGCCAGTTCGGCCGTGGCCACGGGATGGCCGGGTTGCAGGGCGAGGGCGGCCTCCAGCCGAGCACGGGCCGCATCGGTATCGCCCAGGCCGTTCAGTACCACGCCCAGGCGGATGTGCGCCCGTGGCAGTCGTGGCTGCAGTTCGATTGCCTTTAGATAACTATCGCGTGCGGCCTCGCGCCGGTTGAGTTCCTCCATCAGCGCGCCCAGGGCGCACCAGGTCTCCGCCGTGGGCCGCAGCTGCAGCGCACGCTGCAGGGCATCCAGGGCGGCCTCGAAATCGCCCTGCCCGTGCAGCAGTTCACCGAGATGGTGCCAGGCATCGGCCGCGCCGGGATTGAGTTCGATGGCGGCACGGGCATGTTGCAAGGCCTCGGGTGTGTTGTGCTGGGTACGATAGGCGATGACCAGCTGCACATGGGCGGGGACGAAACGCGGATCGATGCGCAGGGCCTCCCGCAGGCTGGCCAGGCTCCTGGCCATGTCGCCCTGGCTGCGAAAGAGCTGCCCCAGGCCGTTGTGAGGGATGGGGTTGGCGGGATTGAGTTTGATGGATGTCCGGAAGGCCTTTCTGGCTTCCGTGAATCGTTCCTGCTGCAGCAGGGCCAGCCCCAGGTTGTCCCAGGCGGCGAAGGCGTCGGGGCGCAGCTTCACGCAGCGCTGGAAGGCCTGTTCCGCCCCTGCCAGTTCCCCGGCCTGGCCCCGCGCCAGTCCCAGCAGGAACCAGGCCTCGATGTCTTGGGCCGATTGCGCCACCAGGGCCTCCAGCAGTTTTCGGGCCGCATCGGGTTGGCCCTGCTGGAGCAGTTGCTGGGCCTGTTGTTTCCCGGATTGCCCGCTTCGCTCACTCGGGTTCATGGCGCTGGAACAGGTATACCGTGCCCGCCACGGGCTTGCCGTACTCGAGCCGCAGGTCGCAATCGGAGTGATCGATTGCAGTGAAGCCGCTGCTGGCTGCAAGCGCCTGGATATAGTGCTGCGAATGTGCGTGGCGCCCCGAGCCGCGGATGCGGTAACCCTCTCCCGGGCAGGTTTCGGTGGAAAATGCAAAGTAGCCGCCGGGGCGCAGAGCCGACCAGCTGGCCGCGAAAGTATCGGCGAGCTCACCGATATAGACGAATACATCCGCTGCCAGGACCAGGTCGTAGCCCTGTGGTCGGTCGCGCATGAAGGCGGTCACGTCGGCCACGGCCAGGTCATCGTACAGGTTCCGTTCGCGCGCCTTGTCGATCATGCGGCTCGACAGGTCCACGCCGGCCAGGTGCCGGGCGTGGGGGCGGAATAGCGGCGCACACAAGCCTGTGCCGCAGCCGAGATCCAGTATGTCCCGGTCGCGCACGTCTGTACCCAGGGCCGCGCACACGGTGTTGTAAAGATGCTCGGGGGTGCTGTACTTGAGCTTGTTGACCAGCTCATTGTCGAACTTGTCCGCATACTGGTCGAACAGGCCCGCCACGTAGTCATGGCGGTCGGCCTCGTCGCTGTCCTCGCCGCCCAGGGAGGCGATGTAGTAGCGAGCTTCATTGAGGTCGGGCTTGCATTCCAGCGCCTTGCGGAAAGCGGAGATGGCCTCCCCAGGCTCGCCGAGCTCGCAGAGCGCCTGTCCGCGCCCGAAATGTCCTTCGAAATAATCCGGGTCCGCAGCGATGGCCCGATCGTATTCGTCGCGGGCGGCGGCATAGTCACCGCGGCCGTACAACACGCGCCCGAGGTTGCAATGGGGGACTGCCCGGCCCGGTTGCAATTCCACGGCGCGGCGCAGGTGGCGCTCGGCATTCTCGAGTTGTCCGAGACGTTCGTAGAGCCGGCCCAGATTGTTGTGCACCAGCGGGTTGTGGGGATCCTTGTCCAGCAGCTCATGGTAGAGCCGGCGCGCGGCCTCCACCTGGTCGGCGGCATAGAGGCAGTGGGCCAGGTTGAACAGGGTCTTGGGGTCGGGGTTGAGGCGTGCCGCCTGTTCATAATGACGTACGGCGTCCGCGTAGTTCCCGGCCTCCTGTTCCATCTGTCCCCGTTCGAGCCAGGCGGGGGCGTGGCCCGGCGCGTTGCGGGTGAGGGCTTCGACCTGTGAGCGGTACGGGTCCGTTTCTCCCAAGGCCTTGTGGCAGCGGGCGAGCTGGAGGCTGATATCGGGATGGTTGCCGAAACGCTGCTGGGCCTGGAGCAGGGCATCCTGCGCCTCCCTTGCCTGGCCGTCGAGCAACAGGACCCGGGCCCGGGCGATATGGGCGGCAGGCAGCGCCGGGGCCATCGCGAGGGCCGCCTCGGCGCTGGCCAGGGCGGGGGCGATCTGACCCTGGTCGAGGAGGACGGCGGTCAGGTTGATCTGCGGGGACGGATTGTCCGGCTGCAGCTGAATGGCCTTGCGATAGGCCGTGGCAGCCGGCTCCAGTTGCCCCATGTTCTGCAGAGCCAGCCCGAGGTTATAGTGGGCGAGGGCATTGCCGGGTTGCAACGCGACCACCTTGCTGCAGTGCTCGGCCACGCGGGGGAAGTCCTGGCGCCGGGCATGGATCGCGGCCAGCAGGAACTGCACATCGGGATTGGCGGGATCCTTTTTGGCGGCCTTGCCGGCCAGGTCCAGGGCCTCGTCCAGGCGGCCCTGCTCGAGCAGCTGGCGCGCCTGGAGTGACAGTTTCTGGTGGTGGTGTTTCCTGGCTTTCATGGGGTCTGCTGCTACCACTCGTTATTGTAATGCGCACATGATGCCGGCATGACCATCAGCACCGTGCCTGGCACCAGAACACGTACATGCCGATGAAGGTATCGGGTTGTTCCTGTTCGAACCGGTCCCAGCGATCCAGGTCGTTCAGGTGCGGGTCTTCCGGAAAGCGCGCCTGGTAGCGCAGGCGGATATGCGCGTCGGGCAGTTCGAACCCGATGAAATCCAGCTGGTTGCGCTCCAGCATCGCCCGGATCTCTGGCAGTGTATAGCAAGTTTCCCGGGCATGGAACAACAGGTCTCGGCAATCACTGAGGCTGTAGAAATCCAGGGTATTTTGCAGTGGATGCAGCGGGTGGGTATCGGGCGTGGCGAGGATCTCGTCTCGGGCGCGGCGGATCCCGTCCAGGTCAGGAAGCGCCTGGTCCACCTGGAAGTGATGGCGTGCCGCGTATACGGCATGGCGTGCCCGGCGGCTATAGAAACCCAGGTTCATGAGTCCGCCGGGGACCAGCAGCTGGCGCAATACTCCGAGGCCACGTTCCGGTTCATCGAGATGATGCAGGACACCGACCGATTCGATGATATGGAATCTTCGCTCGAGATCTCCCAGTTGCAGGATATCGGCACAATGGAAGTCGATATTGTCGATGCCAAGCTCGCTGGCATTGCGTCGGGCGTAGGCCAGGCTGCTGCGGCTCAGGTCGATGGCCATCACCTGGCTGTCCATGAAGCGGGTGGCGGACAGGATGGCATGCTTGCCCGTGCCGCAACCGGCGATCAGGGTGTCCACCTGCCCGGACCCGAAATCGGGTGGGGTGAAGTGCGGGAAGTGTTCCCGCAGGACCGAGCGGTAGGGGCGTGGTTGCTGGAGATCGAGGCTGAGCCAGCGTGGGTAGGGGGACTCCTCGTATTGGTCCCGCACCTTTACCGAGATGCCGTCGGTGATGGCCGTGAGCGGTTCCAGTTCCCGGCGGATGGCGGCCTCGGCCCGTGCATCCAGGACCTGCACCTTGATCAACTCGTCGAGTGCTTCGGCGGTTTCCGGTGCCAGGCGGCTGGTGTCGATTGCGGTGATGGCGTCGCAAAGGGGGCGGTACAGGGCCTGTAGCAGCTGCCCGGTCAGCGAATCCAGATCGGCATTGCCGGCGAGCCTGCCCAGCAGGGAGCCCTCCTCGGGTTCGGTGCTGTACACGTACTCCGTATTGAAGCATTGCCGGGCCAGGGCAATCATGGCCGCGAGTTCATCGTCGCTGGCCGGCCCACGCAAGCGCCCGTCCAGGTCGACGAAATGGGTCAGGAGTGCCTGCCGCCAGGCGCGCAGGCAGCGCTCCATGCCGGCATCGGCAAGAATGGTGTGGGCCAGCAGCTGGAAGAACAGCTGCCGGCAAGGTCCTTGCCACAGCACGGCGAATTCGTGGTATCCAGGCACGGAGGCTTCCTGGCAACGGGACAAAAGCCCTCCGATGCCGGGGTCGGACCTCAGGGTGGCGAGGCCTGGCGCAGACAGGTTCTGCCAGTCGATGCCGCGGTCCTCGAAGCAGCGCAGCACCGCGTCGAGAAATTCGTCGCCGGGGATGAAGGTCTTCGCGGACGACAGGGTGGTCGCGAAACGCTGCAGGATATCCCTGCGCCCAGGTGCCAGCCGAAGGGCCTGCAAGCAGTGACGCTGTGCATCCAGGTCATTGCCGAGTGCCGCGTGCGCCATGCCGAGATTGACCTGGACCTGTATCGAGTCGGGCCGCAGTGACAGGGCCTGGCGCAGGTACGGCAGGCCATCCCGGGGCCTGCCCTGGCTGTGCAGCAGGGCGCCGAGGTTGTTCAGGCTCTGGTAATCGCGGGGGTTGCCCTGGATGGCGGCCCGGTACTGTTGTTCCGCTCCAGCCAGTTGGCCCTGTGCCGCCAGCCGGCGCGCGATTTCGTAGTGGATCGCCGGGTGATCCGGCAGGCCTTGCAGGTATGCGAGGCCGGCTGCCACGCCGAGAGTGTCATCCAGGATGCTGGCCTTCAGGGAGTGGGCATCCACGAAGGCCGGGTGACGGCCCAGGATGTCATCCAGTTGTGCCAGGGCCGCCTGGCTGTCGCCCATGAGCCACTGGCTGCGGGCCATGTTGACGCGGGCCGCGACCATCTCCGGTTGCGACTGCAAGGCGGTCTGGAACTGGGTCAGGGCTTCGTCGTGGCGGCCGAGGTCTGAATAGACCAGGCCCAGGGTATTGCGCGCGATGGCGAAGGTCGGCTGGACGGCGCAGGCGTGCTCGAGATGGCACAGCGCTTCCTCGGCCTGCCCCCGTTCCCGGCAGATCGTGCCCAGGTTGGTCAGCGATGGAGCGTGATCTGGTTCGCTGTTCAGGATCCTGCGGTAATGGTCCACGGCCTGCCCACTGTGCCCCGCGGACTGCAGGGCCAGGGCCAGGTTGTAGCGGGCCGGCAGATGGCCTGGCTGCAGATCCAGCACCTGCTCGCAGGCGGATACGATCCCGGGCAGGTCTCCCGATTGCGCATGTATCGCAGCCTTCAGCAGCCAGAATTCAGGGTTGGCGGGATGTTTTTT
>SWBZ01006355.1_pt1 | contig 26922 bp, 26 predicted proteins | sample 4693031 | NCBI WGS metagenome assembly SWBZ01 (sample SAMN10267274, study PRJNA491770) | bioreactor metagenome | isolation source: DHS bioreactor inoculated with | place: Japan: off Shimokita Peninsula
GGGGGGGAGCCCCTGTTTGCCTGCCAGTACTTCATGTCGCGCTCCCACTGGCAGATCTACCGTCATGTCGACAGCGAAAAATCGGTCTCCGGCGCCTGGGAAACCATGCCGATCGACGCGGCCCCGCCCACCGTGGTCGAGACCGCGCGCCGCGCCGCCGCCCTGATCGGTGACGGGCTCTACGGCGTGGACCTGAAGGAAACAGAGGCCGGCGTGTTCGTGATCGAGGTCAACGACAACCCCAACATCGACGGCGGGGTCGAGGACAAGGTTCTGAAGGGCGCCCTTTACGAGCGCGTGATCCAGGAATTCACCCGCCGCATCGACAAGGCCCGAAGCGGTTGAGTTGTCGGCCGGTTACGCCGCCGGCGGCATCCATCCAGACCAGCACTGGTCGTTGAACGGCTCCATATGCGCGGCCTTGTAGGCGGGGCGGGCCTTGACCGCCGCCCACCACTTGGCGGCATGGGGCCGCTTTTCCGCCGACACCTCTTCCGGCGCCAGTTCCTCCGTGCGGATGACGTAGGGCGCGGCGGCGATATCGGCCAGGGAATAGGCGTCGCCGGTGACGAAGCCGGTGGCTTTGATCCGCGCCTCGATGCGATCCATCATGTCGCGCAGGATGTCCAGCGCCGCCTCCAGTTCCTCCGCCGTGTAGGGGTCGCGGGCCATGCGGTACCACACATGCTTGCGGTTGGCGGTCGGGATGGCGGCCAGGCGTTTTTCCAGCTCTTCGTCGGACCATTCGCGGGCCATGGGGTGGAAATGGTGCATCCAGTTGTGTTTCTGGATCGCCGGCAGGCAGGTGTCGTCGATGTACTTTCCCCACAGCCGCATGTCGTGCAGCAGCATCGGGTCCGTCGGCCGCAGCGGCGGCGTGGGATAGGCCTCGTCCAGGTATTCGTTGATGAAGTTGCTTTCGACCAGCGGGCGGCCGTCGACCATCAGCGCCGGCACGATGCCCGACGGGTTCAACTTTTTGTACCAGTCGGCATGGTGTTCGAACTTGTTGAGGTCGACGATCTTGGCTTCGAACGTCAGGCCCTTTTCGTGAAGGCACATGCGCACCTTGCGCGATGCGGAGGATGCCCAGGCATGATAAAGCACCAGGTCCTGCCCTGGCGTGGTCGTGGTGGTCATGGTGTTCTGCTGGTCCTTATGGTTGGAAGGGTCGTCAGGCGGTCATGCCGGTGATGTAGTCGCGCATGGCGGCGGCGTCGGATTCGATTTCGTCCATGCGTTCCTTGACCACGTCGCCGATGGAAATCAGGCCCGTCATCTTGCCGTTTTCGGCCACCGGCAGGTGGCGGATGCGGCGCTGGGTCATCATGCTCATCAGAACGTTGATGCGGTCGTCCGGTTTGCAGGTGATGACGTTGGCGGTCATGGCCTCGGTCACCGGACGGTCGAGGGCGCCGGGGCCGTCCGTGCCGATCATGCGCACGATGTCGCGTTCCGACAGGATGCCCTTGATGGTGCTGCCGTCGTCGGACACGACGATGGCGCCGATCCGCGCCTGCGCCAAGGTGCGCGCGGCTTCGCCGATGGTGGCGCCGGTGGGGATGGTGGTGACGGCGCTGCCCTTGCGTTCGAGGATGTGTTTCACGTTCATGGATGCGTCTCCCGTCTGCTCGCCCGGCCGTTGGCCGGGGCGGTTTCCGCCCAGTATAGCGTAAATTAGACGGATCAGATACGCGGCAAGGCGCAGGGGTCGGTCAGGCGAAATCGCGTTGTGTGATGGGCACGTATCCGGGAAGGTCGCGGAACCGGCCGATCCAGGCCGTGACGTTGGGATAGGCGTCCAGGTCATAGCCGCCCTCGGGCGCCACGTGGGTGTAGCCGTAGAGTGCTATGTCGGCGATGGTCGGGCGATCTCCGACCAGCCAGGGGCCGTTCGCGAGGCCTTGTTCCAGGACGCCCAGCGCCGCATGGCCCTGATCCAGCTTGGCCGGCAATTGCGCCTGTTGTATCTCGGTCAGCGGCGTGTCCTGTTCGGTCAGCCAGAACCGGCGCACGGCGATGGAGGGTTCCAGCGTGTATTGTTCGAAGAACATCCATTGCAGAACCTTGGCGCGGTCCCAGGGATCGTCGGGCAGGAACGGCGTGCCTTGGGCCAGGAAATTCAGGATCGCTCCCGATTCCGACAGGCAGCGGCCGTCTTCCATCTCCAGCACCGGAATGCGGCCGTTGGCGTTGAATTTTCCCAGGAAATCGGGCGTGCGGGTTTCTCCCTTGGTGATGTCGTACTCGACCAGGGTGAAGGGACGGCCGAGGAAGCGCAGCATCAGCCGGCACTTGTAGCCATTGCCCGAAGGCAGAAAATCGTGGAGCGTGACCATGGGTGAAGCCTATCCGGGGTCCTCGGCCCGCGCAATTGGAGAAGAGGCGTCATGCGCAGATCGATCATCCTCACATGTCTCGTTGCCGCCTTAGGGGCGGTGGATGTGCCGCGATCGGCCCGGGCGGCGGACCTGCCGGGGACCGTGACGACCCTCGATCTGGTGCGCGCCGCCGCCGCGGGCGATGTGGACCGGCTGACCCAACTGTTACAGGCGGGGGCCGACCCCAACGTGGTCGGCACGGACTGGCGGGCACCTCTTCACCACGCGGTGCTGCTGGGGCGGCTCGACATGGTGGCCGTACTGGTCCGCGCCGGGGCGCGGGTCGGCTGGCGGGACGCGGACAAGGTCACGCCCCTGATCCTGGCGGCCCACGGCAATTATCCCGAGATTGCCGAATATCTGATTCTGGCCGGGGCGGACCCCCTGGTCATGGACCGCTGGGGACGCAGGGCGCTGGACTACGCGCTGATGAGGGGTAAGAATGATGCCGTCGCCCGGATGTTGCGCCGGGCGGAAACTAACCGGCCCTTCCATAAAAACAAATAAATGGGCCGTATCGGTTCAAGCATGGGAGGCCACAAGATGAGCCGCGACTATCCTTTCCAAGTGCAACCCCTGATCGGCGCCATGGGCGCCCGGATTTCCGGCGTCAACCTGTCACAGGATCTCGACGCCGCAACTTTTGCCGCCGTTTCCGACGCTCTGAATGAGTATCTGGTGCTGGTGTTTCCCGGCCAGGACCTGACGCCCGCGGAACAAAGCCGGTTTTCCCAGCGGTTCGGGCCGGCGGAGCCCCATCCCTACGGTTCCCGCGCCGGCGTCAACAACGAGAACCCCGAGGTCATCGTGCTGGAAACCAAGCCGGGCCGCCGGGGGGCCCGCAACGATTTTTGGCATTCCGACATCTCGGCCTCGGAACAGCCGCCGGCGCTGTCGCTGCTGCATGCGCGCATCGTGCCCGAAGGCCGGGGCGATACCCTGTTCTGCAACATGTACCGGGCGCTGGAAACCTTGTCGCCGGCCATGCAGGACATGCTGCGCGGGCTCGACGCCATGCATTCGCCGGACGCCATCCGGCGGCGTAATCTGGCCGAACCGGACACGGATTCACCGCAGATTCCGGCGAACCTGGCCTCGTTCCGCCATCCGGTGGTGCGCACCCATCCGGAAACGGGGCGCGACGCGCTCTACGTCAATACCTTCTTCACCACGAACTTCGTGGACATGACCATGGAGGAAAGCCGGCCGTTGCTGGACTTCCTGATGGCCCATGCGACGCGGCCGGAAAATATCTACCGCCACCGCTGGCAGGAAGGCGATCTGGTGATGTGGGACAACCGCGCGACCATGCATTACGCCGTGCGCGATTACGACGAAAACATGCCCCGGCGGATGCACCGCACCACGGCGGGCGGCGACCGGCCGTTCCTGAAGGGCCGGGCGACGGCGGCCTGATCCGAAGACCGATTGGCGCGGGGGCGGTTAGGGGATCGAGACGGCGTCGAGCGGGCCGAAGACTTCGTCGAAGAAGGCGCTCAGGTCGGCGTCCGGGTTGACGTGCTCGAACTTGAACACGCCGATGCCGTTGGCGACCGTAACGCCGTCGTTGGAACAGGGCAGGCGCAGGATCACCGCGCGGCCCCGGTATCCGGCAAGGGTCTCGAACTGTTTGACTTCGCAATGGGGGGTCATCTCGTAGGCCAGCCGGCCGCAGCCGCCGCGCGCGCTCAGGCCGATGGCCTTGGGCGGCACCTCTATGGGCGAGCGGCCCAAATAATCCGCGCCGAAGGCCGCGGTCAGGCCCGATCCCCAGAACCTGTAAACGGATGCCAACGGTTCAGGGGTGATGTCGGTAATATTCATGAAACGGACGGTTTCCGGATCCAACTTCGCCAGGTCGAATTCGGACAACGGGGGGGCGGCCCTGTCGCCGCGGAGGCTCTGCCAATAATCCAGCACGGCACGATGAAAGGACGGAAGATTGCTTCCGGCTTCAAGAAACGTGGATTTTATGGTGACGGTGGACCCCATGAATGCGCCTTCTCTGCCCGGTCAAATTGCGGCGATCCGCCGGGCTTACCTTTGTATGATGTCATGAATTCGTCACTGTTTACATTAGCCGAAAGGCCTAGGTCTACCTGATCGCAAGTCATGGATGTATGGCCCGGAATTGATGGATATTCGGGGGCTTTCATGTTATTTCGATAATTCTAGAAATATCGTTGCAAAAGGCGGATGATCGCCTTAAACTGCACGCCATGGATACGGAACTCGCCGCCAGACAGCTTGCCGAACTGGGCAACCCGCACCGCCTTCTCGCCTTCCGCCTGCTGGTCAAGGCGGGGGAGGACGGCCTCGCCGTCGGCGATATTCAGGAACATTTGCAGATTCCCGGCTCGACCTTGTCGCACCACGTATCCCGCCTGGTCTGGGCGGGACTGGTCGATCAGTCGCGGGAGGGCCGTACCCTGCGCTGCCGCGCCAACTTCGCCGCCATGCACGGCCTGATCGGCTTTCTCGCCGACGAATGCTGCACGGGCGTCACGACGACCTGCACCGCGCCGTCCGCCAAAACCGCCACCCCCTGACGACAAGAGACCCGCGATGAGCGAAACCATCCTCACCCCCCCGTTGCAATCCCCCACCGAACAGCCCGCCCCTTCGGCCCGGCCCGGCGTTCTGGATCGACTGAAGCGGGCCGACCGCGTGCTGCTGGTCATCCTGGCCGGACTTGCGCTGCTTGCCGTCCTCAACCGGGATCAGGCCGCCGCCAGCATCCTGTTCGTCGCCGATGCCTACGGGTTCATCGCCCCCTTCTTTCTGATGTCGGTGTTGGCCGCCGCCTGGACCAAGGCCACCGGCCTGGACCGCCAGATCGCCCGCGCGTTCACCAGCCGGCCCATGACGGCGATCTTCCTGGCGGCTCTTGTCGGCGCCTTTTCCCCCTTCTGTTCCTGTGGGGTCGTGCCGATCATCGCCGGGCTGCTGGCGGCCGGGGTGCCGTTGGCGCCGGTCATGGCGTTCTGGATCGCTTCGCCGCTGATGGACCCGCAGATCTTCATCCTGATGGCGGCGGTGTTCGGCCTGCCGTTCACCCTGTTCAAGGCCGCCGCCGCGGTGGTCATGGGCCTGGGCGCGGGTTACGGCACGCACGTCCTGGTCGCCCGGGGCGCCTTTGCCGATCCTCTGAAGGGGGCGGTCACGTCATGCTGCGGCGCGCGCAAGAAGGCATTGGCCGGCGCACCCGTGGAATGGGGGTTCTGGCGTCAGCCCGAACGGATGACCTTGTTCCGGGACGAAAGCTGGACAACCGGCTGGTTCCTGTTCAAGTGGCTGACCCTGGCCTTCCTGATCGAAAGCCTGATGGTCGCCTATATCCCCGCCGATCAGGTCGGGCGCTGGCTCGGCGGTGGCGAATGGTGGACCATTCCGGCCGCCGTGGCGGTCGGGGTGCCGGCCTACCTCAACGGCTTCGCGGCGATCCCCACCATTGACGGACTGATGGACCTGGGCATGGCGCCGGGTCCGGCCATGGCCTTCATGATCGCGGGCGGGGTCACCTCCATTCCCGCCGCCATGGCCGTCTGGGCCCTGGTCAAGCGGCCAACCTTCCTGTGGTACATCGTGCTCGGGCTGGCCGGATCGCTGCTGGCCGGGGTGCTGGCCCAGGCCGTTCTCGGCTGATCCCGCCGGGTTTGACGCGGCGGATACCGTAATTTTTAGGCCAATGACGGGTTGCGGCGGCGGCGCGGCGCAGGCAAGCTGTCGGCTGTCCGACCCCTGTCGGCTGCTCCTATCGGCTCGCCGACCGTACACACAAGTGACCCGAGGACCTGCCCATGACAAGCGCCGAAACGAAAAAAACCGTCGCCGCCATCTCGTTTCACGACAACAAGAACCTGTCCATCGACATCGAAGACGTGGTCGGTATCGACATCGGCACGCCGCAGGAACTGACGCCCGGCGTATGGTTCGTCGATCTGATCATTCGTTCCGCCGTCGGCAACGTATCGCTACAGTTGACGTCGGATAGCCTGGAAAAATTGCAGGGCATCCAGTCGAGCGACCGTTAGGCCGCCCGCTTGGCCTCAATCAGGCGGGCACCAGGGGCGTGCGCTTGACGCCGTTCATGTTCATGCCCTCAATGCGGATCAGGCGGGTTTCGCTGTGCCGTTCCGGGCAGTGCACGTCGCCGACCTGATACACGCGGGCATCGCCCGGGACCATCTTGTAGCTTTCGCGCTCCTTGACCTTGCCGGGCTTGTCGCCCTGGGGCGGCTCGACAATGTCGTATTCCGTCATCTTGGTCTCGCCGAAGGCCTGGCCGTAGATGGCCCAGGACGGGCCATGGTCGTGCGGGTTGCCGGTTTTGGCGCCCTTGTACACATGGGTCAGGATGCAGAATCCCAGGTCCGGGTCTTCATAAACGATCTTGCGCTCGCCTTCGGCGTCATCGCCCAGGTTGGCTTTGACGAACCCGGGATCCTTCAGCGCCTTTTCCACAAGCTTGCGGCTTTCCTCAAGCTGGGCGGGGCTCTGCCCCTGGGTCAGAACCTGTTTCAGATCCTTGGCGAAGGCATCGAGTGAGTAGGTCATGGTATCGAATCTCTCTGTTCGTCGGTGGGCGGTAGTCTATAAACCTATCACATCCCAAAAAATGATCTGCATCAAGATCTGCATCCAGGAGACGTTCCATGAGCCCGCAATCCCATACTCCCGCATCCAAGATCGCCATCGTCACGGGGGCCGGCACCGGCGTCGGCCGAGCCGCCGCCCTGGCGCTGCTCGCCGACGGCTATTCGGTGACCCTGGCCGGCCGCCGCGGCGACATGCTGGAGGAAACCAAGGCCCTTGCGGGCGACGCCGGCGGCCGGGCCCTGGTTCAGCCCACGGACGTGACCGATCCGGACGCGATCAAGGCCATGTTCAAGGCGACCACGGACGCCCATGGCCGGGTCGACGTGATCTTCAACAACGCCGGCGCCAACGCGCCGGGAATTCTGTTGGAGGACCTGGAAGTCGCGGATTGGAAGCGCGTCGTCGACGTCAATCTGACCGGGGTGTTCCTGTGCATTCAGGAAGCCTTCCGGGTGATGAAGGCGCAGTCGCCCATGGGGGGGCGCATCATCAACAACGGTTCGATCTCGGCCCATGCGCCCCGGCCCGATTCCATTCCCTATACGGCGACCAAGCATGCGGTGACGGGGCTGACCAAGACGGCGGCGCTCGACGGGCGCAAGTACGACATCGCGGTCAGCCAGATCGACATCGGCAACGCCGTGTCGCCGATGACCGAACGCATGGCCCAGGGCCATGGGGTGAAGCAGTCCGACGGCAGCCTGAAGGTGGAGCCGCGCATGCCGGCCGAACATGTCGGCGAGGCCGTCGTGTTCATGGCCAACCTGCCCATGGACACGACGGTGCAGTTCCTCACCATCCAGGCGACCAAGATGCCCTGGATCGGACGCGGTTAGCCTGACGCCGGGCTGCTAGTAGACAACCACGCCGCAGGCGGCCCGCGCCCCGCCGCCGCCCAAGGGCGCCGGGGTGTCGGAATAGGTGTCGCCGCCGGCATGGATCATGATCGAGCGGCCGGCCAGGTCCGAGGTCTTCAGGCGCGGGGCATAGCTGTCGCGGGTCGCCGTTCCGTCTGCCGCGACGTACAGCACGGGCAGGTCGCCCAGGTGCCCGTCGCCGTTGGGGCCCAGGTGCTTGCCCGTGTTCGCGGGATCGAAATGCCCGCCCGCGGCCAGGCCCGGCACGTGCTTGCCGTCCTTTTCCTTGTGCTCGCAGCTGGGATGTTCATGGACGTGGAAACCGTGCTGGCCCTCGCTCAGGCCCGACAGGTTGGGCAGGATGCGCAGGCCGCGCGCCGTGTCCTGGAATTCGATCGTGCCCATGATGGGCCCGACGCCGTTGGCCGAGGTCTGGTGCATGGTCACGGTGACCGTCGCGGCCTGAGCCGCGCCGGAAATCATCAGGACGGCCGCGGCGGCCGCAAGGTATGTCTTCATGGTTTGCCTCCCGCTTGAAAAAGGGCCCGGTCATCGTGCCGGGTTGCCCTTGATGTGGGACCGATCTGGACCTTTTTCAACGGAATTCGCCGGGATGCCGGGCCCGGGTAGTCAGTGCGTCACCACGCCGCAGGCGACGCGCAGAATGGCGCCGCCCACAGGCTTGGGGGCGTCCCGATACGCGGGGCCAAGGGCGTCGATGACGATGGCATGACCGATCAAATCCGCCGTCTTCATGGCGGGGGCCACGGTCGGGGTATAGGCGGCGCCGTCGTAATGGACGTACAGCCCCGGCAAGTCGCCCGGATGGCCCTTGCCGGGCTGATCCGCGCCCAGCGGGTTTCCGGCGGCCAGGGCGGGCACGGCTATGCCGTTCTTTTTCTTGGCGGCGCAGTTTGGAAACTCATCCACATGGAAGCCGTGCAGGCCTTCCTGCAATCCCATCAATCTGGGCGTGATCGCCATGCCTTGAGAGGTATCCTCGAAGGCGATCGTGCCGAGGTCCTTGCCGGGGCCGCCGGTCGTGGCCTTGTGCATGGTGACGGTCACCGTGGCGGCTTGGGCGGCATCGGCTGTAAACAGCGCGGCGGCGCAGGACAGGGCGAGGGCGAGGGGGTGGATTTTGCGCATGGTAACTCTCCCGTTCGGTCGCGCTCCGGCCGGTTCCGGCGCGCGGGGAGGCTAATTCAACGCCGCACCATGGCCATTTTATGACGAAGGACCGGGCGGCGGCGGTCAGGGTTCGAAGGTGTCGAAGGCGGCCTTGAAATCCGGATGCCAGCGGGTCAGGGGCGGACGGTTCTCGGTGATGTCGCGGGCCGCCCAGAGGATCCGTTTGGCGTCCATTTCCGGCGTCACCTCGCCGTCGGGGCAGAGGATGTAGAAATCGCCCCGCCGCAAGGCGTCCTGCATGAAGTCGACGACCTGGTCCGGCCACCAGGCCCCCGGTCTGTGGTCGCGACCGCCGGTCGTGGTCATGCCGGGGATCAGAAGATGGGCGGTGACGTCGCCGCCGCCACCGTTGCCGCCCCGCAGTTCATGCTGCAGCAATTCCGTATAGGCCTTCACGGCCGCCTTGGCGACGTTGTAGTGGGGGCGGCCGGGCGGGTTGGTGATGCCCTGCTTGGAGCCGACGTTGACGATCATCGCCGGCTCCCCCGCCGCGATCATGGCGGGGGCGAAGGCCTGACAGCCGTTGATGACGCCGAACAGGCCGACGTCGATGGTCCGCCGCCAGTTGTCCGGCTCATCCAGGCAGCCGCCCGAATGGCGGGCGACCGCGTTGTTCATCAGCAGCGCGACACCGCCGAAGGTATCCAGAACCCGGTCCTTCAGCGCCGTCACGGCGTCCGGGTCGGCGACGTCCACGGCCATGGACATGACACGTCCGGCCTGGGCGGCGGCGCGGACCTCTTCATGGGCCCGGTCGAGGGCGTCTTCGTCCGTGTCGGCAAGGCAGACATGCATGCCGAGCGCCGCGAAACGTTTGGCGGCGGCAAGGCCGATACCGCTGGCCGCGCCCGTGACGACGGCGCCCCGTTCGGGAGACAGGATGTCTGACAGGCGATCTTCCGGGGATGGCGACGCGGACATGGCGGGTCCTCCGTTTCGTTTGCGGAGGCGCCATTCTGCGCTGGAACCGTGGCGGGGAAAAGGTCGCGGCGGCGGGCCGCGCCTTAATTTCGGCCCGGCGTCGTCATTTTGCGACTCCGGCCATGTCCGGCAATCGATGCGCGATGCCCTTGTGGCAGTCGATGCAGGTCTTTTCCTTGTTGGTGAGGAACCGTGCGTGGTGGTCGGCGGCCCGCTTGCTCTGCGCCGTGAAGTCCATGAATTCGAAGTTGTGGCAGTTGCGGCATTCCAGGGAATCGTTGGCCTTCAGGCGCTCCCACTCATGGCCCGCCAGTTCCAGGCGTTTTTCCAGGAACTTGTCGCGGGTCGAGATGGTGCCGAAAATCTTGCCCCAGACCTCTTTCGAGGCCTGCATCTTGCGCGCGATCTTGTCCGTCCATTGGTGCGGCACGTGGCAATCCGGGCAGGTTGCGCGGACGCCGGACCGGTTGGTGTAGTGGATGGTCGTTTTCAGCTCCGCATACACGTTGTCGCGCATTTCGTGGCAGGAAATGCAGAAGGTTTCCGTGTTCGTCAGTTCCAGCGCGGTGTTGAACCCGCCCCAGAAAACGATCCCGGCGATGAACCCGCCGAAGGTCAGGAAGCCCAGGGAAAAATGCCTGGCCGGACCCGTCAGGGTCTTCCACAGGGTGATGACGCTGTCGCGAAGGGCCACGGCTTAGTTCTCCTTGCGGCCCGGGACGGCCTCCTGGATGACCGCATCGACATCCTGGAAGGTATTGCCGACCAGGGGCTTGGCGTCGGTCTGGGGCACATGGCATTGCAGGCAGAAATAGCGGCGCGGCGACACGGCCCCCCGCACCTGTCCGTCGCGGTCCATGAAATGGGTGACGCTGACCATGGGCGCCTGGGACTGTTCGACCGCCGTGCGCGAATGGCAGGTCAGGCATTTGTTGACGTTGCGGTCGATCTGATAGTCGCGGATCTGATGCGGGATGGTCGGTGGCTGTTCCGGGTAGTTCCGCGCCCGCTTGAGGTCATGGTTCTCCACCCGGGCCAACGGTGGAGGCGCTTTCTGGCCGGCGATGTCGTCCTTGCGCAGGGTTGCCGTGGTGTCGGCGGCGATCACGGAGCCGGCGGCAAGGGCCGTCGCCAGGACGGCGGCACAGGCCAGCAGAACGGCGCGGGCGCTCAGGCCTTGACGATCTTGATGGCGCATTTTTTGTAATCCGTCTGTTTGGAGATGGGATCCGTGGCGTCCAGCGTGACCTTGTTGATCAACTGGCTGGCGTCGAACCAGGGCACGAAGACCAGACCCATGGGCGGCTTGTTGCGTCCCCGGGTTTCCACCCGGGTCCTGATTTCGCCGCGGCGCGAAATCACCCGCACGTCGTCGCCGCGGCGCAGGCCGCGGGCCTTGGCGTCGTCCGGGTGCATGAACACCTTGGCGTCGGGCACCGCCTTGTACAGTTCCGGCACGCGCTGGGTCATCGACCCGGAATGCCAGTGTTCCAGCACGCGGCCGGTGGCCAGCCACAGGTCGTATTCCTTGTCCGGGCTTTCCGCCGCGGGCTCGTAGGGCAGGGCGAATATCCAGGCCCGTCCATCGGGTTTTCCGTAGAATTCCACGCCCTTGCCGGCCTTCACGTAGGGGTCCGTGCCTTCACGGTAGCGCCACTTGGTTTCCTTGCCGTCGACCACGGGCCAGCGCAGGCCGCGCACCTGATGGTAGGTGTCGAAGGGCGCCAGGTCGTGGCCGTGGCCGCGCCCGAAAGTGGCGTATTCCTCGAACAGGCCCTTTTGCAGATAGAAGCCGAAATGCTTGGATTCGTCGTTGTCGAATTCCAGGCTGGCATGGCCGAGCGGGAATTTATCGACGTTGCCGTTCCTGAACAGCACGTCATAAAGAGTCTTGCCCTTCATGTCCGGCTTCTTGGCGATCAGGCTCGCGGGCCAGACGTCCTCGACCTTGAACCGTTTCGAAAATTCGACCAGTTGCCACAGGTCGGATCGCGCCTCGCCCGGCGCCTTGACCTGCTGGTACCAGAACTGGGTACGCCGTTCGGCGTTGCCGTAGGCCCCCTCCTTTTCCACCCACATGGCGGTCGGCAGGATCAGGTCGGCGGCCTGGGCGGTCACCGTCGGATAGGCGTCGGACACGACGATGAAGTTGTCCGGGTTGCGGTAGCCGGGCAGGCCTTCTTCGTTGATGTTGGCCGCCGCCTGCATGTTGTTGTTGCACTGGACCCAGTAGCAGTTGAGCTTGCCGTCCTTGAGCATGCGGTTCTGCAACACGGCATGGAAGCCGTTCTTGCCGGGGATCGTGCCCTCCGGCAGCTTCCAGATCTTTTCCGCGAAGTCGCGGTGCGCCTTTTTGGCGACCACCAGATCGGCGGGCAGGCGGTGCGAGAACGTGCCGACCTCGCGCGCCGTGCCGCAGGCCGACGGCTGCCCGGTCAGGGAAAACGGGCTGTTGCCGGGCTCGGAGATTTTTCCGGTCAGAAGGTGGATGTTGTAGACCAGATTGTTGGCCCACACGCCCCGGGTATGCTGGTTGAAGCCCATGGTCCAGAACGAGGTGACCTTGGTTTTCGGGTCGGCGTAAAGTTCGGCCAGTTCGATCAGCTTGTCCTTGGGCACGCCCGACAGCTTGGAAACGCTGTCGACGTCGTAGTCGGCGACGAACTTGGCGTAGTCGTCGAACGACATGGCCTTCGATCCGTTGGCATCCTTGGCGTTCTTGGCGTTTTTCTCCAACGGGTGTTCGGGCCGGAGGCCGTAGCCGATGTCGGGGTTCCCCAGGCGGAAGTTCACGTGCTTGCCGGTGAACTCCTTGTTCACCCGCCCGGTCTGGATGATGTGGTTGGCGATGAAGTTGAGGATCGCCAAGTCCGTTTGCGGCGTGAACACCATGGGGATGTCGGCCAGGTCGAAGCAGCGGTGCTCGAAGGTCGACAGCACGGCGACCTTGACGTGCGGCGCGCTGAGCCGGCGGTCGGTCACCCGGGTCCATAGGATGGGGTGCATTTCCGCCATGTTGGAGCCCCACAGCACGATCGCGTCGGCGTTCTCCATGTCGTCGTAGCAGCCCATGGGCTCGTCCATGCCGAAGGTACGCATGAACCCGCCGACCGCCGACGCCATGCAGTGGCGCGCGTTGGGGTCGATGTGGTTGGACCGGAACCCGGCCTTCATCAGCTTCGACGCGGCATAGCCTTCCCACACGGTCCACTGGCCGGACCCGAACATGCCGACCGGCGGCATCTGGTCCGTGTCCCTGGTCTTGGCGATGGCGGCCTTCCATTTCTCGGCCATGATATCGAAGGCCTGGTCCCAAGTGATCGGCGTGAAGTCGCCGTTCTTGTCGAACTTGCCGTCCTTCATGCGCAGAAGGGGCCGCGTCAGGCGGTCCTCGCCGTACATGATCTTCGACAGGAAATAGCCCTTCACGCAGTTGAGGCCCCGGTTGACCTCGGATTTGGCGTCGCCGTGGGTCGCCACCACGCGGCCGTCCTTGACCCCGACCATGACCGAGCAGCCCGTGCCGCAGAACCGGCAGGCGGCCTTGGACCAGCGCAGTTCGGTTGCCTGGGCGGCGGTCGGCAGATTGGATGCCAGGGCGGAAACCGGCAGCCCTGCCGCCGCCATCGCGGCGGCCACGGCCTGGGCCTTGATGTATTCGCGCCGGGTCAGCTTAGGCCCGCTCATGACGCGTCTCCCTCATCCATCTGGTGGTAGACCAGAGACGCGATGATCACGCCCGGAGCGGCCTCGATGCGTGCCACGGTCTCGACCAGGCCGGTATCGTCATCGACATCGACGGTGATGATCAGTTTTCCGGGGCCGCCGGTCCCGTGACTTTCGACGCCGGGGATCGCGTTCAACGCGGCCTCGGTCGCGGCGATGCCGTCGGGCCAGGCCTGGACCAGCAGGCTGGCGACATGGGTCGTGCGTCCGCGAATGAACGCGCGACGGCTGCGTGAAATGATGGATTGCTTGCCTTCGAGCATGAATTCCTCCCGCCGGTGGTTGGAACCGCTGTGATGAGGCCGGGTCAGGACCCGGGCGGTCCTGCGAACATTTGATATATCCAGATGGAAAAGCCCAACCCGCCGACCAGGGCGACGGACACGATGGGGGCCAGGAACACGGTCAGGAACAGGAAGGCGCGGAGTTCTTGCTTGCGGGTATCGGTCTCCGAAGGCGCCATTGCCTTCCTCCTTCCTCAGACAGAGGTTTGCGCGCGAACGGCGACAACCCGGCGCGCCGCCGACGCGTTAATTGATTGTAACAATAGATGCGGCGCGTGTCCGTTGTCTTGATGAAGATCAATTTTTTAATGAAACGTTCGTGACGCGGCCGGCATGCGGGATATCGCTTGCCATGGCGGCCCGGCTCCGGCATTTTGCGCCGCAACATGTTCATCCCCGCCGAAAAACCACTCCCAGATCCCATGTCGAAAATCCAGAATCCGTCCCTGCCCAAGGAAAAAATCAAGGTCCTTCTGCTCGAAGGCATCTCGCCCACGGCCTCCGCCGTCTTCAAGGATGCGGGCTATTCCAACGGCGAGCGTCTGAAGACGGCCCTGGACGGTGACGCGCTCAAGGAAAAATTGAAGGACGTGCGCATCCTGGGCATCCGCTCGCGCACGCAGCTGACCAAGGACGTCATCGACGCGGCGCCGTCCCTGATGGCCGTCGGCTGCTTTTCCGTGGGCACCAACCAGATCGACCTGGACGCCGCGCGGAACAACGGGATTCCCGTGTTCAACGCGCCTTTTTCCAACACCCGTTCCGTGGCCGAATTGACCATCGCCGAGATCGTCATGCTGTTCCGCCGGACGTTCCCGCGGTCCATGGCGGCCCATGCCGGCGATTGGGACAAGTCCGCCGCCGGGTCGCGCGAGGTGCGCGGCAAGACGCTGGGCATCATCGGCTACGGCAACATCGGCAGTCAGTTGGCCGTGATCGCCGAATCCATGGGGCTCCGCGTCATCTACCACGACCGCACGGACAAGCTGCGTCACGGCAACGTCATGCCGTCGCGCAACCTGGAAGACCTGTTGAAACAGTCGGACGTGGTTACCCTGCATGTTCCGGAAACGCCGGACACCAAGGACATGATCGGTGAAAAGGAATTGCGCGCCATGAAGAAGGGCGCCTTCCTGATCAACAATTCGCGGGGCACGGTGGTCGATATTCCGGCCCTGGCGGCCGCGCTGAAGGACGGCCACCTGGGCGGTGCGGCGGTCGACGTGTTTCCCAAGGAGCCGTCATCCAATGCCGAGCCCTTCGTCTCGCCCCTGCAAGGCCTGGACAACGTGATTCTGACGCCGCATGTCGGCGGGTCCACGGAAGAAGCCCAGGAACGCATCGGTGAAGAAGTCGCGCGCAAGCTGGTCGAATATTCCGACGTCGGCTCGACCGAAGGCTCGGTCAACTTCCCGCAGGCCCAGTTGTCGCCGCGTCAGGGCGGCACCCGCTTCATCCAGGTTCAACGCAACCTGCCGGGCGAACTGCAACGCCTGAACGAGGTGTTCGCCCGCAACAACGTCAACATCGCCGCCCAGACCTATCAGACCGACGGCGAAATCGGCTACGTCGTTCTGGAGGCCGAGGGGGCGGTCCCCGACGCCGACGCGATCCTGGCGGAAATCCGTGATCTTTCCGGAACCATCCGCGCGCGCCTGTTGAACCGGGTCGCCTGATCCGCCCGCAGACGGGCGTGGCACCGCACCGCACACGAAGATGTCACTCGCGGAAAAATCGCGGTTTATGTAGAATTCCGGCAATCGTAACCCCATAGATTGCAGGGAGTTCGTGTTATGAAACCCCTTACCCGCCGCCGCTTTGCGGCTCTTTCGGTCTTCTCCGTTCTGGCCGCGGCCACCCTTGCCGCGCCGTCCCCGGCCGTGGCCGAACCCGTCGTCGGCAGTCCGGCCCCGGCCTTCACCGGGGTGGATACCAAGGGCCGGACGGTCAATCTCGCCGATTACCGGGGCAAGACCGTGATTCTGGAATGGACCAACCACGACTGTCCTTTCGTGGTGAAGCATTATTCATCCGGCAACATGCAGATGACCCAGAAGAAGGCGACCCAGGACGGCGTCGTCTGGCTGTCGGTGATTTCCTCGGCCCCAGGGGAACAGGGCAACGTCAGCGGTCCGCAGGCCGATACCCTGACCCAATCGCGCAACGCCGGCCCGTCGGCGGTGCTGCTCGATCCGTCGGGCGAGATCGGCCGCCTGTACAACGCGCGCACCACGCCGCACATGTTCATCATCGATGCCAAGGGGTTGCTCACCTATCACGGCGCCATCGACAGCATCAAGTCGGCGGATGTCACCGACATTCCCAAGGCGCAGAACTATGTTCTGAACGCGCTTGCTCAGATGAAGGCCGGCCAGCCGGTCAATCCGCAGGGCACCCGGCCCTACGGCTGTAGCGTCAAATACGGCTCGTAACCGCGGCGTCCAGCGCCATGGCCAGCGCGCCATGGCGCCGGACGGCCCCAAAATCCCATCCGAATTCGTCAAGCCGGCCAAGGCGGCCCCTGAGGGGCCCGCGGACGCTGCGCGGATAGGTATTACCTACCCCATACTTTTGTGTCGGCGCCCTCGTCTCCAGGTCAGCAGAAATCGCGGGCCGGTCGAGGTACTGTCCCAGTTGTCAAAAATGGGAAACATCCCCGCGTCCGAGCGCGGAAAGGATGGCGCGCAAGAATAAAGGAAGCCGAAATGGCAAAAATTCTCGTCGTCGATGATGACATCGATCACCGGGCCTTTGTCGTGCAACTTCTTGAGCGACTGGGCCATGCCGTGATCGCCGCGGAGAACGGCCAGCGTTGCCTCGGCATGCTGCGCGATCAGAGCGTTGACGCCATTATCACCGACATTTTCATGCCCGGCGCTGACGGAATCGAACTGGTGACCGAGTTGAAGAAGCTGGGCTCCCGGATTCCCGTGCTCGGCATGACCGGCGGGTACAAGGGCGTGATCCGTCCTTACGAGAACCTGTTCGAGGTTCTTGCGAAAGCCAAGGTCCTGCACAAGCCGTTCGGCGCCAAGGATCTGGAAACGGCACTGAAAGAGGTGCTGCGCGATGCCGCGTAAGTTCGAAGGCAACGCCGTCAGTATCGTCCGGCCCGTCCGCCGCCAGGACGGCCCCCTGGCTCGGATGCGCGCCGCGGTGGAGACCCTGGAACGGGAAGCCCAGACCCTGCGGGCCGAAGTCGGTGAATTCCAAGGCGTGATCGGCGACCTGCGCGGCGGCATCGAGAATTTGGCCGTTTCCATGGAGGATTATCGGTTCAGGATTTCAGGCATCCGGACGGGAGGCCTTCATCGTGCCGCCCGGCGGTTGGGCGAGGTCGCGGATAACTGGCAGTCGCGCTGCGCGCGGACCACCGGCGCACCGTCGGGACGTCCCTCCGGGGGAGCCGCCTGATCCCGTTGGATGTCACGGGCGGGACAGACAATTAAACGATTAGAGGAAACGTCCCGTGAACGTCAGCAACAACATTCACCCAGCGCAGGTCAACCAATCCGGCATTCTGTTCACCGTCGACCGTGACGGGAGATTCCTGATGACCGATGCGATGCTGGAACAGCTGCCCTTCGCCGGCGTTTCGGGCAACCAGTTGATGCGTCTCCACGACCTGCTTGGCATGGAGGCGGGGCCGGTCATCGCGTCTCTGCTTCGGGATACCCTGACAGGCAGTGAAGAGGGAGTGGCGCGCCGCATCGTCATGCGCGACCGCGAAGGCCGAATGCTGAACATTGGGCTGTGCTGCATGATGGGGATCGCCCCGGGCCGGATGGTCTGCACCCTGGACGAATGCCAGTTTCCGGGCACGGCACCCGTGAATGTCTCGCGGTCGGCGCCGCTCGTCGATGGTCTGCCGTCGCGGGCAGAGGCTTTCCGGCAGGCCGCCGGCCTGGTGGATGATGGCGCGGTTATCGGCGATGGCTTCGCGATCATGCTTGTCGGTTTGAACAAGCCGCGCAATGTTGAGGGGCCGGTGGCCGGGCACATATGGTCGCGCCTAACGGCGAAGGCGGCCAAGCGTCTCCAGGCGGTGGTCGGTCCGCGCGGCCTTGTCGCCCGATATTCGGAAAATGCCTTCGTCGTGATCAATGCCCAAAGCATCGGTCCGGCGCTTCCCGACATGGCCGCCGGCGCCATCGTCAGCAGCTTTGACCATCCCTTCGAGATGGACGGCATGGACTTCTACGTCGGCGTCAACGTGGGCACCGCCGGTGTCGGCACGGGGCCGGTCAACATCGGGCATTGCTTTCGATGCGCCGAACTGGCCCTGGATGATGCCCGCAGGTCGGGTGTCCCCGCGCGCGAATGCACGATGCAGATGGTCGAGGCGGCCAACGCCAAGCTGCGATTGGAACGTGACCTTCGCGATGCCTTTGAATACGATGGATTCAGGCTCGACCTTCAGTCCAAGATCGACATGGCCGACGGGCGGTGCCGCGGATTTGAGGCACTGATCCGTTGGCACCATCCGGAACGGGGACTGATCCCGCCGGCGCAATTCATTCCCATGGCCGAGGAATGCGGCCTGATCGTGCCGCTCACGGATTGGGTTTTGCACGAGGTCTGCCGGCTGCTGAAGGCTGAGCGCGACGCGGGGCGGTCGCCCCTGCCGATTTCGATCAACGTGTCCCCCAGCCAGTTGATGCACCGGGAACTGAAGGATTTCATCAAGATCATCAACGCCTATGACATTCCGCCGTCGTTGATCGAGTTCGAACTGACGGATGCCATGTCGGCCGGCGAACTTAGCCGTGGCATCGCCATGATGTCCGGTCTGCGCGCGGCCGGCGTGAAGATTTCGGTCGGGGATTTCGGCACCGGATACTCGTCCCTGTCGCGCCTGGTGCGATTGCCGGTGAACATTCTCAAGATCGATCGATCCTTCGTCGATGAGTTGCCGTCCGACTCTGGTGCCTGCGAAGTCGTCACCGCGATTGTCCGCGCCGCCAAAGCCCTTGACCTGACGGTCGTCGCCGCGGGTGTGGAGAACGGTGCCCAGGCTCGATTTCTCGCGGATCTCGGGGTGACGACGGTGCAAGGGTTTCTGTACAGCCATCCACTGCCGCCGGAGAAGGCCTTCCGGCTTGCCGAGGCGCGCGTCGGATGAAAAGATCGAAGCACGTTCATTTTCCAGGAACACGTTGGACAGCGTAATCCGGGGATACGGGAGCCTTGCCGGGAGGGGCTGAATGCCACGGTCACCATCGGACGAGTCGATGAAAACACGCCAGACCGGCGGACCCGGGGACGACGGCGCGGGCGCGGATGCGCGCGTTATGGACTTCGCCCGCGTCAGCGCCGACTGGTTTTGGGAAACGGATGCCGACGACCGATTCACCTTCATTTCCGATCAGGTGATCTCTTCGGTTGGGATACGGCCCGAGGACTGCATTGGAAAGTCGCGCGAGGAACTGCATGGATCGGTTACCCAGGACACGGCATGGGCAGCCTATCGCAAGATCATCGACGCGCATGAACCCTTTCACGATTTCACTTTTATCATGGCCGGCATCGATGGGACGACTTTCCCCATCGCCGTCAGCGGCCTGCCGGTGTTCGACGGTGGCAAGTTCCTGGGATATCGCGGAACGGGACGCCGGGCCTCCCAGGGCGAAGTGATCGAAAAGCTGATCCGCAACGTTGTCGGCGCCACGTCCAGGGCCGTTGGCCAGGATTTTCTGGAGCAGGTCGCCCAGGCCCTGTGGCGGGAACTTGGGGTCGATCAAATCTACATTTCCCGCCTGTCCGGCGACGGCAAGACGGCGGAAAGCGTGATTGCGATCGTCGACGGCAAGCGGGTCGATAACATCAGTTATCCTGTCGTCGGCGGCCCCTGCGAGACGGTGACGCGCAACGCGTCGCTCTGTGTCTATCCGCGGGGCACCGCGGGAAAATTCCCCAAAGACCGCTTCCTTGTGGATGAAGGCATCGAGGGCTACATCGGCGTGCCGTTATATGGCGCCAGCGGGCACTGCCTGGGCCTGATGGTGGCGATGTCCCGTCAGCCGATGGTTTTGGAAGACCTGCACAAACTGGCATTCGAATTCTTCGCGGGCAGGGTTGCCGCGGAACTGGATCGCGCGCTGGCCGAAGAGGAACTGCGGCGCCGGGACGTTCTGTTATCGGCGATCGTCGATCACCTTCCCCACGGCCTGACCGTGAAGGACCCCGATGGACGCTACATGCTGATCAACAAGGAATTCACGCGCCGCTACGGGGTTGGCGGCGATGAAATTCTGGGCAGTTCCAACGAAGAACGCTTCCCCGCCTGGGAACAGGCCTGGGCGGCGTCGCGGGCCCAGGAAAAGGATGTCGCCGACAGCGGCAAGATCACTACCCGCGAGCAGGATCGCCAATTCGCCGACGGATCGCATCATCGCCTGGAGATCGTCAAGTTCCCCATTTCCGACGACGGCGGCCGATTGATCGGGGTCGGTGCGCTCGGCGTCGATATCACCGAGCGCGATAAGTGGGAGCGCGACGCCCTGGACCGGGAACGTGTTCTGAAAGGCTATCACAAGGCGCTCGACCGCATTGTCGCCAGCGATGCGATGGCGTCGCCCAATGCCGGGGACGCCTTTTCCCTGTTGACCCAGGTCGCGGCGGAAACCCTGGGCGTGGAACGGGTCAGCGTGTGGCGTGCCCGCCCGGATATGAGCCAGATCGAATGCCTGGATCTATATCAGGCCACGGCGGCGGCCCACAGCAGCGGAATGGTTCTTGAGCACGATTATTTCCCGCAATATTTCAAGGCCTTGCAACAGGTCGAAGTGATCGATGCCCATGATGCCCGGTCGGACCCTCGGACCGCCGAATTCACCGGGAAATATCTGGACGGGCACGGCATCACCTCCATGCTCGACGCGGTGATCCATGTCGGCGACGAATTGAAGGGTGTCTTGTGCCTGGAGCATGTGGGCGATCCGAGGGAATGGACGCTCGAGGAACAGTCTCTGGCGCGGTCGCTTGCGGCCTTGACGTCGCTGATCATGGCCCGCCAGGAACAGCAGGAATCCGAACGCGCCCGGCAGTCCATCGAGCAGCGGTTCAGCGGTGTCGTCAACGCCCTGCCCAGTTCCCTGTCGCTCAAGGACAGGGACTATCGCTATGTGTTCGTCAACAAGGTCTATGAACGGAACTACGGGGTCCGCGCCGAGGAAGCCTACGGCAAGAGGATCGACGAACTGGGCCTGAATTCGCCCGAGATCCTGGCCGCCATCGCTGCCGAAGACAGAGCGGTTCTTGAACAGGGGCGGTCGTTTACCAGCGAGACGACCCGCATCGGCCGCGATGGTGTCGAACGCTCGGCGCTGGTGTCGAAGTTTCCGGTCCATGACAAGGACGGCAACGTCGAGCTGATCGCCACCTTATGGACGGACATTTCCGATCAAAAGGCGGTGCAGAAGACCTTGGAAGACGCCCGGGCGCGTCTTCGCGCGATCACCGACAACGTGCCCATCATGCTCTGTTTGAAAGATCTGGACGGTTATTTTATGGAGGGCAACGCGGGTTTTGCCCGGTGGCACGGCATCGATGTGCGCGCGATTTCCGGCCTGCGGTCGAGCGACCTTGTGAATCCCGGCCGGGCCAAGGTCGTCGAAGCGCTGGACCAACGGGTCATCGAAACCGGCGAGGTCGTCGTCGAGGAAACGGTTTCCGAACTGCAACGCCGGCCCGACGGCAAGTCGACGATCTTCCGCATGATCAAGTTCCCGGTCTACGATGCCGACGGCGACATAATGGCCGTCGGCACGGCGATGACGGATATCACCGAGCAGAAGCTTGCCCAGCGTGCCTTGGAAGAGACCCAGGCGCGGCTTGTCGGGATTACCGACAACGTGCCGATCATGCTGTCGCTCAAGGACAAGAACGGCGCCTATCAGCACTGCAACCTCAAGTTCGCGGAATGGCATGGGGCCGCGCCCGAACAGATCATCGGCAAGACGTCGCGGGATCTGTTGCCGCCCGAGCGCGCCGCGGCCGTCGAGAAAATCGACCGGGAGGTCATCAAGACGGGCGAAGTCCAGGTGTTCGAAACCGACACCGTATTCGGCCACACGAAGGACGGCGCGCCGGTTACCCTGCGGCAGTTCAAATTCCCGATCCGCGACAGTGCCGGCACGATCACCGGCATCGGCACGGCGATTCTCGACATCACCGACGAACGTCGGGCGGAAAAGGCGCTGCAGGCCCACCTTGAAAAACTCGAGGACATGGTCGCCGACCGCACCGTGGAGCTAACCCAGGAAATCGCCGAGCGCCGGCGGGCCGAGGCGGACCTCCGCCGATCCGAGACGAACCTGAGGGCGATCCTGGAAAAAAGCCCTGTCGGGGTCGCCGTCGTCGCCCGTGAGCCCCGCCGCCGGCTGTTCGTCAACCACAGCCTTCTCGACATGTTCGGCGCCCAGACCGAGGAGGCGCTCAATTCGGTGCCCATGTCGGAAACCTATGTGGATCCGGAAGACCTGGAACGGTTGGGCGCACGGTTCGACGAAGAAGGCGCCCTTGATGCGGTCGAGGTGCGCCGGCGGCGCCTGGATGGACGCCTGGTATGGCTGTTGATGGATTCGCGTCTCGTCGAATTCGAGGGTGAGAGCGCGGCCCTGGTTTGGCATTACGACATCACCGCCCGTAAAGAGGCCGAGGAAACCCTGGCCCGTCAGGCGGAAACGCTGGAACAGACGGTCGCGGCGCGGACCCGCGAACTACAGGCGAGCGAAAGCCTGTTGAATTCGATCTTCGACCATCTGCCCGTGGCGGTCTTGATCAAGGATTCCGAATTGCGTCTGGAAAGGACGAATCCGGTTTATCGTCAGTGGTACGGCATCGATTTCGCATCCAAGATCGGGGAGAGTGAAATTCTTGTCGGCGGCGTACAAGCGGATGAAGAAGATATCCATTATCGCCAGGCACAAGAGCGGGAGGTTCTGAAAACAGGTGAAATTCGCACACGCGAGGCCACGCACCGTTTCGCGGATGGACGGGATCATTCTTTGAAGATCACCAAATTTCCGATCTTTGATGACCAGGGTAAGGCAATCCGGGTCGGTTCCGTCAGCATCGACATGACCCAGGAGGTCGAGGCCCGCCGGGCGCTCGAACGCCACGAACGTCTTCTGCGCTCGCTGATCGACAACCTGCCCATCGGCATCACGATGACCGACAGCAACGAGTACTATAACCTCGTCAACCAGACCTTCTGCGACTGGTATGGGTTGGCCCAGGACGACGTGATCGGCAATGACATGCTGAACCTTGCCAAACGCATGAATGCCGACGGTGAGATCGTCAGGGACCAGGAAACCCGGGCGCGGATCACCGGGGAAACCCTGTCGCGGGAGACCGAGCGGCCGTTTGCCGACAACACGGTCCACAACCTGTTGATCACCAAGTATCCGTTCCGCGATGAGACCGGCGAAGTCGCCGGTGTGGTGTCGGTCAGCGTCGATCTGACCGACCAGAAGAAAGCGGAGAACGCCATTCGCGAAAGCGAGGCCAAGCTGCAGGCGATCACGCAGAACGCGCCCATGCTGCTTAACCTCAAGGACATGGAGGGGCGGTATCAGTTCGTCAACGACGTCTATGCCCAGTGGGCGGGCAAGCCCGTCGATGAGATCATCGGCAAGACGGTCACGGAGGTTTTTTCGAACAGAACCCTGGACACCATCCTGGAACAGGAAGCCAAGGTGTTGGCGACCGGAGAACCCGCCGAGTTCGAGGCACAGGCGATGTCGGCGCAGGGCGACGGCGAGCGGATGATGCAGTACATCAAGTTCCCCGTGCGCGACGACAAGGGCGCGGTGTTCGGCGTCGGCACGGCGATCATGGACGTCACCGACCGCAAGCGCGCCGACCTGGCCTTGAAGGAAAGCGAGGCCCGGTTCCGTGGCCTGTTCGAAAACGCGCCGGCGGGGATTATCATCAAGACGACGACCGGGCGGTACCTTGCCATGAACAGGACCTTTCTGGATTGGAAGGGGTGGGATCTGGTGGATGTCGTGGGCCGCCGTGCGGCCGATTTGTTCGGCCCCGAGATCGGCCGGCGTACCGAGGAGGAAGACGCCAAGGTCATCGCCGGGCGCCAGCCCTTCATGAAAGAGGCCGTCATCAAGTGCGCGGACGGACGTAATCTGATCACGACCAACATCAAGGCTCCCATGCTGACGCCGGACGGGTTGGTCACGGGTGTGTGTTCCTTCTATGTCGACGTGTCCGAAATCCGTGAGATCGAGGCGCAGCTGCAACAGGCCCAGAAAATGGAGGCCATCGGTCGTCTGGCCGGCGGCATCGCCCATGATTTCAACAACCTTTTGGGCGCCATGATGGGGTTCAACGAATTCCTGCTCGAAGACCTTCCGGAAGGCACGCCGCAGCACAATTTCGCCCAGCGCGTCGCCCGCGCCGGTGACCGGGCCAAGCAACTGGTCAGCCAGATTCTGGCGTTTTCGCGGGCATCGCACGGCGAACAGAGTGTTGTCGATCTGAACGCGATCGGCGAGGAGGCGGCGACGCTGTTGTCCGGCACCCTGCCGGTAACGACCCGCGTGGTGTTTCATCCTTCCGACGCGGAAGTCACCGCGATGACAAATGCCGGCCAGATGTCCCAGGTGCTGATGAACCTGGGCGTCAACGCCAACGACGCCTTCTCGGGGGTGGACGGAATCATCAACATCGGGTTGGAACGCATACCCGCGGGCTCGAAGCTGTTGTCCGCCCACGAAGGCCCGGTCAAGACCACGCCCGAGGACTTCATGGAAATCCGGGAGATGGAGGACGGCGCCTGGCAGGTGGTGGCGGGGGCGATCGATGCCGGGGCCGACCATGTCATGATATACGTGGAGGACACGGGGCCGGGCATCGCGGAACCTGTTCTCCGGCGTCTTTTCGAGCCGTTCTTCACCACCAAGGAGGCAGGCAAGGGCACGGGGCTTGGCCTTCCCGTGGTGCACGGCATCGTCACCGCCCACCACGGCGCGATACGTGTTCACACGCGCCTGGGCAAGGGCACGCGGTTCGAGGTGTTTCTGCCCTGCGCGGCGCCCGGTTCCGACCGTGCGGCGGCGGACGAAATCGCCGAAAAGGTGACGGGCCGAGGCATGATCCTGATCGTCGATGACGAAAGCGAGGTCGCGGACATGGTCTCGATCGGCCTGGAACGGCTGGGCTATGAAGCCGGGGTCTGTTCCGGCGGCGGCGAGGCGATCGAGGTGTTCGCCGACACGCCCGACCTGTGGCGGGCCGTGATTTCGGACCAGATCATGCCCGACATGCGCGGAATGGAACTGATCCGGCGGATCAAGGAAGTTCGGGCCGACGTCCCCTGCATCCTGTGTACCGGATACAGCGACACGCTGACGGAAGAAACGGCGCGGGCCGGCGGGGCGGATGCCTTCTTCCAGAAGCCGGTGTCCGCCTCGCGCCTGGGACGCGTGCTCGCCGATCTATTGGGCGATTGAACGCCCATGGCCCGGCGCCATACGAAAGTATGGTGTGACGGATATCACGGGTATATCGTCACATACTAATTTTCCGACCTAACGATCCCTCTGGTCAGCAGTCACGGAGCCGTCACATCGGTACGGTCCGTCATCGTCCGGCCTTGTCTCACACGAGCGCGGCCAAGACCCTGTTCGGCAACTTCAAGATCGCACAGCGCGTGAGCGCCATCGTCATTCTGGGCGTCGTGGCGATGGCCGTGTTCGGCGGCATTCAGGTCTATGGCCAGTCGATGGCCGCCAAGGCCGTCAAGTCGAATACCGACTACAACGCCCTGGCGCAGGAAAGTCAGGAAATTCAATCCCAGTCCCTGCAAATGCGCCGCGCGGAAAAGGATTTCCTGCTGCGCCGCGACATGAAGTACGTAGAGGCCTACAAAGGCAATGTCACCAAGCTGGTCGCGGTTCTGGACGCGGTCCGCAAGGAGCATGTGGCCGACGCCAAGGCGGAAACGCTGTCCCGCTTGGAGGGTGCCGTCAAAGCCCATGAGAAACAGTTCGCCACGGTTGTCGCGCAGATCCAGGAATTGGGCCTGGATGAAAAGGCCGGTCTTCAGGGCAAGCTGCGCAGTGCCGTCCATGCCGTGGAAACGAAGCTGGATGAAGCGAACCTGGACGGCCTGACGGTCAAGATGTTGATGATGCGCCGGCACGAGAAGGATTTCATGCTGCGCGGCGCCGAAAAGTACATCGACAGCGTGGCCAAGCGCCGGGCCGAATTTCTGGCCATGCTGCCCGAGACGCCGCTGCCTGATGGTGCCAAGGCCGAGATCACCAAGCTTCTGGACGACTATGTGACCGCGTTCGATGCCTTCGCCAAGCTGAGCGTCGAAAACGAGGCCGCCATCAGCGAACTCAGCACCATCTATAAGATCGTGACCCCGGCCGTCGAGGAATTGGTCGCGTTCGGTGAGCAGGGCGCCAAGCAGGCGCTTGTCACCATGCACGAAACGCAGACATCCATGGGCCGGCTGATGTTGATCGGATCCGTGGTGATCTTCGCCGTGTTCGTCGCCGTCGGCGCCGCCGTCGCGATGAGCATCACCCGTCCGGTGAAGGCGGTCACCGAAGCCACGGAAACCCTGGCCGAAGGCGATTGGACCGTTCAAATCCCAGCCCTTGAGAACAAGGACGAGATCGGCGCCGTCGCGCGGGCCCTTCAGGTGTTCAAGGAAAACCTGATCCGCGCCAAGGAACTGGAAGAAGAGCAACGCAAGGCGCAAGAACGGCAGGTCGAACGTGCGCAGAAGCTTGCGGCGCTGACGACGGCCTTCGACGCGACGGTGAGCGAGGTGCTCGGCGTGGTGTCGTCGGCCTCGACGGAACTTCAGGCGACGGCGACCAGCATGCGCGGCACGGCGGAAACGACGACCCGCCAGTCCTCGTCGGTGGCGGCGGCCTGTGAGCAGACGGCGGCCAACGTGCAGACGGTGGCGACGGCGACGGAAGAACT
>SWBZ01006411.1_pt1 | contig 26156 bp, 23 predicted proteins | sample 4693031 | NCBI WGS metagenome assembly SWBZ01 (sample SAMN10267274, study PRJNA491770) | bioreactor metagenome | isolation source: DHS bioreactor inoculated with | place: Japan: off Shimokita Peninsula
AGCCGGAACAGCGCCTTGGCCTGTTGTTCTCCGCCACCCTGTCCCACCGCGTGCAGGAGCTGGCCTACGAACACATGAACAATCCCCGCGGCATCACCGTGGAGGCCGAGCAGGTAACCGCCGACCGGGTGCGCCAGGTGCTCTATCACACCGCCAACGACGAAAAGATCCCGCTGTTGCTGGGGCTGTTGCGGCACATGGACCCGCGCCGCAGCATCGTGTTCGTCAACACCAAGCGCGACGCGGACCGGGTATGGGCCAGCCTGGAGGGCAATGGCATCAAGACCGCCGTGCTGTCCGGCGACGTGCCGCAGAAAAAACGCCAATCCCTGCTGCGCCAGTTCCAGGAAGGCGAGCTGCCGGTGCTGGTGGCCACCGACGTGGCGGCGCGCGGCCTGCACATCGACCATGTGAGCCACGTGTTCAACTACGACCTGCCCCAGGACGCGGAAGACTATGTGCACCGCATCGGCCGTACCGCCCGCATCGGCAGCGACGGCGACGCCATCAGCTTCGCCTGCGAGAAATACGTCTATTCCCTGCCCGAGATCGAGGCCTATATCGGCGACAAGATCCCGGTGGAGGCCGTGACCGAGGACCTGCTGGCCCGCGACCTGGCCCCGCCCGTCAAGATCGACCGCCCGCCGCGCACTGGCCGCCCGGGGGATCGCGGTGGCCCGCGCCGTTCGGGCGGGGGCGGGGGAGGCCAGGGGCGCCGGCCGCCACGCCGGCCCTCGCATGGCGCTTCGTCCTGACGTGATACTGTAACCTTCGGAACCCAGACTGGCGGGCCGGCTTTGTCGGGCTGAGGCCCGGCAGGGTCATCCACAGACGACGCAGAACAGGCGGACTTCCGGCACCCATGAACATGATTCCACTGACCCTTCCTTCCCACGGTCTGCTGCAATGGTTGCAGGGCCCCGGTGTGGGGCGCCTGGTGCTGGCGGTGAACCTGTTGCTGGTGCTGGGCCTCGCCTGGCTGCTGGCGCAGCTGACCTGGCACCTGCTCCTGCCGGTGACGCCGGAGACGGTTGCCCTGCCGGCCGCAGGGGCAGTGGCAAGCGCGCCGGCACCAACCCCCGATCGCGGGCGGGAGGTAGCACAGCTGCACCTGTTCGGTGAAGCGGCACAGGGTGGCCCGGCGGTGGAAGAGGTGCCACGGGATGCCCCCGACACCCGCCTGCGCCTGACCCTGCGCGGCTTGTTCGCCGCGCGCGATCCGGAGCAGGCGCTGGCGATCGTGGCCGAGCCCGGGGGGGAGGAAGAGGTCTACCGTATCGGCGATCCGCTGCCGGGTGGCGCGGAACTGCGGGAGATCCATGCGGACCGTATCATCCTGTCCCGGGCCGGTCGCTACGAGACCCTGCGGCTGCCCCAGGAGGAGGCCATCGACGGCGTGAGTCGCGAGCCCACCTCCAGGCCCGCCACTGGCGGTGCCACGTCCGAGGATCCGGGCGCGCTGTTGCAGCAGCATCGCGAGACCCTGCGCACCAACCCGCAGGCGCTCGTCAGCCTGGTGCGACCCCTGCCGGTGCAGGAGAATGGCCAACTGGTGGGTTTTCGGTTGCTGCCCGGCCAGGACCCGAATTTTCTGAACAAACTGGGCCTGCGCGCCGGGGACATCGTCACCGCCATCAACGGCCTGGCCCTGGATAACCCGGCCAATGGCCTACAGGCCTTGCAGGCCCTGCAGAATGAGACCAGCCTGAACCTGGAGATTCGGCGTGGTCAGCAGAACATGACGTTGAATTTCGATGTGCCGCAGTAGCGGGTGTCGGGCTGAAGCCCGACAACGATCTTTGGTTGGATGGATGTATACAAGCAGTAGAACAGCGGGGGGAGTGCCTGTGTTTGGGAAAACGACAATGTTGCGGATGCTGATCGGCGTGGCGTGGCTGGGGATCGCCGGCCTGGCCGGGGCGCAGACCGTGACCTTGAATCTGAAGAACGCCGACATCAATGCCCTGATCAGTACCGTCGCCGAGGTCACCGGCAAGAACTTCATCATCGACCCGCGCGTCAAGGGCAAGGTCACCGTGGTGTCCTCCCAGGCCATGGACAGCGAGGCGGTTTATGCCGTGTTCCTGTCCATCCTGCAGGTGCATGGTTTCGCCGCCGTGCCCAGTGGCGAGGTGATCAAGATCGTGCCCGATGTGAACGCCAAGCAGGACAGCATCCCCACCGTGGATGATCGCAGTGGCCGGGCCGGTGACGAGATGGTGACCCGGGTGGTGCAGGTGGACAACGTGGCGGCCGCCCAGCTTGTGCCCATCCTGCGTCCCCTGGTGCCCCAGCAAGGCCATTTGGCCGCCTATCCCGCCACAAATGTGCTGATCATTTCCGACCGCGCCGACAATGTCGACCGCCTGGTGCAGATCATCCAGCGCATCGACCTGGTGAGCGACGCCGAGATCGAACTCATCACCCTGCAGCATGCCTCCGCCGTGGAGGTGGTGCGCATCCTCACCGCGCTGAACCGTACCCGCGGCGGGGCCGCGGCCGCCGCCGCGGGCGGGGGAGGCGACCAACCCACCCTGGTGGCCGACGAACGCACCAACAGCGTCATGCTCGGCGGCGAACGCTCGGACCGGCTGCGCCTGCGCGCCATCATCAGCCACCTGGACACGCCACTGGAGCGCGGTGGCAACACCCACGTGATCTACCTGCGCTATGCCAAGGCCGCCGAGCTGGTCAAGGTGCTGACCGGAGTCAGCACCAGCATCGAGGCCGATCAGAAGGGCCAGGCCCCCCAGGGTTCAGCCGGCAGCACGGTCAACATCCAGGCCGATGACAATTCCAATGCCATCGTCATCACCGCCCCGCCCGATGTGTTCCGCTCCCTGCAGGGGGTGATCCGCCAGCTCGACATCCGCCGTGCCCAGGTGCACATCGATGCCGTGATCGCCGAGATCACCCAGGGTAAGGACGCGGCCCTGGGCGTGCAGTGGCGTGGTACCAATGACCTGAGTGGCACTGGTGCCATCGGCGGCACCAGCTTCTCCGGCGCCGGTGCCACCATCGGCAATGTGGCACGCAATCCCCTGTCCGTGGGTGATGGCCTGAGTCTTGGTTACTTCGAGGGCACGGCCAGTATCTTCGGCACCGAGTTCCTGAATATCGGCGTGTTGCTGCAGGCCCTGGCCGCGGACACCGCCACCAATATCCTCGCCACCCCCAGCCTGGTGACCCTGGATAACCAGGAGGCGGAGATCGTGGTGGCCCAGAACGTGCCCTTCGTGACCGGTTCCTTCACCAGTACCGGCACCGGGGAAGGTGTCAGCAATCCCTTCCAGACCATCCAGCGCCAGGACGTGGGCCTGACCCTGCGGGTGACGCCGCAGATCAACGAAGGCAACGCCATCCAGCTCAACCTGGAGCAGGAGATCTCCAATGTCAGCGAGGCGGTGGTACCCGGCGCCTCGGACATCATCACCAACAAGCGCTCCATCAAGACCACGGTTCTGGTGGAGGATCGGCAGATGGTGGTGTTGGGCGGACTCATCGACGAGTCCCTGACGGAAAACGTGCAGAAGGTGCCGCTGCTCGGCGACATCCCGCTGATGGGCAACCTGTTCAAGTCGCGCAGCACCAAGAAACAGAAACGCAACCTCATGGTGTTCATCCAGCCTGCCATCCTGCGCGATGCGGCGGTGTTCACCGAGACCAGCTCCGGCAAGTACAACTACATGCGCGGCCTGCAGACCCAGGCACGTGACGGAGGCGTGAATCTGCTGCCGCGCGAAATGGCGCCGGTACTGAACGAGTATCCGCAGGCGCCGGTGGCCCCCGCGGAGGACAACTACAAACAGGTGGAGGAATGAGCGAGCCCCTGCAGGAGGCCATGGCGGCGGCACTGGAGGCGCCGGATCCGGTCGCCGGCCGTCCCGGCTTCCTGTTCGCGCGTCGTCATCAGCTGCTGCTGGCGGGGGAACCGGACGAGGCGGGCCCGGTGCGGGTGCTGTGCGGCCCCAAGGTGCGCGCCACCGGCCTGGTGGAACTGCGCCGCTTCCTGGGTCGCCCCCTGCAGCTGGAGCCGGTCAGCGCCGAGCAGTTCGATGCGCGCCTGGCCCTGGCCTATGAACAGGGTTCCTCCGAGGCCATGCAGATGATGGAAGGCATGGAGGAGGAGCTGGACCTGGCGCGTCTGGCGGAACAGCTCGGTGAACCGGAGGACCTGCTGGAAAGCGAGGACGACGCGCCCATCATCCGCCTCATCAATGCCCTGCTCACCGAGGCGGTGAAGGAGAACGCCTCCGATATCCACATCGAACCCTTCGAACACCGGCTGGTGGTGCGCTTTCGCGTCGACGGCGTGATGCGTGAGGTGTTGACGCCGCAGCGTCTGTTGGCCCCGTTGCTGGTGTCGCGCATCAAGGTCATGGCCAAGCTCGACATCGCCGAGAAGCGCCTGCCCCAGGACGGGCGTATCTCCCTGCGGGTGGCCGGTCGCGCCGTGGACGTGCGCGTTTCCACCCTGCCCTCCGGGCATGGCGAGCGGGTGGTCATGCGCCTGCTGGACAAGCAGGCCGGCCGCCTCGACCTCGAGCACCTGGGCATGGCCAAGGCGGACCAGGACCTCATGGACCGGCTCATCGCGCGACCGCACGGCATCATCCTGGTGACCGGTCCCACCGGCTCCGGCAAGACCACCACCCTGTACGCGGCCCTGATGCGCATCAACAACAGCAAGCGCAACATCATGACCGTCGAGGATCCCATCGAGTATTACCTGGACGGTATCGGTCAGACCCAGGTCAACACCAAGGTGGACATGACCTTCGCGCGCGGCCTGCGCGCCATCCTGCGCCAGGACCCGGACGTGGTGATGGTGGGCGAGATCCGTGACCTGGAAACCGCCGAGATCGCCGTGCAGGCCAGTCTCACCGGCCACCTGGTGTTCTCCACCCTGCATACCAACAGTGCCGTGGGTGCCGTCACCCGCCTGCGCGACATGGGCGTGGAACCCTTCCTGCTGTCCTCCAGCCTCATCGGCGTGCTGGCCCAGCGCCTGGTGCGGGTGCTGTGCCCCGACTGCAAGGAGCCTTATACCGCCGGCGAGGCGGAATGCACGGAACTGGGTGTCGACCCCGCCACACCGCCCACCCTGTATCGCGCCCGCGGCTGTCCGCACTGCAACGAACTGGGGTACCGCGGCCGTACCGGTATCTACGAGCTGATCGAAGTGGACGATCCCATGCGCACCAAGATCCATGACGGCGCCGGTGAGCACCAGCTGGAACAGTATGCGCGCCGCTTCACCCCCGGCATGCGCCAGGACGGCAACCGTCGCGCCCTGGCCGGCGTGACCACACTGGAAGAAGTGGTGCGCGTCAGCCGCGAAGGTTGATATGGGTGCCTTCGAATTCACCGCGCTCGATGCCACCGGCCACGACCAGAAGGGCGTGCTGGAGGGCGACACTCCGCGCCAGGTGCGCCAGCAGCTGCGCGACCGCGGCTGGACGCCGCTGGCGGTGCAGGAGGTGGCCCAGCGCGAAGCCCGTACCGCCGGCCGCCGCTTCCAGCTCAAGCGCGGCATCAGCGCTGCCGACCTCGCCCTGCTCACGCGCCAGCTGGCCACCCTGGTGCGTTCCGGCTTCCCCATTGAGGAATCCCTGCGCACCGTGGCGCGCCAAACCGAGAAACCGCGCCTGGGCGCACTGCTGACGGCGGTGCGCTCGCGGGTGGTGGAGGGCCATTCCCTGGCCTCGGGCCTGGCGGAATTTCCCCATGCCTTCCCGGAGCTGTACCGCACCACCGTGGAGGCGGGTGAGCAGTCCGGCCACCTGGAAGCGGTGCTGGACCGGCTGGCCGACTACACCGAGAGTCGCCAGGAATTGCAGCAGAAACTGCAACAGGCCATGGTCTATCCGGTGCTGCTCACCATCATGGCCTTGGGGATCACCGCCCTGCTGCTCACCTATGTGGTGCCCCAGGTGGTGCAGGTGTTCGACAACATGGGCCAGGAGCTGCCGCTGCTGACCCGCGCCCTGATCGGCTTGAGCGAGTTCATGCAGGCCTGGGGCCTGGCGGTGCTGGTGCTGCTGGTGGCCCTGGTGGCGGGCCTGCGTCACCTGCTCAAGCAGCCGGGGCCGCGCCGCGCCTACCACGGCCTGCTGCTGCGCACCCCGTTTGTCTCGCGCCTGGTGCGTGGCCTGAATACGGCGCGCTTTGCCCGTACCCTCAGTATTCTTACCGCCAGCGGTGTGCCGGTGCTGGAGTCCCTGCGCATCGCCGGTTCGGTGATGACCAATGTACCCATGCGCGAGGCCGTGGACGAGGCGGCGCGGCGCGTGCGCGAGGGCAGCAGCATCAGCGGCTCCCTGGAAAAGAGTGGCTATTTTCCGCCCATGACCCTGCATCTCATCGCCAGCGGCGAGACCAGCGGCAACCTGGAATCCATGCTGGAACGGGCCGCGCTGAACCAGGAACGCGAGATGCAGACCCTCATCGGCGGCATCATGTCCGCCATCGAACCCCTCATCCTGGTGGTCATGGGCCTGATCGTGCTGCTCATCGTCATGGCCATCCTGGTGCCCATTTTCGACTTCAACCAGCTCGTCGCCTGACATGGCGTTGTTGACACTTCGCTCCCTGCAGCGTCGGGAGTACCGGCTGTTCTTTTTCGGCCAGCTGGTGTCCCTGCATGGCACCTGGATGCAGAACGTCGCCCAGGCCTGGCTGGTGTACCGGCTCACCGACTCCAGTTTCATGCTCGGCCTGGTGGCCTTCACCAGCCTGATCCCCGTGCTGCTGTTCGGCCTGCCGGGCGGTTGGCTGGCGGACCGGCTGCCGCGTCGCCGGCTGTTTCTCGCCACCCAGTTGCTGGCGCTGCTGCAGGCGCTGGTGCTGGCGGGGCTGACCTTCAGCGGGCAGATCAGCGTCTGGCATATCCTGCCCCTGGCCTTCCTGCTTGGCTGCGTGCATGCGGTCGAGATCCCGGCCCGTCATTCCCTGCTGCCCGGCCTGGTACCGCGCGAGGAACTGCATAACGCCGTGGCGCTGAATGCCAGCGTGTTCAACCTGGCGCGCTTTCTCGGCCCGGCCCTGGCCGGCCTGCTCATCGTGCGCTTCGGCGAGGCCTGGGTATTCCTGCTCAATGCCCTGACCTTCAGCGCCACGGTGCTGGCGGTGCTGGCGATGGGGCTGGAGTCCCGGGCCGGCAGGGACGCGGTACGGCCCCGGATCGGGATGCTGGACGGTTTCCACTATGCCTGGCGCGACCTGCGCCTGCGCCACGTCATCCTGCTGGTGGCGGCGGTTAGCCTGTGCGCCTCGCCCTATACCGTGCTGATGCCCGTGTTCGCGCGCGAGGTCTTTCACGGTGGGCCGGATGTGCTGGGCTACCTGCTGGGGGCCGCCGGCGCCGGCGCCCTGCTGGCCGCCCTGCGCCTGGCGGGACGACGCGAGGGCGAGGGCATCCAGCGCTGGATCACCCTGGCGGCCACCGGTGCGGGCGTGGTGCTGATGGTGTTCTCCCAGTTGCACTGGTTTCCCGCCGCCCTGCTGGTACTGGCGGTGGGAGGCTTTGCCGTCACCACCGTCATCGCCTCCACCAACACCTACCTGCAGCTGGCGGCACCCGATGCCTTGCGCGGTCGCATCATGTCCCTGTTCTCCACTCTGTTCATCGGCGTGGCGCCACTGGGCAATCTGCTGGCCGGCAGCCTGGCGGAAGTGCTGGGGGTGCGCACGGCCCTGCTCCTGCTGGGCGGGGGTTGTCTGCTGGCGGGGCTGTGGTATCGCGGGCGGGAACGGGTGCCCTTGTCGGGCTGAAGCCCGACAATGGGTTGATCTCAATAGCCGTGCGAGGCGCGTTCCAGGCCCACCGGGATGTCGGCGATGCGCTCCACACCGGTGTCGATCCGGCCATCGGCGTGGAGTCGTAGCCAGCGGTAGCCGGGTGGCGTGTCGTCGATGGCGAACTCCGTGCTGTCGGGCGCGAACTGGATGCAGGTACTGGGCGAGGCGATCAGTTGCACGCCCTGGCGCTGCTGGTGAAAATCCTGGTGCACATGCCCCCACAGCAGGCCGCGCACCTGGGGGTGGCGGTCCAGCACGGTGAACAGCGCGTCGGCATTGTCCACCGCCATGGTGTCCAGCCAGCGGCTGCCCACGGGCACCGGCTGGTGGTGCAGGCAGATCAGGGCATGGTGATCGGGATGGGCGGCGAGTTGGGCATCCAGGCGCTGCAGCTCGGCGGCGGCCAGGTGGCCGCCCTCGCTACCGGGCACGGAGGTATCCAGCAGGCAGAACTGCCAGTGCTCGCGCAGCACATGGTGTAGCGCCTGCACGGAAGGCTGTTGCAGTTCGGCGTAGAGCCTGGAGGCCGCGTCGTGATTACCCGGCAGGCTGTAGACGGGCACTCCGAGATCGCTGAAATGGCGCAGGAAACGGGCATAGGCCTGGATCGAGCCGTCATGCACCAGGTCGCCGGTGGTGAGGATCAGGTCCGGCGGCCAGTGCTGCCGCCGGGCCAGGTCCAGCACCGCTTGCAGGGACTGTTCCGTATTGACGCCGAGCAGCGCGCCGGTGGCGTCCGCGAACAGATGGGTGTCGGTGAACTGTAGCAGTTGTAGTGGTGTAGGATTCATGATGCCGGCGCCAGGGGCTTTGTTGATTCGAGTCTAGCGGAATGCCCGGCGTAAAATGTGCGCCAGGCCACAGTGTTGGGGTCAAGTGTTGGGGTCAGGTCTTGCAATCCAACACAGAGTTCTTGTGTTGGATTGCAAGACCTGACCCCAACAACCCACAACAACGGAGTTTGTCATGTCCAACCAGACCCTCCCGCTTACCCCGGAACTCTACCAGTATCTGCTGCAGGTGTCCCTGCGCGAGAGTCCGGCCTTGCGGGCGCTGCGCGAGGAGACCGCCGGCCACGCCATGGCGCGGATGCAGATCGCCCCGGAACAAGGGCAGTTCATGGCGCTGCTGGTGAAGCTGCTGGGGGCGCGGCGCTGCCTGGAGGTCGGGGTGTTCACCGGCTACAGCGCACTGGCCATGGCCGAGGCCTTGCCGGAGGCAGGGGAACTCATCGCCTGTGAGTTGAATGCGGACTATGCCCGCATCGCCCTGCGCCACTGGCAGGCCGCCGGGGTGGAGGAGCGCATCCAACTGCGCCTTGGGCCGGCGCGGGACAGCCTGGATGCCCTGCTGACGCAGGGCCAGGCGGGCAGTTTCGACTTCGCCTTCATCGATGCCGATAAGCCCTCCTATATCCAATACTACGAACGTACCCTGCACTTGCTGCGCCCCGGTGGGCTGGTGGCGGTGGACAATGTGTTGTGGGGTGGGAGCGTCATCAATGCGGGCGAGCAGGACCAGGACACCGTGGCGATCCGCGCCTTCAATGAGCAGGTGTCGCGCGACGAACGCGTGGACATCAGCCTGGTGCCGATCGGGGATGGGTTGATGCTGGCGCGCAAGCGCTGACTAGGGGACAGACCACGGTTTTCGCGGTGTATGAAAACCGTGGTCTGTCCCCGGTTTCTGTCCCCAATTTTCCTGCGACCGGTGTAGGAGCGGCCTTTGGCCGCGAACCGGTGTACCACGAATGGTTCGCGGCCAAAGGCCGCTCCTACAGGCGTTTCAGGAACACCTTGGACTTGCGCTGGTAGTTGTACATGCTGCGCTTCTGCATGGGCAGTTCCTCCACCTTGCCGGGCCGGAAGCCGCGCTCGCGGAACCAGTGAGCGGTGCGGGTGGTGAGCACGAACAGCCGGTTCAGGCCCTGCTCCAGGGCGGCGCGCTCGATGGCCTGCAGCATCACGTCGCCGCGCCCTTCGCCCTGGTAATCGCGGTGCACGGCCAGGCAGGCCAGTTCACCCATCTTGCTCCGTGCATGGGGGTAGAGGGCGGCGCAGCCGATAATGCTGCCGTCGCGCTCGATGACCTTGAAGTGGCCGATCTCCATCTCCAGGCGTTCGCGCGAGCGCCGCACCAGGATGCCGTCCTCCTCCAGCGGTGCGATGAGCTCGAGGATGCCGCCAGCGTCCTCGATGGCTGCCGGACGCAGGCCCTCGAAGATCTCGGCGGTGATCAGGGTGCCGCTGCCGTCGCGCGTGAACAGCTCGCGCAGCAGGGCGCCGTCGATACCGCGCCCGATCAGGTGCACGCGCCGCACGCCACGCTTGACCGCGTGCAGGGCGCTTTCCAGGTGGCGCACCATGTCCTCGGGCAGCTTGCGCCGTGACTGCAGCAGTTTGGTGGCAGCCGCGGGGTCGAGCTGCTGAATGAGCTGGCGGCGGGCATCGAGCAGGCCCTTGCCCTCCACCAGCAGGATCAGCTTGTCGGCCTTGAGGGCCTCGGCAGCGGCGGTAGCCACCTCCTCGGCGCTGAGATTGAAGATCTCGCCGGTGGGGGAATAGCCCAACGGCGACAGCAGTACCACGGAGTTGTCGCTGAGATTGTCCTGGATGGCCTCGGCATCGATGCGCCGCACCTCGCCGGTATGGCAGTAATCGACACCCTCGCGCACCCCCAACGGCCGCGCGGTGACGAAGTTGCCGGAGGCGACGCGGATGCGCGCCCCGTACATGGGCGTGCTCGCCAGCCCCATGGACAGCATGGCCTCGATCTCCACCCGCACCGTACCGACCGCCTCCTTGACGCAGGCCAGGGCGATATCATCGGTGACGCGCAGGCCGTTCACGTATTGCAGTTCGGTGTTGGCCTCCTTGAGCCGCTGTTCGATCTGCGGCCGCGCCCCATGCACCAGTACCAGGCGGACCCCCAGGCTGTTGAGCAGGGCGATGTCCTGGATGAGGATGGGGAAGCTGGCATCGGCCACCGCCTCGCCGCTCAGCACCAGGACGAAGGTGCTTTCCACATGGGCATGGATATAGGGTGCCGAGTGGCGGAAGGCGGCGACGAAGTCGCAGTCGGGTGCGGCCTTGCGGTTCGGGGTTGGTTTTTTTGTGCCGGACATTCAGGCATCTTGCCGCAAAGCGCGGGCAAGGTGAAGGCTTACGTACACCTGTAGGAGCGGCCTCTGGCCGCGAACCGTCGTGGCAACCCTGTTCGCGGCCAGAGGCCGCTCCTACAGGCAGAATCTGCGGATCAGGCCGTGCAGGACCTCCAGGGTCGGTTCGATACGGTCGAGGCCCAGGTATTCGTCGGGCTGGTGGGCCTGGTCGATGTCGCCGGGGCCGAGAATGATGGTGTCCATGCCCAGCTCGTTGAGGTAGGGGCCCTCGGTGCCGAAGGCCACGGCGCCGGCGGTGTGGCCGGTGAGTTCCTCCGCGGCCTCTACGATGGCGGCGCCGGCATCGGTCTCCATGGCCGGGATGCCGCTGAACAGGGGTTCCACTTCCAGCCCCAGGCCGGTATCGGCCAGTCGTGCCTCCAGGCGTTGGCGCATCTCCGCACGCAGGCCGTCGAGGTCCATGCCGGGCAGGGGGCGGAGGTCGATGTGCAGTTCGCACTGGGCGCAGATGCGGTTGGGATTGTCGCCGCCGTGGATGTGACCGAGATTCAGGGTGGGCACCGGTACCAGGAAGGCGGGATTCTGGTGCCGGGCCTGCAACTCGGTGCGCCACGCGAGCAGCTCGCCCAGCACCTGGTGCATGCCCTCCAGGGCGTTGTTGCCCAGGCTCGGGTCGCTGGAGTGGCCGGAGGCGCCGCGCACCCGGATGGCCTCCATGAGGATGCCCTTGTGCAGGCGGATGGGCTTCATGCCCGTGGGCTCGCCGATGACGGCGTAGCGGCCCAGGCGGCTCTTCGCATTGACCAGCGACTGGGCGCCGATCATGGAGCTTTCCTCGTCGGCGGTGGCGAGGATGATGATGGGGTGTTTCAACTCGCGGGCCCGGTAGCGGCGCGCCGCCTCGATGGCCAGGGCCAGGAAGCTCTTCATGTCCGAGGTGCCCAGGCCGTAGAGGCGATTGTCGGCCTCGGTCATGGCGAAGGGATCGTGTTGCCAGCGGCCTTCGTCGTAGGGCACGGTATCGGTGTGGCCGGCCAGTACCAGGCCGTCGGGGCCGCGCCCCAGGGTGGCGATGAGGTTGGCCTTGTGGCCGCCGGGGCTGAGCGCCTGGATCTCGGTGGCGAATCCCAGGCCGTCGAGCCATTCGGCGAGCCGGTCGATCACCGCCCGGTTGCCCTGATCATAGGCGGGGCTGACGCTGCTGACGGACGGCAGGGCGATCAGCTCGTGGATCATGGTCAGGAGTCTGGGAGGCTGCAGGATCACGGCGTGGCACTTCGATAGGACAGGTGCAAATAGCATACACCGGATTACAAAAAGGGGTCAGAGCCCTTTTGGGACCCCTTTTTGCCTTTTTACACAATGTTCAGAGACAAAGCCTCTGTCAGTCTGTTCCCAACCACCGATGCCTTGATTTCGGTCCTTTGGCGCCGCCGCGCCGGCCCTGTACAATGACCCGCCTGCATCCCAGACGTACCGCCCGGAGATCCCCATGACCGACAAGAAGTTGAACCGCTACAGTGCCCGTATCACCCAGCCCAAGGCCCAAGGTGCCTCCCAGGCCATGCTCTATGGCACGGGCCTCACCGAGGCCGACATGGACAAGGCCCAGGTCGGCATCGCCAGCGTCTGGTGGGAAGGCAACACCTGCAACATGCACCTCAACGATCTTGCCGCCGAGGTCAAGAAGGGCGTGGTCGCGGCGGGCCTGGTCGGCATGCGCTTCAACACCATCGGTGTGTCGGATGGCATTTCCATGGGTACCGACGGCATGAGTTATTCACTGCAGTCGCGCGAGATCATCGCCGACTCCATGGAGTCAGTGGTCGCGGCCCAGTGGTACGACGGCCTGATCGCGCTGCCCGGTTGCGACAAGAACATGCCCGGTTCGGTGATCGCCATGGCGCGTCTCAACCGCCCGTCCATCATGATCTATGGTGGCACCATCAAGCCCGGGCACAGCCACGGCAAGACCCTGGACATCGTTTCGGCCTTCCAGAGTTATGGCGAATTCATCGCCCACAAGATCAGCGAGGAGGAACGCCAGGATATCGTCAAGCATTCCTGCCCCGGTGCCGGCGCCTGCGGTGGCATGTATACCGCCAACACCATGGCCTCGGTCATCGAGGCCATGGGCATGAGCCTGCCCTACAGCTCCTCCACCCCGGCGGTGGATCCCGGCAAGATCGCCGAATGCCATGCCGCCGGCGCGGCCATGCGCAACCTGCTGGAGCTGGATCTGAAGCCGCGCGACATCATGACCCGCGCCGCCTTCGAGAACGCGCTGGTGATGCTGATGGCGACCGGTGGTTCCACCAATGCCGTACTGCACCTGCTCGCCATGGCGCGCGCCGCCGACGTACCGCTGACCATCGACGAGTTCCAGCGTGTCTCCGATCGCATCCCCTTCCTGGCCGACCTCAAACCTTCCGGCAAGTACGTGATGGAGGACCTGCACAATGTCGGCGGCATCCCGGCGGTGATGAAATACCTGCTGGAGAAGGGCCTCATCGACGGGGATTGCCTGACCGTCACCGGCCGGACCATTGCCGAGAACCTGCGTGACCTGCCCGGCCTGACTCCCGGCCAGGAGGTGTTCTACCCGCTGGAAAAACCGATCAAGCCCAGCGGCCATATCCGTATCCTGAAGGGCAACCTCGCACCCGGCGGCTCGGTGGCCAAGATCACCGGCAAGGAAGGCCTGCACTTCACCGGCCCCGCGCGTGTCTACGACCGCGAGGAGGCGATGCTGGCCGGTCTCGAGAACGGCGAGATCCAGAAGGGCGATGTGGTGGTGATCCGCTACGAAGGTCCCAAAGGCGGGCCGGGCATGCCCGAGATGTTGACGCCGACCTCGGCCATCATGGGCGCAGGCCTGGGCAAGGATGTGGCATTGCTCACCGACGGGCGGTTCTCCGGTGGCTCGCACGGCTTCATCATCGGCCATATCGTGCCGGAAGCGCAGGAGGGCGGGCCCATCGGTCTCATCCGCAATGGTGACCAGGTCACCATCAATGCCGAGAGCAATACGCTCAGCGTCGATCTCAGTGACGAGGAACTGGCACAGCGCCGCGCCGCCTGGGAAATGCCGCCCTATCCGGCCACCCGCGGCACCCTCTACAAGTTCATCAAGAACGCGAAGGACGCCTCGCACGGCTGCGTGACGGACGAATAATAAAACCGGGGACAGATTAAAATCTGTCCCCGACTAATCAGAGTTCACCCCAGCTCGATTTGCGCCGGAAACGCAGGCGCGGAATGATCAGCCCGATGATGATGCCGAGCACGATCACCCCGGCGCCCACCATGAACCAGTCCCGTGCCGTGCGGTCCTGCAAGCGGGCGTTTTCCTGCTGCAGGGTCTGGATCTCCCGTTCGGCACCAAGGACACGCGCCTTCAGTTCCTTGTTCTCGGCATCCAGGGCCAGGGCGCTGGAGGCGGTGCGGCGGATCTCTTCCAGTTCCTGGGCCAGCTGGCGGCTGGTCTGGTCCAGCTCGCCGCGTTCCTTGGCCACGCTCTCTTTTTCCCCACGCAGTTCGCGGATGGTGACGTTGAGCTGGCGGTTTTCCTGCTCGAGGCGCGCCACGCGCTGTTCCGCCGCGGCGAGCCGGTCACGGGCCGCGCGCTCGGGCATGAGGAAACGGCTCAGTACCCAGCCATCCACGCCGCTGGGGGCGCGCACCCGGGTCCAGCCCTCCGCCTGGTCCACTTCCAGCACTTCCAGGGCCGTGCCACTGGGCAGCATGCGCAGGATACGATGCTGGAGACTGGCGCCGGAGCGCAGCTGGATCTCCAGCTGGTCGCTGACATAGAGGGTTTGCGCCTGGGCACCGGCAGTGAAGAGGCACAGGCAGAGCAGGGCGAGCAGTTTTTTCATCATGGGTCCGGTCGTCGGCTTGAGTCGGGGGTGGCTTGGGGTATTGTATCGGAACCGGGCGCCCTTGCGGTCCGTGCCGCATGATTGCGTGGATGGCCGGTTTGATCAAGTCGTTGCCGATCGACGACAGGGCTGCGCGGGTTACAGGTAGAGTGGGCGATATGGAGATGAACATCGAGAACGGCTGGTTGACGTGCGCGCGGCGGCAACCCTCGCCCAATCGCGATGCGCGACCGGCGGGCGTGGAGCCCGACCTGGTCATCGTGCATGGCATCAGCCTGCCGCCGGGGGAGTTTGGCGGACCCTGGATCGATGACCTGTTCCTCAACCGCCTGGACCCCGCGGCGCATCCCTATTTCGCGACCCTGGAGGGGCTGCGGGTGTCCAGCCATGTGCTGATCCGCCGTGACGGCGGGCTGGTGCAGTACGTGCCCTTTCACGAGCGCGCCTGGCATGCGGGGGTTTCCTGTTACCAGGGACGCCAGGCCTGCAATGATTTCTCCATCGGCATCGAGCTGGAAGGCAGCGACGAGATTGCCTATGCGGAAGATCAATACCGGCAGCTGGCGGCCCTGATCCTGTTGCTGCGCCAGACCTACCCTTCGCTGCGGCCCGACGCCCTCGCCGGCCATGCCGACGTGGCGCCGGGCCGCAAGACCGACCCCGGCCCCGCCTTCGAATGGCCGCGCCTGACGGCACTGCTGGATGATCTGGCCAGCAGCACCCGGGCCTGATTCGGGTTGACCGCCATGGGGCGAGGCGGTAGCGTTGCCGGGATCTCCATCACCCGGGGCCCTCGCCCATGACCCTGATCGCCATCCTGATCGGTATTGTCATCGATCGTTTCTACCAGGCCCTGCCGGCCCTGCGCCAGTATCGCCACTTCCATGCCTATGTGGACTGGATGCGGGAACGCCTGCGGAACGAACCCTGGAACGGGGCGCTTGGCCTGCTCGTTCTGCTGTTGCCACCCCTGCTGTTGGTGGCCCTCTTGCAGGCCCTGCTCGACGATGGCCTGTGGAGCCTGCTCGGCCTGCTGTTCGGCATTGCGGTGCTGGTGTTCACCCTCGGACCACGGGACCTGCCCCAGGATGTGGACGACTATTGCGCCGTGCATGATGGCGAGGACGACGTGGCACGTCGCGCCATCGCCCGCGCGTTCCAGCCGGAGTTGCCGGAGGATAGTGATACCCGTGCCTGCGACGAGGCCGTGCTGCGCGGTGTGCTGGTGGATGCCCATGACCGCTGGTTCGCGGTGATCTTCTGGTTTGCCTTGCTGGGTCCACTGGGTGCGGTCCTGTACCGCGCCGTGGAGCAGCTGGCGCGCAGGCCGGAGGCGAACGAGTTCGGCATCACGGTACAGCAGCTCTATGGTGTGCTGGGCTGGGTACCGGCACGACTGATGGTGGTGGCCTACGCCCTGTCCGGTCACTTCGAGCAGGCCATGCAGGCCTGGCGCGCCGTGCCCTCCGACCCGGGTGCCCTGGCCCGGCATTCGGAGGCGGTACTGCTGGCGGTAGGCGAGGGCGCCCTGTGCGCGCAGAAGGAAGAATGCCTGGACACAGAGCCGGTCAGTCTGATCCGCTCCGCCATGGGCCTGGTGTGGCGTGCCCTGCTTGTCTGGCTGGCGGTGATCGCGGTGATGATTCTCGCCGGTTGGTTGTCCTGAAATTTCTTCAGCGGTTGCGCCAGCCATACACGCCCACCACCAACACCAGTACGGCCGTGATCACCAGGGTGGTGATCACCAGTGGCTGGCGGTGTGGTTGGTCACCCGGTCGCAGGCTGCTGCGGGTTTCCAGGATCCAGTCGGTGCCGGGAATGGGTTCCAGGTGTTCCAGGGCGCGGCCACCGGGGGCGAGCCGTCCGACCTGGGACAGCACCCGCCCCTGGCCGTCCCGGATGCGCAGGATCTGGCCCTGGTGGCTCAGGGACGCCAGGGTGATGTGCAGGATGTCCAGGGAGAAACTGACGAACAGGGTGCCGATGACCTCACCGTCATAGTCGCTGACCGGCGCCACCAGGTCGAAGTGTGCCAGATCGGGATTATCCAGGTGGACCGGTGGCCGGGGCACCTCGAGGCCCGCCTCCAGTCGGTGCAGGTCGCTCTGGCAGGTGGGCAGTACCCGCTGCAGCAAGGCATTGCCCAGTACCAGCCCCTCGGGACGGAACAGCGCCAGGCCCACGGTATTGGGTAATTGCTCCACCATGTCCCGTGCCCAGGCCATGGCCTCCTCGTCATTCCCCACATAGATCAGGTTACGCACCTGGATGCGCCGTGCCAGCTGGTCCACCATGTCCTGGTAAAAGGCCTTCTGGTTGTGGAGCAGGCGGGCATTGGCCTGCTGTTGCTGTGCCAGTGCCTCGCGCGCCACCGCCAGGCCCGACTGGTAGACCACCGCCAGCATGCTGGCGGCACTTACCAGCACCAGCAGGATCACGATCAGGGCCAGGCGCAGGGTGCTGTTGCGGGGGCGGTCCCCGAGAACCATGGATTCAGCCAAATCGGGCTCCCTGTGTTTTGTCCATTATAGGCCCCGGGTAACCGGACCGTCATTTCCCCCGGCAGGGAGCGGCCCTTCGGTACAATGTCCACCATGTTCATGGATTTTTCCAGCTGCCGCGCTCGATCATTGTTTGCTGGCCTGATCCTGGCCGGCCTGCTGCTCGGTGGCGGTCCGCCCGGGGCCGCGGCGGACATCAGCCTGCGTGACGATGCCGGCCGGGAAGTGCGGCTGGCTGAACCGGCCCGTCGCATTGTCAGCCTGGCCCCCCATCTCGCCGAGCTGGCCCATGCCGCCGGTGCCGGCCGTGCCCTGGTGGGGGTGTCCGCGCACAGCGATTATCCGGCCGCGGTCCAAAACCTGCCCCGGGTGGGCAGTGGCCAGGGCCTGGATATCGAGCGGATCCTGGCCCTGCGCCCGGAGCTGGTGCTGGCCTGGCACAGCGGTAATCCGTCCCGTGCCCTGCAGCGCCTGGAAGCCCTGGGCCTGGTGGTGTATCGCTCCGAGCCCGCCGACCTGGCCGCCATTGCCACCGGCCTCGAACAGATCGGCCGACTGGCCGGTACCGACGTGGAGGCGCGCCGGGCGGCGGAGGATTTCCGCGCCGGACTGGCCGCGTTGCAGGAACGTTACGCCACGCGTCGTCCGGTGCGCCTGTTCTACCAGCTCTGGCATCAGCCGCTGATGACGGTCGGCGGACGGCACTGGCTAAACGATGCCTTACGCCTGTGCGGCGCGGTGAACGTCTTCGTTGACCAGCCGGAGCAGGTCCTGACCCTGGACCTGGAGGCGGTGCTGGCCCGTGATCCGGAACTGCTGGTGGTGGCAGGTGTGGGGGAGGAACCCGGTGCGGGGCTGGAGCTTTGGCAGGCCTGGCCCTCCCTGGGCACGGTGGCGCACGGGCAGGTCCATTGGTTGCCGGCCGATCGCCTGCACCGGCCCACGCCACGCATCCTGGAAGGGATCGAGATCCTGTGCCGGCAGGTCGACGCGGCGCGCCGGATACGGGGAACGGAGCAGGGCCCGTAGGAGCGGCCTCTGGCCGCGAACCGATGATGGCACGAACCCTTTCGCGGCCAGAGGCCGCTCCTACGGGGAGTGTGTGAGTCGCAGGGTTGGTCAGGAGTGGCGTTCGTGCCGCCACAGCACGTCGGGCACGGCCGCCACCCGGTTCAGGTGGCGCGCCATGACGAACAGCAGGTCCGAGAGACGATTGAGATAGCGGATGGCCACCGGGTTCACCTCCTCGTCCCGCGCCAGGCTGATGACACGCCGCTCGGCGCGGCGGCACACGGTGCGGGCCAGGTGGCAGACCGCCGCCGCGGCCGTGCCGCCGGGCAGGATGAACTCCTTCAGGGGTGCCAGTGCTTCATTGAGCGTATCCAGGGTCTGTTCCAGCTCCGTCACCGATGCTTCCTGGAGCATGAGGTGTCCGGGGATGGACAATTCGCCGCCCAGGTCGAACAGCCGGTGCTGCACCTCCACCAGGCAGGCGCGTACCTCTTCCGGCAGTTCATGGGTGAGCAGCAGGCCGAGCGTGCTGTTGAGTTCATCCACCGTGCCAAAGGCCTCCACCCGCGCATGGTCCTTGCGCACGCGGGCACCGTCGCCGAGGCCGGTGTCGCCCTGGTCGCCGGTACGGGTGTAGATCTTCGAGAGTCGGTTGCCCATGGTCCTGTTGCCTCAAAGGTCGATCAGCCGGTACTGCACCGGCAATACCAGTTCGAAGGATTCCCCCTGCAGCCAGGTCACAGCCTGGGGCAGGCGTGCCACGCGTTGCAGCCCCAGGCTGGCGGCGCGATCCAGCAGTGGGTAGCCGGAGCTTTCCCGTACCTGCATCCGGCTGATGTCGCCGTTGGCCTCCAGGCGCAATTCCATCAGTACCACCCCTTCCCAGCCGCGCGCCCGGGCCAGGGGCGGGTAGCGCAGCTGTTCCGCCAGGCGCTCCAGCAGGTGGGCCTGCAGGCGCTGGGCGATGCTGACGTCCTCTGCCAGCAGAGGCGCTGTTGCCCGGTTCATGGGAGACGTGGATTCTGTGGCGTGGGCTTGTCGGGCTGAAGCCCGGCCTACAGGAGGCACCTCCGTCAGTGCCATGGTGTCCGCAGTTCGGACCTCAGCCCTGTGGGGCTGCGGTTCGGCCGGGGCGGGTGGTTGGGATGAAACCCGGCCTACAGGGGCCGGAGTGGCGGTAATCCTTGTGGTTCGGGCATCAGCCCGACGGGGTTGTGGTTCGGCCGGGGTGGCGATGTCTCTTGCAGGTGGGGCTTCAGCCCGTCGCGTCTGCCACTCGCCGCCGTTCAGGATCTCCACGGCCAGTTGCCGCGCCTGTGCCGGCAGCACGGGTGCGGCAGGCATGGCCAGCCAGGCGGCGCCTGCCACCAGATGCAGCGCCAGGGAGACGCTGATCCAGAAGGCCAGGGGTGAGCCGCCGCTGCCCATGCTCAGAAACTGCGCGCCAGGCTGAGGGTGAAGCTGCGTTCCGGCAGCGGATAGGCGTTGTATACGCCAGGGCTGAAGGTGCTGCGCACGCCGTAGTCATACACCTCCCGGTCGAACAGGTTGTGCACGGTCAGGGCGGCCATCCACTCCTGGTACTCATGGCTCAGCTTGACATCCACCAGGCTGTAGGCGGGAATCTTGCGGCCAAAGTCATTGCTCTGGTCATTGTCGAAGCGCTTCTCGCCCTCGTAGCGCAGGGTGGCCGCGAGCCGGGTGGCGGGTTGCAGGGTCCAGATGCCCGAGAGGCTGGCACTGTGGCGCGGTACCAGCGGCAGGTCGTTACCATCATAGGGACCATCGCGAAAGCGGGCGCGCACGTAGGCGTAGTTGCCACGCAGGCGAAAGGCGGAGCTGAAGGCGTGCTCGGCCGTCAACTCCAGCCCATGGCGGCGGGTGGGGTCGAGGTTGATGTTGTCGAAACTGGCGACATCGAAATGGATTTCGTTTTTCAGCTCCATGTAATAGAGGGCCAGGGTGGCACTGGTCGTGTCGCGCGCATAGTCCAGGCCCAGGTCGAGGCCGGTGCTGGTCTGGGGTTCCAGGGGTGAAAATACCCGCGCCGTGGTAAAGGTGCCGAAATCGAACTTGGATTCGAACAGTTCGTCGACGGTGGCGAGCCGCGCACCGCGGCTGGCCTTGGCGAACAGGGACAGGTTTTCCCGCCAGGGCTGGCGCAGGCCCAGTTCCAGCATGTGCACGCGATCGCTGCGGTCGAAGGCGGGCGCTACCGTGGCACCACTGCTGCCCGGTGCGCTGTCATCCACCCGGTCGTCACCATTGAAGCGGATCCACTGCAGGCGGGCGCCGAAATCCACCCGGGTGCCCGTGCCGAGGATCAGGTGATTCTGGCTGTAGAGGGCCGCGGTCTTCTGGGTGATGTCCACCACCCCAAAGGGTGTGGCACGGGTGTTCGGGTTCAGGGATTGCTCGGTGTCATACTCCGAGTGGTAGTAGTCCATTCCGAGGGTGCTGTGCACGGCCCCGATGCGGGTGTTGAGTCGTGGTGTAAAAGACCAGGTATCGAGGTTCGCTTCCAGGTAATCACTGAAGCCGCCGCCGTAATCGAAGAAGGATGCCTGGTGCTTGCTGCGCCAACCGAGGTCGAGAATGGTTTCGCTGCCATCGGCGGCGACGCGGCTCAGGCCCAGGGTCAGGTGGCGGCCGTCGCGGTTCGCGTAGTTGTTCGGCTCACTGGTGCCACGGCGGTCGCTGGACAGCTCGTCGATACCCAGCCCGGGATTCACGCTGCGTGGCCCCGGCAGCCGCTGTTCCAGGTCGTCGGCACCGGCCTTGGCGTACCACTGGAAATCATCGCCGGTGACGCGCAGGTCGGCCTGCGCGTTGCGCTGCTGTAATTCGTTGTTGGCGCGATAGCCATCGCTGTTGATGGCCTGGGCGGACAGGCGCAGGCTGGCGGGGCCGAAGCCGGCGAGATAATCGGCATTGATCTCGCGGCTGGCATGACTGCCCAGCTTCAGTTCCACCTGGCCTTCCGGTTCGATGGCCAGCGCCTCGCGGGTGACGATGTTGATCGCGCCACCCACGGCACCATCGCCATAGAGCACGGCGCCGCCATTGCGCAGGATTTCGATGCGCTCGATCTGCTTCAACGGGATGGCGCTGAAATCCACCGCGCTCTGATCGATGTCGTTGAGGCGGCGTCCATCGAGCAGGATGAGCACGTTTTCCGCCGAGGCGGCCCCGAAACCGCGCACATCCAGCTTGCTGTTGGCAGCCTGGTTGCCAAACAGGCTGCGACTGAATATTCCGGCCTCCAGGGCCAGCAGGTCGGGCAGGGTGCGGGCGGGGCTCTGCGCGATGGTCTCGCGCTCGATGACCGTGACATGGCCCGGCGTATTGTCCATGGACAGGTCCAGACGCGTGGCGGTGACGACGATACCCGGCGCTGCGGCAGTGGCCAGGCTGCCGTATGCGCACAGCAATGCGCCGAGGGTAAGGCAAAGGGATTTTTTATTGGACATGTAGTGGCTTCCGTAGGCGCACACCCGCGCGCATGACGACATGCCGGATCGGAAGGAAAGGGAGGGGAGTGGGAGGAGATCGCACTCGCCCGCATCGCCCGCCGCGATCTGGCTCGGTGGCTTGCAGGCCGGTCTCCGGGCTCGCGAGTGAAAGTTCCCTTTCCAGCGTATCGCCTTCCCATGGTTGCCCACAGTGGCCTTGTGATACGCCTTTACTCGCTTACCGTTGCGGGGGCAGCGCCGGGATTGCCGACGTCGGTTGACGTGGCGCACCGGCTTCCCGTTTCACCCTGGGACATAAGGTCCGTCGGGCACCTGAAGCTGGGCAGGAACTCTACGGCCGCCCCGTCTCCCTGTCAAGCGGGCGTCCCCGCTTGTAAAAGTCATACGTATGTATTATTTTTACGGTGGGGTGTATGGGCAAAATGGAGGGGGTCATGAAAAAGGTATTGGTAACAGGCGCGAACGGGTTTGTGGGGAGTCATGTGCTGATGGAATTGACCGCGCACGGGGCGGAGGATGACGTCCTGCCCATCGCGGCCTGCCGCGATGCCGGCCGGCTGCCGGCTGGGTACAAGGGCGAGGTGCGCTGTGGCGATCTGCGCAACAGGGACGACCTCGGCAGCCTCCTCGAGGGGGTGGACGCGGTGGTGCATGCCGCCTCCTGGTCATCCCTGTGGGGAAATGACCGGGAATCACGGGAGCGCTTTCTCGTCCCCAGTCTTGATCTGCTGCAGGCGTGCGTGATGCGGGGCATCGGGCGTTTCCTGTTCGTCAGTACCACCAGCGCTTCCGCTCCCCGCGCCATGGGTGATCCGTTCGCGCCAGCCATGAAGCCCGGGTTCTGGCCGCATCTTGCGAATATCGGTCGTATAGAAGCGGCCATGCAAGAAGCGGCGAAGCGTGGTATCACCTGCGTGAACCTGCGCTGTGGACTGTTTGCGGGTGAGCGCTATGGATTGGGCCTGTTGCCCATCCTGCTGCCGCGTTTGAAGACGCACCTGGTGCCCTGGATCCAGGGCGGGTCAACCGGGATGCCCATCATCGATGGGCAGGATATCGGCATGGCCTTCCGCTGTGCCGTGCGGGCGGAAGGCCTCTCGGGCTATGAAAGTTTCAATATCGTGGGTCCGGAAATCCCGACGGTGCGCACGGTGATCGATTTCCTCCATGCGGAATTTGGTTGTCCCCGGCCGCATTTCAGTGTGCCCTTCACGGCCGGGTATGCCTTTGCCTGGTTGATGGAGAAAATGGATCCCCTGGTGCCCTGGGAGCCCCTGGTGGTGCGTTCCATTATTCATCTTCTCGAGGAAACCCATGCCGACAATGCCGCCGCGACGGAACGCCTGAGCTACGTGCCGCAGGTGGACTGGCGCACGGCCATCCGCAGACAGGTGGCGGAAATGGCGTGGCGGCAGCGAAGGCCGATGCCCATGGCCATGCTGGTTCATTGATACAGGGAAGGTCCCGCCATACCGCTGGTCCCGGTAGCCCGGTACAATGTGGCGTCGGCGTACCGGAATGGCAATATGGCGCTCAAACGCAAAGGTCAGGAATTCAGGCAGCATATCGTGGAGACGGCCAATCGGTTGTTTTATCGGCATGGATTCAACCAGACCTCGTTCAGCGATATCGCCGCGGCTGCCGATATTCCGCGTGGGAATTTTTACTATTACTTCAAATCCAAGGATGAAATCCTGGAGGCGGTGGTGGATCATCGGCTGGCCGGGATTCGCGCCATGCTGGCGGAGTGGGATGCGACCATTCCCGAACCGCGCGATCGCCTCAAGCGGTATGTGCGGATCCTGCTGAATGAAGAGCAGGACATCCTGCGCTACGGTTGTCCCATGGGCTCGCTCAGCGTGGAATTGAGCAAGACACAGCTGGTGCTGCAGTCCCGTGCGCGGGAAATGTTCGAGGTGTTCTTCGACTGGTTGAAGGCCCAGTTCCTGGCCCTGGGTTGTGGGCGGGCCGCACGCGACCACGCGCGACATCTGCTGGCGGTGAGCCAGGGCGTCAGTCTGCTGGCGAATGCCTTCGAGGATAGTGCCTTACTGCGCCGGGAGGCCAACCAGCTCATGCGCTGGATCGACGATGTATGAATTCAACTGGCAGGTAAAACATGACCGATACGACTGATTTCCGCAGCGCCTTTCGTGGCACCTTTTCCGGTGTGTTGCGCTGGCCCCAGCTCGATGCCCTGTGGATGACCTTGCGGGGCGTGGCGGACGATGGCTGGTATATCTATGCCGTGGGCGAGGCGCCGCCGACCCGCATGGCGTCAGCGGAGGAGTTCAATCGCTTCATCGATGAAGTGGATGTATTGCTGCGGCGTGAACATGATGAAGACTACTGCGGCATCGTCTACACCGACAGTTTCGAGACGCCCGCTTTCGTGAAGATCTTCGACCCCAACAACCTCGGCGTTTCCTGCGGCTATAGCGACAATCCGCCACTGCCCGGCTGGATCCTGTCGCGCATCCCGCCAGTGGACCTGCAGGCCGGTGTCCTGCCCGGCAATCGCAAGCGCTGGTGGCAGCGGTTGTTCGCCTGAAAGCCAAGGTCTCCTTTTTTTATTTCCCCATGAAATCCTGCCGGGCGATGAGGACTAAGCGGGTACCCACACCGGGTGTGCCGCTCCGTCCACCCATTGCATCGGGTGGCCGTACAGGCGGCCGAGCTGTTCCGAGGTAAGCCATTGCGCGCAGGGGCCGACGCCGTGCCGGCCATCCTCGAACAACAGCAGGGCATGGTCGCAGAAGCGCGCGGCGAGGTTCACGTCGTGCAGGACCATGACCAGCGCCTTGTCCTGGGTGCGCGCAAGCCCGGCCAGCAGCTGCAATACCTCGATCTGGTGATGCAGGTCGAGATGGTTGGTGGGTTCGTCGAGCAGCAGGAAGCGCGGGTCCTGGGTCAGTAGGGTGGCGATGCCGAGACGACGTCGCTCACCACCGGACAGTGTGCCCACCTCGCGTTCCACCAGCTCCGTCAAGCCGACCTGTGCCAGTGCCGCCCTGGCACGGACCGTGTCGGCGGCACCCTCCCACGCCCAGGGTGACAGGTGAGGATGGCGACCGCGCAGCGCCGTCTCGAGCACCGTGGCCGGGAATACATCCTCGTGATCCTGGCTGAGCAGGCCCAGCTGCCGGGCTACCTGCCGCCTGGGCAGTCCATGAATGTCCGTGCCGTTCAACAACACCTCGCCACCTTCCACCGGGCGCAGACCGGCGAGGCTGTGCAGCAGGGTGGTCTTGCCGCTGCCGTTGCGACCGAGGATGCACCAGCATTGGCCTGGCCGGATCTCCAGATCGAGGTCCCGCACCAGCTGGCGCGTGCCGATGCGCAGGGAAAGCCGACGGGTGGCAAGGCGGTCCGGGTTCATGGGCGGGCGCTGCCTCGCTGCAGCAGGTAGAGAAACAGGGGCACTCCGATCAGCGCGGTGAGTACGCCCACCGGCAGTTGCTGCGGCGCGAACAGACTGCGTGACAGGGTGTCGGCCAGGGTCAGCAGGGTGCCACCCAGCAGCAGGGAGGCGGGGATCAGCAGGCGATGGTCGCGCGCCCCCATCAGCCGTACCAGGTGCGGGGTGACCAGGCCGATGAAGCCGACGCTGCCCGCCAGGGTGACGGCGCTGGCCGCCAGCAGCGAGGCCAGCAGGTAGATGCCATAGCGCAGGCGCTTCACTTCCACGCCGAGGGCGGCGGCCTGTAGCTCACCACCGGCGAGCAGGTTCAGTGGACGCGCCAGGGCCAGGCCCGCCAGCAGGCCGAGCAGCAGGATGGCACCGCTCCAGGCCGTGGGGCGCGCCTGGCTCAGATCCCCCATGAGCCAGTAGAGCATGCCGCGCAGGGTGCCGTCGGGGCTCAGGCTCAACAGCAGGCCGATCACCGCCCCCCAGCCGGCCGCCACCACCACCCCGGTGAGCAGCAGCCGTGCCGGCGTCCAGCTGCCGCGGCCGTGGGCCAGGGCGAATACCAGCAGCATGGTGCCGAAGGCACCGCCGAAGGCGGCCCCCTGGAACCAGATGCCCCCCAGGCCCAACAGCATGGCGGCCAGGGCGCCGCTGGCGGCGCCGCCGGAGATGCCCAGCACGTAGGGGTCGGCCAGCGGGTTGCGCAGCAGCACCTGCATCAGCACGCCGGCCAGGGCCAGCAGGCCGCCGGTGAGGAAGGCGGCCAGCAGGCGCGGCAGGCGCAATTCCCAGAGCACCTGTGCCGCCAGGGCATCGCGGCCCATGAGCCCGGCCCACAGGGTGGGCCCGTCCAGGTCCAGGCTGCCGGTGGCAAGGCCGTGCAGCAGCACGGCCAGGGCCAGTAGGCATAGCAGGGGCAGGAGGGCCTTTTTCATTGGTTCATCACCGCAAAGGCGCAAA
>SWBZ01002163.1_pt1 | contig 25857 bp, 21 predicted proteins | sample 4693031 | NCBI WGS metagenome assembly SWBZ01 (sample SAMN10267274, study PRJNA491770) | bioreactor metagenome | isolation source: DHS bioreactor inoculated with | place: Japan: off Shimokita Peninsula
TCATGCAGAACAAAAGCCTGATAGGTAATTTGATAAACGAAAGTCCCGGAAGGATGGAGGACGAATCAGGTATTCCACTCCGTCAGGATCAGGTTACCCCTGTCGTCAAAAATTCTATGACACCTTTAATTAAAAGTACTGAAATTTCAGTCCAGATACCTGTTTCCCAATCCACACCAGATCAATTATCTTTTTTAGGAGGTGGTTCAGGTTATATTGCCTATGCCTCAAATTTCCAGGATTCAGTCATGCAAATCTGGATGATGGACATTGAGGGGCAGGATCGGATTAAATTAACTGATCTGGCAGATGGTGCTTGCCAGCCTGATTGGTCACCCGATGGTAATCAAATTGTGTTTATTTCACCTTGTGTAGCTAAAAAAGAAACCTACGAGGGAGCCAGACTTTTTATCATGGATATATCTTCCAATAGTGAAATTAATCCGGTACCCATACCGCTTGATCCTTCTGGTGATTTCGACCCTGTATGGTCTCCTGATGGCAATCAAATAGCGTTCTCCTCATTTCGCCCTGGAAACCACCCTACTTCCAAAGAAAAAATGTTGCATATTTACACTTATAACTTGAATACTGATACGCTGCTTGAAATAACGAATACCCGATGGAGAGATCGTTCGCCATCCTGGTCAGTCGATGGCACAAAAATTTCCTTTAATCGAAAAATTGCTGATAATGAAATCTGGATCCTGGATTTAATTACTGCAGATGAATTTTCCTTTGCTGCAAATAGTAATATTGATTTTTTATATCCGCATTGGTCTGTAAATAATCAGATTATTTTCTACACTCATCAGAACAATTCTTCAGGAAGTCTGCCCTACATAGTCGGTAAAAGAATTGAAGATGCCGGTGAAAATATTGAATTTAGGATTCCACCAATTGGGCAGAAAAGTTTCAGCCCCTCGGTCGATTCAGTTGTTTCGCCTGATGGTCAATGGTTTGTGTTTGAAAGTTGGCCGGATGGGGTCAATCATGATCTCTATATTGCTACCATCAATGGTGCTAATTTAACTCAACTCACTTCCGATAAAAGTTTTGAATTTAGTCCGGATTGGCGGCCTTAGTGATTTATTCCAGTTCTTTTTGAGTTCTTCGGAATCCAATTTTTCTCATCACACCCAATAATTTTGGTAAAACAAAATGATAAAAAGAATAACCTAACTTCTGGGTTGGATAATCCCATGCACCGATGGTCTTAATAAAAAAGCCACCGAAACCCAACTTAAATTTATAGACTCCCCACATTCTGTCACTTTCATTTAGTTCGTCAGGGGCACCCCAAAAATCGTAAATTTTACAACCTTTCTCTCTTGCTCTTTGAATCGCTTTCCATTGGAGTAGATAGGTCGCCATCAGATTGCGATTTTTATCAGAAGACATCCCATAAACATAATAAGCCTTCCCGGAGAAATAATAAATAATGACGGCCGCTAAAACTTCCCCGTCTAATTCTGCGATGATCGGTTCAGCCAAGCCAGCTTCATAGAATTTATTCCATAAGTTGAGATAATATTTCTTAGATCGGATAACAAAACCATCGCGAAGTGCGGTTTCAGCATAGAGCTGAAATAATTTCTCCAGATCGGTGCTATTGCCAATTCTTGTCTCAACCCCTTTTCGTTGGCTTAGTCGGATGTTATAGCGCGTTTTCTGCTTCATTTCCTTCATCAATTGATCATCTGATTTTTCCAGCAGGATGATTATCGTATTGCGAAATTGGATTTGTTCTTTTGATTCAACCCAATGATTTGATTTTAGTAATTGTGGTAAATCTGGATCAAATTTTAAGAAAGAATAATCACCAATCTCATCTGCTTGAAAATTTGTGACGAAGTCAGGATCAATTTTTATAAATAACCCATTTCTTTGTTTTGAAAATACTTGCAACCCATTCAGGACCCCTGTAATTATTTCCTGGTTTTTCGTGATAAACAATGGTCCTTTCGGACAGTAATGAACTTTTACAGAAAAAAAATTAATGAATTTTTCAGTCCGCTCTAGAATCATCCCACCTGCAAGTGTGTTCCCTTGCGTATCTTTCCAAAGCAGATAAAAAGGCATCCAGCCGTTTTCTCGTTTTACTGCTGCCCATAAACTGGTTTGCAGAAAATGAGCATCTGGAAATTCCTTTATACATTCCTTCCATTTATTTTCATCCACTATTTCATAATTTATTGATAAATTCATGAATTTTCCTGAAAGTTCAATTTTCTCGTCTGTTTTCCGGCTATTTAGTTAATACCACCACGAATTTTTTGAACAAAATTGATCATTCTATATAAAACCGGATTATAAATTCTATCGTATGCGGGAACTGCTTTTGTAATCACACCGCCAAATCCACGTTTAAATCGATACACTCCCCATAAACCATCAGATCTTGTATCGAAATCCTTTTCCAATGTTTCTTCTGGCTCATCAGGAATGCCCCACAAATCATAAATATCACATCCATGAGATTTTGCCCATTTCATTGCTTCAAATTGTAAGAGATAGGTAGGCATCCTGTTTCGCTCCATATTATTAGAGGCACCATAAAAATACCAGGAACGATTTCCGCTGCAAAAAACCATTAATCCCGCTAAGGGAATATCTTCATATTTAGCCAAAAGTAATGCTACATTCGAGGGTTTAAACAAATCGTATGCCAATTGGTAGTATTTTTTTGAGTGAACGCCAAAGTTATCCCGCTTCCCTGTATCCAGCATTAAATCATAAAAAGTTGAAATGTTATCCGCAATTTCCACAATAATTCCCTTTTTTATTGCCAGTTTGATGTTGTAGCGGGTTTTTTGTTTCATGCGACTCAACCAATCACCCTCATTACCCTGCAAATCAATTTCTATCGTACTGGCAGGCTGAATAGGTTTCGCTTTTACAAATCTTTTGTTGGGCTGGTTTATGTCAAAATCAGATGCAAAAAAATCTGGTTCATGTTTGAGAAAAACAACTTTATGGGATTTACAAAATTCATCAATTCGATTCCAAAGGGATTCATCCTCAAATTCAATCTTACTTTTTGGCAAGTACCCAATTTTAATCCCAAGTGGCAAGTTTCTCATCAGTAATTGAAAAACGCTACCCTTATGTTCAAATCTAAAGGGAGTCCATCCAAAATTTGATTTTAATTCACCCCATTCAAAGGTCTGGAGAATGTGTGGGTTTTCAAGCTTTGAAAAGTATTGCTCCCATGTATTTTTGTCGATTAATTCCATGTCAACTTATTGTATTCAAATCTGCTGGCGGGGTTTTTCGAACCTGGGCTCCCGGGATTTTTTCGTCAAAAATACTCACAATTTCTGATATATTTCCTGTCTTTGCCAGATTGACCAGGTCATCCACTAATAGATCTAGATCTTCCGTTGATAAATCGTCCTGATTGGATAAGTGGTAAATATCTGGATGATTGGTCCGTTGAAAAGTTAGGCCTTCATCCCATAAATCCTCTTCCAATTTTTCTCCAGGTCGGGAACCTGTGAAAACAATTTCTATGTCTCTCCCCGGCTCTAATCCAGAAAGGCGAATCAGATCCTCGGCGAGATCAACAATCTTAACTTGATCCCCCATATTTAATACAAAAGTCTCCCCCCCCCCTGGCCATTCCCGCGGATTGCAGCACCAGATATACTGCTTCAGGAATGGTCATAAAGTATCTCTTCATATCCGGGTGTGTGATCGTAATCGGTCCACCTTTCACTATCTGCCGTTTGAATAATGGAACGACACTACCTCTACTACCTAAGACATTTCCAAATCGCACCACACAGAAAGATCTCTTACTTTTTTGAGCGGCCCGTAAAACGATCATTTCTGCAATTCTTTTTGATGCTCCCATGACATTTTTAGGTCTGATCGCTTTGTCAGTTGAAATCATAACAAATTTTGATACTTCAGCTTCCAGACAAACTTCAACCAGATTTTTCGTGCCTAATATATTATTGGTGACCGCTTCTTCAATATTCAGCTCCATCATCGTTACGTGCTTGTGAGCAGCCGCATGAAATACAATTTGCGGTTGATGCTTCCTGATAACCTGCTGTAATCGATTTTTATCGCGCATATCAACAATAATAGGTGTAATCGAGAGACCTGAAAAACTTTCTTTCATATCTAAAAGGCTCTCAAATATACTATTTTCACCATGTCCCATCATAATTAATTCAGACGGCCCCCAGCGCGCAATCTGGCGGCATAATTCTTTTCCGATTGACCCACCTGCGCCTGTTATCAACACAATCTTTCCACTTAAGGAAGACCCAACAATTTCTTCATTCATATTCGTCGGTTGCCTTCTTAACAGGTCGGTAATATCAACTTCTCTTAATCGATTCACATTTACCGAACCGCCTAATAATTCGTAAATACCAGGCATCGTTCGAAATGGTTTATTTTTCAATCGACAAATATCCGCCACAAGACGGACTACCCTCCCTGGTGCGCTCGGAATCGCAATTATTACTTCGTCTACACGAAGTTTTTCCAGTATCTTTGGGAGGTCTGTGATCGTTCCAACCACCGGAATGCCAAATATTTGTTGTTTCTGCTTAGCTGGATTGTCATCCAGAAAGCCAACCGGTAAAAGGTTCATCTGTGGGTTTTTTTGAATTTCTCGAACCACCAAAGCACCCGCATCCCCTGCCCCTACTATCACCAATCTACGTTGGTTGCCATTCTTTGATGAGGCAGTTCCGGTCGACACGGAATCGCCGAGAATTCTCAAAGAGAAACGAATACCGCCAACAAAAACCAGAGATAAAATCCAGTCTATCACCAAAATCGATCTTGGTAATCCTTCAAAAACACCAAACGATAATAATGAGATGACAATCGAGGAAACCACGACACTTGCTGTGGTTACAGAGACGATGATCAGTTTTAATTCCTGAATACTGGCGTACATCCACATGCGCCGATATAGACCAAACAAGTAATACACAAGTGGTTTTACAATCAGAGATGTTGCAACGATCCAGGTAGCACTGGGAAGATATTGGAAAAATTGTGGACCTAATTCAAATCTAAGCGCATAGCTGCCTAGGACGGATATCAAGATTAAGACAAGATCACCAAAGAGAATGTATTTATTTCTAATGCTCGGACGACCTCTCATGGTTAGCGTCCTCGCAACCCGATCACTGAACTAACTGTTAATAACATTATGGAAAGATCCATCATCAAGTCTCGGTGTTTAATATAATAGAGATCATATTCCAATTTCATCGCATTTTCCTCAACCGTTGAAGCATAACCATAATTTACCTGAGCCCATCCCGTCAAACCGGGTTTCACTATTAATCTTCCCCGGTAGAATGGGATTTCTTTTTGATAGTTTTCCACAATCATGGGTCTTTCTGATCTCGGACCAACCATGCTCATTTCTCCTTTGAGCACATTAATAAATTGGGGGATTTCATCCAAATGACTTTTCCTTAATATTTTGCCTATTGTGGTAATTCGCTCATCATTTTCTTCAGCAGGTCTTACATTTCCATTTTTTTCAGCGTCAACAAACATGGTTCTAAATTTATAAATATTAAATTTTTTTCCATTCTTTCCCAATCGAGATTGAGAATAAATGATCGGTCCCCAGTTATCAATGATTATTAATAATCCGATTATGGGAAATAAAAGTAGGGTTAATAAACAGCCCAAAAGCCCAACCATTATATCAATTATTCTTTTCACCAGTTCATAAAAACGATTTACATGTGAGTAATCGATAAAACTTCTCAGTAACCAGTCTGGTTTTAATAGATAAATTGGAACCCGGCCAGTTATTTCTTCATACATAACAGGCATTGAAGTAATTTCAATCCCAGATTCTTCAGCCTCCACCAGAATATTTAATGTATTTGGGTCCATCTCTCCGGTGATGGAGAAGACGACATTAGAGATTTGAAATTCGTGAATAAGATCGGGTAAATCTTTAATCGAGCCTAAGATCGGGAATGTTAATATTGAGCTACCGATCTTTTGTGGATCATCATCAACCAGACCAATTAATTGAAAAGGTTTCGGGGTTGAATTTTTAATGATTTCAACCAATGCTTTCCCTGAATTTCCAGCACCAACGATAATAACGCGTCTTTCAAAACGAGACCCGGTGAAAATTTTTATATAAATCAATCGCCACAGAGTGGTTAAGATGGCTGCACAGATGAAAAATAAAGCCACCCCCAATCTGGGAAGTGTATTCGGTACAGAAAGGAAGAAAATTATTAAATAAAGTGAAATACTGAGAATGATTGATATTCCAATTCCACTGATTGTTTCAGAAATTTTATGAACTTTTCTTACATCATATAAACCAGACAGGAAAACAATCCATATGATCGGTAATAGATAAAACCAAAAAGGCGGCCGTTCAACCAGAAACTGAAATGAAAATTTAAGCCATTCATCTGGTTCTACCGACCAAAAATAGAGGGCAATAAATAATGATAGAAAAGCAAGCAGTAGATCACCTGTTAAAAGGATCAATCTTCTCTCAGAAGGTCTTAGTTTCCAGAACCCTTTTTGATTTATGTCTCTATCAACCATACTTTTCTTTCTTGATCATTCCCGTTGTGAAACTATAGAGAAACCCCAAACCCCATGAAAAATGCATAACAGCAATTGCAATTGGTATCCCCAATAAACAAAAACCATTCGCTTTTTTGCCTATTACTGATAAGGAGCCGAATACTAAAATTAATACATACAAAAAAAAGATGGAACCCAGGGGAATCCAAACGATTGGAAAAAATATCGCCATAACCGTCATCAAAATTATACCAGTCACAAAAACAGGAGGGATTGCCTGCCGCCACCTCAATGTACCTGGGTACTTGGTTAACATGCGAAATTTCCAATATCCATATCGCCAATATTGGATGGATAAATTTTTAATCGAATCTCTGGCTATGTATTGGGTTTTGATTCTGGGATCGAAGTAGATTTTCTTTCCCGAATTGCGGATTCTCACGTTGAATTCATAATCTTCGTTCGCTAATAAATCCTCGTTAAAAAATCCAATTTCATCAATCAACGTTCGATAAAATGCTCCATAAGGAACGGTATCAACATATCCTGGTTCAGAACTATAGCGATACTTGGCATCACCCACGCCAAAAGGGTGTGAGGCAGCCAGAGAAATGCACTGGCCCATTTTTGATTCGGAACCAGGAATAATGATCCACCTTCCACCAACGTTTGCTCCCAAATCATTTTTCAGGTCCTGAACGCATATTTCTATATAGCTTGAATCGGGAATTGAATGCGCATCCATTCGGATGATAATTTCACCTGAACTATTTCTAATCCCAATATTCAACGCTGCAGGGATGTTTTTTTTAGGATTTGGTACAAGTTTAATGGTTAATTCGGGGTATTTTTCTTTTTCTGAGTTGATAACTGCAACGGTATTATCAATAGATTGACCATCGATGATTATTATTTCAAATAATTCCTTGGGGTAAGTTTGCTGGTTCAGCGCTGCAAGTAAAAACCCTATATTCTTTTCTTCGTTGTAACAAGGCACTATAACTGAAACAAAGTTCATTTAGGGGTTTTGTCCTTCAATTATATTTTTTCAGAAAAATGACTGATTTATTTAATTATTTTTCTTGACTGCAACAGCTTCAATTTCTACAGATGCATCTTTTGGTAAAGCAGCTACCTGAAATGCAGATCTGGCTGGAGGCTCACTGGTAAAATACTCACCATAAATCTTGTTCATGGATGAAAATTCATTTATGTCTTTAAGAAAGACTGTTGTTTTTACAACTGAATCCAAATTTAAACCAGCAGATTTTAGAACTTCTCTTAAATTTTTTAAAGCCTGGTGTGTTTCAGCTTCAACACCACCCTTTACCAAATCACCCGATACAGGATCGAGACCCAATTGACCGGAGGTGTAAACAAAAAAATCTGTCTCAATTGCTGCCGAATACGGACCTAACGCTTTTGGAGCCTTTTCAGATATGATTACTTTTTTCATTTTATATCCTTTTAATTTTTTTTATGCGATAGATTATTATACCTTGCAATCAATCCCCTTTATTTTGAAAAATTCAAACTAATAATGGAGACTCTCAGGATCACTCGAGATGCGCCTGCGGAAAATCCAATAGGACCAGCCTTGATAACCAATCACAATAGGGAGAAATATCAGCGCAATGATCGACATGATTTTCAACGTGTATTCGCCTGACGCACTATTCATGATAGTCAGGTTGTACATAGGATCAATACTTGAAATCAAAACTCGTGGATAAAGAATCATAAATATTGTACTGGCAGAAAAAATAATCGCGAAACTATTCATGATAAATGCCCAATAATTTTGTTGGATTTTAATAAACCACCCTACTGCAAACAAGGATAAAACCGCACCAATTGGTACCACGCCAGGGTTGACACCAAGCTGGTCAATAATATCGGTGAAAAAATAAGTTTCAATAACAAATAAAATCAATACGATAATATTGGGTATCCACAGTTTCATTGCCAGACGATTGATTCTCTCGGCAAACGAGGTTTCCAATTTCATAGATAGAAAGATGGCACCCTGCACGATAAAACCGGTTAAGGTGACCAGTCCTCCCATGATTGAGTAAACATTAATTAAATCCCAAAAGTTTCCTACAAATCTGAAGTTTTCTCCGATCGGTACCCCTCTAATAAAATTAGTAAAGGCAACCCCCCATAAAAAAGCTGGAATAAGACTTCCAACAAAAATCGACCAATCCCAAAAGTTTCTCCATCTTATGGATCCAACCTTGCTTCTAAATTCAAAAGCAACACCCCTAATGATTAAAGCTATCAACATGAGGAATAAGGCAATATAAAAACCGCTGAATAATGTGGCATACCAATTAGGAAACGCTGCAAACATCGCTCCACCGACAGTAATTAACCAAACTTCATTTCCATCCCAATGAGGTCCAATTGTATTGATAACCATTCTTCGCTCTGTGTCACTTTTGGCAACAAAAGGCAATAAGATGCCAACGCCAAAATCGAAACCTTCCAGTATGAAATATCCAATAAAAAGAATAGCAATTAAAACGAACCATATTGATTCATAATTCATCATTCACCTCGATCATTCCCAATAGGTTTTTTCTTCTTCAGTACGTTTTGGTTCATCAACATTAATTTTCTGCGCAAACTTAGCCAGTAGGTAAACATCTACAACCATTAAGGCACCATACACCAAAGTAAAGCCTATGACCGATAACCAAAGCATACCAACTGTCAGATTGGGGGAAATGGCATCACTTGTTTTTAAATATCCAAAAACAACCCATGGTTGCCGGCCCACTTCCGTCAATATCCAGCCAGATGAATTTGCCAAATAAGGTAAGCCGATCGCCAGTGGAAAAAACCTCAACAACTTAGCTTTCAGAATTTTCCTGGTCATAATCCAATAAAGTCCTAAAGCGGTTAGGAAAAACATCAGGAAACCAGAACCAACCATCGCCCGAAATGCCCAATAATTCAAGGTGATGGGAGGGATGTAATTTCCAGGCCCAAATTTTTGCTCATATTCGGATTGGAGTTCTTTTATTCCTTTAACTTCCCCTTGAAATCGATTGTATGAAAGCAAACTTAAAACCGCTGGAATCCGTATTGAAAAAATATCTTTTTGATTCTTCTGATCTACAAATGAAAGAATTGAAAATGAGGCTGGATTTTCAGTTTCCCATAAAGCTTCGGCCGCTGCCATTTTCATTGGTTGTGTTTGTACCATGTGCTGACCCTGAGTATGCCCAACTAATATGACCAGAAGAACTGAAATAACCCCAAACAGAGCTGCAATCTGAAAAGAGCGTTGAAAAAAGTCAACATGTTTTTTTCGGTATAGAAAATATGCGCTAATTCCGATGATAAACAATGCACCGGTTGTATACCCACCTAAAACTGTGTGTGGAAATTGAACCCAAACATTTGGATTTGCCACCAGGGCACCAAAATCATTCATGATCAAGCGTCCATTATCGACTACAAAACCCATCGGTGCTTGCATAAATGAATTTGCAACAAGAATCCAAAACGCTGAAAGAGTAGACCCGATTGCCACTAACCAGATTGAAAATAAGTGCACCTTCTTTGAAAGTTTGTCCCAGCCGAATATCCAGATTCCAATAAATGTAGACTCTAAAAAGAAGGCTACCAGGGCTTCTATCGCCAGAGGTGCTCCAAAAATGTCACCAACGAAGCGTGAATATTCTGACCAATTCATGCCAAATTGAAACTCCATCACGATACCTGTAACAACCCCCATCGCAAAATTGATTAGAAATAATTTCCCCCAGTATTTGGTCATTTGTTTGTAGATCACATCACCTGTTTTGCAATAAATGGTCTGCATAATTGCTACCATTAATGACAGACCTATTGTTAAGGGAACAAAAAAGAAATGATAAACGGTCGTTAATGCAAACTGCCACCTTGATAAAGTAACCACAATTTCATTCATCGAAATTCTCCAGTAAAGTGATACTTAGTTACGCTTAAAAAACTTTTAAATTCTTATTTAATCATGTGAATTATCGCACAAAATAATAAATTGGGCACAATCCTTAACGGTGGTTTCTATCAGCTTGTAAAATCTGTTTGGGGATATAAAAACCAATCATAAAATGGATTCGTATTGGAACCCATTCAGGTTGTAAATATTTTTTTCTTTTTTTTGGAAACAACCACTTTAATTTTTACTGGTTAATTGAGTTCAAAAAACCGTCAATGATGATTGTTTTATCTGTTTTTAATGATTCTAATGCAGCCAGTGTTACCAATGATGATTCAAATATTTGATCAAACCCGATTGGTGTTTCCGCATCCTTTTCAATTGAATTGACAAAAGATTGCCATGCTTCCAGATGACCCTTATCTTGACTAAAACGGCTTTGAAAGCGCGTTTTCTTACCATTAGTAGTTAATATTAATTTCCGGTAATCAAATAATTGAACTACTCTTCCCCCACTAAAAACCTCCAGGGTTTCCTTCTCAATACTCTTATCACCGTTGGCTAAATATTCAATCGTGGAAACTGATCCATCTTCAAAAACTATATTTATGATGACATTATCATCATTGTATTTTCCAAGGTTAGGCAAACCAAGCGTTTGGATACTAACTGGTTTCGTGCCAGCCAGGAAAATACACAAATCGACAAAGTGGCATCCTTCGCCAATGATCCTTCCCCCACCCAGTGTAGGATCGTGCACCCAATGGTTTGACGGAATATAGCCTGCATTAACCCGGTAATGGATCATCTTCGGTTCAGCACTATCTTGAAGAAATTTTTTCGCCTTTTGAATAAATGGCGAAAATCTTCTATTAAAACCCAGCATCAATTTAGTTTGCGAATTTTCCCAGGCTTTTTTAACATCCATCAGTTCAGTAGTAGTTAAGGCTAAAGGTTTTTCACAATAAATATGTTTGTTGTTTTGCAAGCCATTAATGATCTGTCTTGCATGTTCATTATGCCTGGTTAATAATACGACCGTATTAATCTGATCGTTATTAAAAATGTCATTTTCATCGGAACATGCAAATTGAAAAGAAAATTTTTTAGCTAATTGTCTGGCATTTAATCCTTTAGCACTGCAAATACCCAGTTTTTGAACAGATGTTGTTTTTTGAATGATCGGTAAAAACACGGCACCTGCATACAAGCCTGCACCCAGTACACCAACTGTGACATCACTTTTTTGATTAACTTTTTCTGATTCATTTTGTAAGAAAATCCTACGATCGACTTTTTCAGAGGGTCCAATTTCAGGATAATGAATAAGAACGCCAAGAAAATTCTTATTTGTTTTACCAGTGATCGTTTCATAGGCCTTCTTCCCTTCTTCAATTGGAAATCGATGGGTAATTAATGACCTGACATCAATTTTTTCATTGGCGAGCAGATCAACAATTGCAGAAAGGTTTCTACCTTCGGTCCAGCGCACATAACCATATGGATAGTCATGACCTTGTTCTTCGTAAACGTTATCATATCTTCCCGGCCCATATGATCTTGAGATGAGAAGGTTAATCTCTTTTTCATAATAAATTTTTCTGGGAATTTCCAGCCCAACAGCACCAACAGCGACAACTGTGCCTTTATCCCTCCCTAATTGTCCCGCCAATTCGATAGGATCGTTGGAAATCGTATCAGCACATATAAAAATTACATCAAATCCATGGTTTTGGGTAAAATTCAAACCCTGATCTAAAGCCAGATCTCTTTGAACTGCTACGACTCCCCTATTGATTGCAAGTTCAACCCTGTCTGAGTCCAGATCGATTCCAAATACTTTCAACCCGGCGGCTTTGCAAATATCGATCATCATCAAACCTAATAATCCCAGGCCGATTACTGCAACCTTTTCACCAATTTGAGGGGCAGCAATCCGAAACCCATGTAAGGAAATCGCCCCTAATGTTGAAAAAGCGGCTTCTTCATAGCTTACGGAGTCTGGGATCCTGGCATATAAATTTTTCGGGATCAGAACATATTCAGCATGGCAGGCAAAACCTCCCCCAGCACAGGCTACCCGATCTCCCGGTTTAATATCCGGTACGTCTTCTCCGACCGATACAACCTCCCCGGCAGAAGAATACCCCAAAGCCATCGGCGTATCGAGACGATTCAAGGCTGCCTGTATGGTTGGAATGACACCCTCACGTTGCGCCTTGTCAATAACTTGTTTTACCAGATCAGGTCTGGATTTTGCTTTCATCAATAAATTTTTCTCAGCAAATTCAACCACCATTCTCTCAGTTCCGGCGGAAACGACTGAAGCATGGTTTCTAACCAGGATATGACCAGGTTTTATTGCCGGAATAGGCACTTCTACAATCTCAGCAATCCCCTCTTTAATATTTTGCAATAATTGTTTCATGGATTTTCCTTAAAAAAACTGATACAGGTTGATTTGCCTGTATCAGAATTATATTTCATTTTTTGGAGATTTTTATTTTGCGTAATCAATCGCTCTGGTCTCTCGAATAACTGTCACTCGGATCTGACCGGGATATTGCATATTTTCTTCGATCTTCTTGGCAACATCTCTGGCAATTCTCAATGCATCCAAATCATCAATGTCTTCTGGCCGTACAATTATTCTTACTTCACGACCAGCTTGAATGGCATAACTTTGACTGACGCCTTTGAAAGAGTTTGCGATATCTTCTAAGGCTCGCAATCTCTTGATGTACTGCTCCAAATCCTCGCGACGAGCACCCGGGCGTGCACCTGAAATTGCATCTGCTGATTCAACAATAATCGCTTCTAATGATTCTTGTTCAGTTTCGTGATGATGAGAAGCAATTGCATTCACGATCTTCGGATTGACCCCATAACGGCGGGCAAATTCAGCACCAATGAGTGCATGCGTCCCTTCCGTATTATGGTCCATTGCTTTTCCCAGGTCATGTAATAGTCCGGCTGCTTTTACAATCTCGATGTCTGCGCCTAACTCGGATGCGATAACCGAGCCCAATCTTGCCACTTCAACAGCGTGCGAAAGTTGATTTTGACCATAAGATGTTCGGTATTTTAACCTTCCCAAGACTTTCAAGATTTCAGGTCGTATGCCTGAGACACCGGCATCATATGCAGCTTGTTCTCCAGCTTCTTCAATGGTTTTATCTACCTCTTTTTGCTTATCCTCGAGAACTTTTTCGATGTGTGCCGGGTGAATTCTTCCGTCCAAGATAAGGTAATCCAAAGCTCTGCGCGCAACTTCTCTTCTGACAGGGTCAAAACAGCTTATCGTTACCGCTTCTGGAGTATCGTCCACGATCACATCTACCCCGGCTGCCTGTTCAAAAGCGCGAATATTCCTGCCATTCCGTCCAACAATTCTACCTTTCATTTCCTCGTTAGGTAGAATTACAACGGATGTGGTTACTTCATTAACATGCTCTGAAGCGACCCTTTGAATAGCATCAGCAACTATTTCCTTGGCCCGTTTTTCCCCTTCTGCTCTCGCTTCGGCTTCAATTTGGCGAATAATTCTGGCCATATCCGCCCGGCCTTCTTTCTCTGCCTCTTGAAGCAGGACTTCTCTGGCTTCTTCAACACTCATTTGGGCTATTCGTTGCAATTCACCCAATTGTTGGGCATACATTTTCTCTAATTCATTGGATCTTTTGTCAATTAGACTTTGGCGCTTATTGATAGTTTGATCTCTTAATTCAAGTCTCTCAATGCGATTATCAATTTCGCTTCTTCTCTTATTTAGTCTTTCTTCTTCCTTAAGATTTTCATTTCTTCTTCTGGTTATTTCGTCTTCTGCGTCTTTAAGAATTTTGATGGCATTATCTTTGGCTTCAATCTCGATTGTTTTTGCATTTTCCTTGGCATTCGCAATCAAAGAATCAGCTTGATCTTTTCTATCCCTTTGTAACCGCTCTGCGTAGTAACGATTCAAAAAGAACAAAACAACTGCGATGACAAGCACGTCACCGATAATCAAAAAAAGTGCTAAAAGTCCTTGCTGCCCCATCTATTCACCTCATTTTCCATTTGAATTTTCATAAATTTGAAGGCGGTGGTCATTCCATACTCTTTGAACTGTCGAGTAGACAGTAGAATAAGAAAATCCTCGCCGTATTAAATATCCGGATAACCTGCGGGTAAAAATTTCTTCTTCAAATCCGGATAATCTCCTGGCATATTTTTCTGCTGCCAGGATTGCTAATTTTTCTTCTGGCAACATCTCACCAGTTACTTCACTAATTATTTCTTCACTAATATTCTTGTTTTTTAATTCCCATTTGACTAATTTTATGCTTCTTGGTTTATTAACGCTTCTGTTTTCAACCCAATTTTTAGCGTATTGAAGGTCATCCACATATTTTTTTTCGGTGAGCTTTTCGATGACAATAGCAATCACATCATCCTGCAGTCCGATCCCTTTTAATTTCTTAATCACTTCATTGGTAGTTCTTGGTTTGTATGCAATAAATCTAAGGGCTTTTTGAAAACCATCTTCAATCTGATCTTCCTTCAAAAGTTGATCGATTACGTTTTGAGAAATTATTTGCCCCACTTTAAGATGCCTTGCATTTACGATGTATAAACCGAATGAAAAAACACCATCAAGAAAAATGTTCACTCGATTTGGGTTTTTTTTCTGAACCGTTAATGCCGTTATGGTTTTTTGCATTCTTTAGCCATCAAATCTATGTGCGGATTCGGATGACCTTGTTTCTCAACCAGTAACTTTCTCAGATTTAATGATTTATTTCAGAAATCGATATGAATTCATGAATTCACAGATGCTTTGCTTCATTTCCTGAAAATTTCCATTCATCAATTGTTCAATCGTATACCGATTGTTATGTTTTTATTAACTCCCATTAATCATGAGAGAAAACAATTTCAAGATCAAAGAGTGATCCGCAATGATAATAATCAAATAAAATTAATACATCTATTATAACCCATTTTACTTTATGAAATCAATAAATTATTGATAGTTTTTTGGTAATTTAAAAATTACTGCTTTTCAAAAGTTCAGCGTATTTTCCAATTTTTTTCAACAACTCTTTATGGGTGCCCTTTTGGATGACTTTGCCTTCTTCCAAAACATAAATTTGATTGAAAATTTCCATATTAATATATCGATGGGTAACAAAAATAATGGTTTTGTCCTGAAATTTTTCTCGGATCAGTTGATCAATTTTGAATGCCGATTCAGGATCTAAGTTGGCAAAAGGTTCATCAAATATCTGAACCGGGGCATCCATCAAAATGGATTGGGCAATCGCCAATCGTTGAACTTCCCCACTTGATAAATTCTTCCCGAGCTCATCCAATTGTGTATCTAAAGCCAGACTTGGGGGATGGAACAAATCCACACTCTGCAGTACTTGCATGAGCTCATTATCATCAGCGTTTGGCTTTACCAAAAGTAGATTCTGCCTCAGCGTCGCTGCAAACATAAACGGATTTGCTGGTAGGTATCCGAATGTTTGTCGAAGCATATTTTTGGGAATTTTGGTTAATTCCTGGGTTCCTAATAATATGCTCCCACAATAATTATCTCGAAGACCTATAAGGAGTTCGATTAACGTGGTCTTTCCTGAACCATTCATGCCAACGATCGCGATTTTCTCCCCTCTTGATAGTCCAATATTGATATTTTGAACTGCCTGAACGGACGGATGGCTGTCGTAAGCGTAAGAAACGTCCCTGAGTCTTATTGGAAAAATATCCTGATAGATATCTTGAAAATTCTTATTTTGAACGGCTGAAATTTTTTCAATTTCTTGAATTCTACAGCTGGCACGCTCAATATCTCCATAGAGATAAGCCATAGAAGGAATATTTGACAGTACCTCAAAGCTGGTTAAAACGACCAGAAAAATCACGCCAACCATTAAAAGATCCAATTTCTCATTGTTTGCCAGATAGATACTGAAAGCTAATACAAGTAAGAAAATTGCTTGTATCGAATAAAAACTAAGCAATTGCCACACAGATTGCCAGATAACCGTCCTGGTTTGTTCTTTTTCTAACGTCAGGGTAGCCTTTTCTAAATCTTTTTTTAATTTTGATTCAGCCTGATAAAATATTGCTTCATCCAAAAATTGATTGAAATTGATTAAGGAAGATTGGAATTTTCTCTGAGATTCTTCCAATTTCCCCTTCGAAAGTCGGCTCATTTTTATAGAGAAAAAAGGGATGGCAATTCCAATAAGTACATACCCAAAAAGATAAACAAATAATATCTCAATTGCCTGGAACCCCAAAAAGATACCGACCAGTATGCTTATTAACAACGCCACGATCGCCGGAGATAGCAGGCGCACAAATAAATTTTCCATTTGATTAATATCATTGATGACGAGGGTTAAGAAGTTCGAACTTGTATGTTTATCTATTAATTGATAATAATGCTCTGAAAGTTTTGAAAATATGGATAATCGTAGATTACCCAGGATACGAAAGTTGACTTTATGTGTCTGTAAGCGTTCGAGGTATCTGAAAAGGCTGCGAGAGATTCCAAAAAATCTGACACCGACAATCGATACTTGCAATAATGCAATCGATGGATGAAACCCTGCCAAAATGATTAAGTAGGCTGAAACACCCATTAATGCAACCGTGCTAAGGATTGTCAGGCAAGCGAGAACAATGGATAAAGCTATTCCAGCCCAGGAAGATTTTGCAAAATGCCAAAAATTCTTAATCATTCAAATATTCCCCGAAATAAAATTTAATAAATTTTCGGAAACTTTCGTTTTCTGCAATCAAACCATCAAAAGAACCTGTAAGTACTGGTCTATCTTTCTGAAAAAATAAAAGCGAATCAGCTTGCTTTACGGTATGAAGTCTGTGCGCAATCGTGATTGATATTTTTTCTTTGCGGAAGCATTCAAGTCTTTTTGAGATGAGCTCTTCTGATATGGGATCCAAAAATGCGGTTGGTTCATCGCATAAAATAATAGACGGTTTACGCAACAATAACCGCGCCAAGCCAATTCGTTGCCGTTGACCGCTGCTGATCGTTTTCCCAAACTCCTGAATTTCAGTATGGTATTTAGTGGGGAAAGTATCAATAAAATCATTTATCCCAACAATTTCAAGAATATTCTCAATCTCATTTTGATCCGTTTCCATGTTTGCAATTATCAAATTCTCCAGGAAACTCCCATTGAATATGGCAGGATCCTGCGGTAACCAGGCGATGTGAGAATAATAAATTTTTCGGTCTAGGTCATTGATATTTATTCCATCAATTAAGATTTTTCCCCTTAAAGGATTACTCAAACGGAGTAAGCTGCGGAAAAAAGTAGATTTCCCCGTTCCATTAGCACCAACAATAGCATAATGCTTGCCCTTTTCAAAATCAAAAGAGAATTTTTCAATAATGGGACGTGTTTGATTTAGGTATTGCAGGGATAAATTTTCAACCCTTAATATTTGCACATGTTTTTCATCATAAGGTAAATTTTTTAGATCATTTATCCGTTCTGGCTGGGTAATTAATGAATGGATTTCCTGGTAAGCCTCAACCCCATTCATAGCTGCATGAAATCGAAGCCCTAAATTTCTCAATGGTAAATAAAATTCTGGGGCAATGAGAAGAATAAAAAAGGCTTGTTCGAAAGAAATCTTAAAATATAGCAGCCGTAATCCAATTTCAACAGCCACAATAGCAATTGATAACGTGCTGACCAATTCCAGAATGAAGGCTGACAAGAACGTAATCTGTAGAACAGCCATCGATTTTTGTTGATAATCATTGTTTGCCCGTCTTATTCTTTCAATGTGCTCATCACGTTGATTAAATATCAGGATGGTCTTTAAACCCCGAATTGAATCCAAAAAGAATGTGGTTAATTTACTTAATGATCGCCATTGTCTTTGATTGATTTTTTCACTGAATTTTCCTATCAAAAACATAAAAAATGGAATTAATGGCGCAGTCACAAAAAAAACGAGCCCGGAGAGTAAGTCCATCGGAAAAACAAAGAACAAAATGCTGACCGGAATGAGGATGGATAAAATAACTTGCGGGATATAAAGTGAGTAGTAATCTTCAATTGCTTCCACCCGATCATAAAAAATGCTTATTATGCTTCCCGAATGGATATTTCTGACTTGAGTGTTCTCAAAAAGACTGTAGGATAATTTTTTTCTCAAAAAACTTTTAATTTTTTGTGTGATTTTTTTTATGAGGACTTCACCTGAAAATTGAAAGACGCCTCTGAATATAATTAGAAAAAGTAAAAGCAAAAGGAAATTGGATAATTGCTCAAAGGAGTGGTTGAAAAAAATCACATCATTGATGACTCGAGAAGCAATTTTAAGTTGAAATATTAATAAAATTGTCCCGAATTCAAAGAATAATATCGAGAAAATAAATAGAATTGGAAATTTTTTTAACCAAAGGATTAATTTCTTGTGCAATATTAAAAAATTCCTACGAAACTTGATTGATCCAAATCAAAAAAATAGTTATTCAAATTTCACTAATGCTAGTATATCCTCGTACGAGGCGTAAAAAATATCATTCATAATAGAGCTTTCCACTTCATAAGGGCCGCCAAAAGATCCATCCTGAAATACATTTTTTGTTTCCTCAGCACTTAATAATCCATGATAATGTGGGGGATTTTTTATATTGTCTGGTAATTCAACAACTTTGGTAAAAGGAAAGGCTTCCAACCAATTCGCATGGGCAGGTTTAATGTCATTGTCCATCGCAATTTTTTCCACGCTATGTGATTGCCACCAGGAGTACCAGGCGATTCGAAGATCAGGATATTTGTTGAGCAATTCATTCAATCTCCCCCGTACCGGGTCATTTCCACCATGTCCATTCAGTATTAATATCTTTCTGAATCCGGTTATATAAAGACTTTCCAAAATATCTTCGGCTACATTCATTAAAGTATTTACCCGAAGACTGATTGTTCCCGGATAACTTAAGAAATAGGGAGAAATACCAAAATTAACAACAGGAGCCACGATGACTCCTGTCTCTGTCGATGCAGCATCCGCAAGTGCTAAAGGTATTCGGACATCGGTCAGAAGACTCAAATAAGCATGTTGCTCACATGCGCCAATCACCAACATGACCCGGTCATCATTTTTTAAATAACTTTCAATATCCATCCAATTACATTCTTCGAAACGCATTTTATTTGCTCCTTTAATACTTTTGGCTATAAAAACGGAGGAATCAATCTTGATGTTAATATAAAAAACACCTCAGATAATTAATTATATCTCCTGGTGTTTTGGTGGAAATTTGAAGTGGACCCAGAGGGATTCGAACCCTCGGCCTTCTCAATGCCATTGAGACGCGCTCCCAACTGCGCTATGGGCCCATTTGTATCTTTTGTTAACCTGATCCGTTTTCGTAGAGGTTGCACCTCAGTGGACCTGGAGGGATTCGAACCCTCGGCCTCTTCAGTGCGATTGAAGCGCGCTCCCAACTGCGCTACAGGCCCTCTGTCAGGGTGAAAGAAATTCTACTCTGAAGAAAGACCTGTGTCAAGTGACAAGCTAGTATAAAACAAGCCAGGATATTCATTATTACTTGAGAAAAATTTTCTATAAATTCTACAGATTACGATATAATCAGCAAGCATTTAAAAAGCTTTCTTCCCCTGGGAATTTAGAACATCATGGTGACATAAAAGGGTTCATTATGGAAAATTCAGTCGCAATAAAAACGAATCATCTCGGTCGCATCTATAAAATCCGTAACAATCGCAAAGAAAAATTTAAAGAATTGATTGCCCTAGAAAATGTCGATCTGGAAATAAAAAAAGGTGAATTATTTGGTTTGTTAGGCCCTAATGGTGCCGGAAAAACCACATTGATCAAAATCCTGACGACATTACTTTCTCCTACTTCAGGTTCAGCAATGGTGACTGGTTTCGATGTGGAAAAATCACCTGAAGAGGTTCGAAAACGCATTAATATGGTTTCGGGTGGGGAAACCTCTGGCTATGGTTTGTTAACTGTGCGCGAAAATTTATGGATGTTTGCCCAATTTTATGGCATCGAAAGTAAAGAAGCTAACAATCGCATTAAAAGTCTTTCAGAAATTGTTGGCATTTCCGACCGTCTGAACACAAAATCCTCTGATTTGTCGACTGGATTGCGTCAAAAGATGAATATTATTAGGGGTTTTCTCACCAACCCACAGGTGTTGTTCCTGGATGAACCAACACTTGGACTGGATGTAGGTGCGTCTCGAGATGTGCGAAGCTTCATCAAAAATTGGATGGGCGATATTGAAAAACGCACGCTATTACTGACGACACATTATATGGTCGAAGCTGATGAGTTATGCGACCGGGTCGCCATCATAAACCAGGGGAAAGTCCTGGCCTGTGACACCCCGTCAAATCTAAAAAAGACACTGCAAAAAGAAGCCGTATTTCACTTCAATCTAAACGCTCCTGACGGGTTAGTGATAGATAATTTTAAAAAGATCAAAGGAGTGATTAATTGTGTATTAACCCAAAAACCAGATCACACCACACTCGATATTATTCTTGATGATGATTCGATATTGTCTGAAATAATTTCCGAAACAAGCCGCCAGGCAATAAAAATTCTTCAATTAGAAAAGCGAGAGCCTTCACTGGAAGATGTCTTCATTAGATTAGTTGGTCAAAAAATTGAAGAGGCTTAAATGTCAATGATTGAACCAATTGTGGATAAAAGTTCAGGATTAAAATTATTCTTTATGACTGTATTTGGTCGATCTTACCCAAGGATTGTGGGATTGCTACGAGAAAAATCCTGGCTCTTTTTTGATATTTTTGTTCCATTGCTTAGTGTCTCAGCTTATGTATTCGTTTATCGAGCTATCGGTGCTCCAGAAGATTATGTTGGTTTTGTTGTCGTTGGCGGTGCCATGACTGCATTTTGGATGAATATTCTTTGGAGCATGTCCAGTCAATTATATTGGGAAAAAGAACAGGGCAATCTGGCTTTGTACATTATTTCTCCTGCTTCGATGATGGCCATTCTTTTAGGGATGGCTCTTGGGGGGTTGTTTGCAACACTTCTAAGAGCAATCACTATCATTCTATTTGGAAGTTTAATATTTAATGTAACCTATTATGTGGCTAGTTTCTGGCAATTATTCGCTATTTTTTCTTTAAGTATGATCTCTCTTTATGGTCTGGGAATGATGAGTGCATCCATCTTCCTGTTATTGAGTCGCGAAGCCTGGCATATTTCAAACCTGGCAACTGAGCCAGTTTATTTAATTTCTGGTATGTATTTTCCAGTGAAAAACCTTGGTTTTTGGGGTTCAGCTATTGGCTCCATTATCCCCCTCACTCTGGGATTGGATGCTATTCGTCAATTGGTTTTTAAAACGGGTCCCAGCTTGGGGTTTCTCAGCGTAAAAATTGAAATTATTATTCTGATTGCTTTATCATTTATTTATATAATAGCCGCAAAATTTCTTCTAGCTCACATTGAGAAATTAGCCATGCGTGAAGGCCGATTAACCGAGAACAGGAGATAAGCTTTGAAGAATTCAATTTCTCTCCGTTCATTTTTATCTGCTTCCTGGTTGGGATGGAAAATAGAATCCAATTGGACCGAACCATTATTGTTTGTGATTTATTCAATCATAAAACCCTTAGCTGGCGCTGGAATTTTGGTCTTAATGTATTCAATCGTCACAGATCAAAACTTTACCAATCCAATGTTTGCTTATTTATACTTAGGCAATGCTTTCTACCATTATGTTCCTGCAGTCCTTTCAGGAATTTCCTATACGATTATTGATGACAGAGAGCATTACCGAACTTTGAAATACATTTATATTGCTCCGGTCAATATTCCGCTTTACCTTTTTGGTCGTGGTGTTGCTCAGTTTCTGACAGGTTCCTTTGCTGTTTTAATTACCCTGTTGGTAGGGTTCTTATTCCTGAATGTTCCGTTTGATATTCATCAAGTGAATTGGCCGTTGTTTATTTTCTCGCTCATACTCGGGATTATCATGCTGGCTCTCTTGGGCCTGATATTAGCAGGAATCACTCTCATAACCGCCCGCCATTCCTATTTTATAGGTGATGTTGTCGCCAGCGGATTATTTTTATTTACTGGAGCTGTTTTTCCTCTGGAAGTATTGCCCGCCTGGTTAAGGCCGGTTGGTTATGCCTTACCGATCACCTATTGGTTGGAGCTAATCAGAAGATCACTGGTTGGAAATATCGCCAGCGCTTTTCCCACATTTTCTTCGATGTCAAATTTTGACTTGATTCTGGTTTTGATTGTTACTTCCTTCATCGCGAGTATGATCGCGATATTCCTGTTTAATAAATGTGATCACACAGCGCGCGAACGTGGTTTAATAGACATGTCGACAAATTATTAAAGACGATTCTTCTCCAGACAAAATCGTATTTATTTCATCTTCCTGGTGATAGAATGGATTAATTATTCAGATTCGGAGGTTGTATGCATTCACAACGCTTAGAAAAATTACTAAACTTGATGACAAATCAGAATTTAGATGCAATCGCATTAAACCCAGGGTATAGTATGCGTTACTTAACCAACCTGGACTTTCACCTCATGGAACGCCCTACAATTTTATTAATAAAAAATGATGGTAACCTGGTATTTGTTCTCCCAAAATTAGAAGCATCCCGCGCTGAAAAATCCTTCTCCAGCGCACACCTTTTTACATATGGTGATAATCCGGCTACCTGGGATGATGTATTCACTTCAGCCTTCAAACAACTCCATTTAGGGAAATCAAGGGTTGGCGTTGAATCAACTCGTTTACGGTTTTTGGAATTTAATTTCTTAAGAAAATCACTGCCAGAATCTGAAATTATAGCGGCTGATGAAGTGTTTGCTAATTTCCGTATTAAAAAAGATCAATCAGAAATACGGTTGATGAGGAAAGCTGCTCAAATTGCTCAACAAGCATTAATGGATACTTTATCAGAACCTGTATTAGGTAAATCAGAAAAAGAATTAGCATCCACATTAACCATCAATTTGTTAAAAAATGGTTCTGAAGAATTACCTTTTCAACCCATCGTTGCAGCAGGAGCAAATAGCGCAGACCCACATGCTACTCCTTCTGATCACGTTGTCCAACTCGGTGATATATTACTATTCGATTGGGGGGCAAGTTGTGGGGGCTATGCATCCGATATTACCAGGACATTTGCGGTGGGAGAAGTTGACCCATTATTCAGAGAAATTGCAGAAATTGTCAAACAAGCCAATCATGCTGGTGTGATCTCAGGAAAGCCTGGTGTAACTGCTGGTTCAGTTGATGATGTCACGCGTGCAGTGATTACTGCATCCGGATATGGAGAATACTTTTTCCATCGAACCGGTCATGGACTTGGAATGGAAGGCCATGAAGCTCCATATATTTTTTCTGAGAATTCACTAATTCTTGAGCCAGGAATGGTATTTACGGTTGAACCTGGAATTTATCTCACAGGAAATGGTGGAGTCAGAATCGAGGATGATGTCGTCATCACTGAAAGTGGTGCGGAATCGCTGACCGACCTGCCTAGAGAATTAAAAACAATCTGGTAATCCAATGTCCTCTTTTCCAAGAATACTTCCTACAGCGCAACCTTTTTTAATACCAGGAAATAATGTCGGTTGTATTTTAGTCCATGGATTCACCGGAACTCCAAAGGAGATGCGCTGGCTGGGAGATTTCCTGCACAAAAAATCCCTTTCGGTGCTGGCTCCCAGATTATCAGGTCATGCAACAGAACCCGGCGATCTGCATAGATCTAACTGGCAGGATTGGGTGGCCAGCGTCGAAGATGCATACTATTTAATGAGGCCGAATGTGAAAAATTTGTACATTATCGGCCTCTCTATGGGTGGAATATTGGCTTGCATAACCGCATCTTACTTAAAATTTGAAGGTTTGGTTACAATCTCCACACCTTATGAAATACCTCAAAAAGATTGGCGATTAAGATTTATTCGACAATTTGCCCTCATCATGCCAAAGGTTGAAAAAGGGGCAGCCGACTGGCATAACCAGGATGCAGCTAAAGACCATGTGGATTATCCGTACCAACCCACAAGGTCGATTGCCGAATTACTTGATTTGTTCGTTCAGTTACAGACAGCGTTACCTAAAATAAGAGTCCCTAGCTTTCATATTCATTCGACACAGGACAAAAGCGTTCCTTTCCATCATTTGCAACAAATCGTTGATCATAACGGTTCTCCTGATAAACAAACCTTAATTGTTCATAATAGCGGGCACGTCATCATTCGTGAACCTGACCGATTTCAGGTATTTGAAAAAATTTACCAATTTATTTCACAGCCAGACGATTAAGCCATGAATCGCAACCTCAAACTCGTCTCCATTTCGCTATTTTTGTGGGGTGTCGGTGAAGGGATGTTCTTACTGTTTCAGCCCATCTATTTGCTTCAATTGGGAGCAGATCCGGTTGTTATAGGAATAATTTTAGGAGGCATGGGTTTCATGACGGCGATCTCCCAAATTCCTTCCGGTTATCTTTCGGATCGAATTGGTCCCAGACCCCTCATGTGGATTTCATGGACATTAGGAATGATCTCAGCCTGGTTGATGGCGCTGGCAGGGTCATTAAATGTATTTATCATAGCCTTGTTGTTATATGGTTTGACCGGGTCTTTGATGGCGCCCATGAATGCGTACATCACCTCCATGCGCGGAGACTGGAGTGCTGAAAGATCTTTAACATTCACATCAGCAGCATTTCATCTCGGAGCAGTGATTGGTCCAACAGTAGGCGGTTATTTTGGACAACAATATGATTTAAAGTTTTTGTTCTATGTGGCTGCCATTTTGTTTGTAATTTCGACCTTATTAATTCTATTGATTGAAGCCCCAAAAATTGAATTCCACCATGAATTGAACGGAAAGAGGAATATTTTCAGAAACACAGCCTTCATGAAGGTAGCCTTTTTGGGTTTTATTGGATTATTTTTTATGGTTTTTACCCAAAATTTTGTTCCGGTTTATTTAACCGATTTCAAATCCATAAATTTACAGCAAATTGGTTATTTAGGCACAATTGGGAGTGTAGGTAATGTGGTATTTGCATTAGTACTGGGAAACTTATCCTCCAAAAAAGGTTTCTTAATCAGCTTTCCACTCACATTATTGTTTCCAATCCTCCTCCTCACAAGTAACGAATTTGTGTGGTTTGGTCTGGCATATTTTTCCTTCGGAGGTTATCGCCTGGCCCGCACAATGCTCCTTGCTTTTAGTCGGGAATTTATTCATGCCAGAGAAACAGGATTAGCGTACGGAATTATTGAAACTGCAAATGGAATCGCGGAAATCCAGAAAATCGCTCTAGGATTTTGATTATAAACAA
>SWBZ01001592.1_pt1 | contig 25479 bp, 16 predicted proteins | sample 4693031 | NCBI WGS metagenome assembly SWBZ01 (sample SAMN10267274, study PRJNA491770) | bioreactor metagenome | isolation source: DHS bioreactor inoculated with | place: Japan: off Shimokita Peninsula
TTGGTACGACGCGCCAGAATCTGGATCACGCGTTCAATTTCCATCTGTCGCCCGATGACCGGGTCGAGTTTGTTTTCTTCCGCCAGGGCAGTCAGATCGGTTGCCAATTGATCGATCAGCGGGGTTTTGGCATCCTTCTTGGCATCCTGTTTGGACGCGCCTCGGGTGGGTGTGCCGGTAGCAGAGGTGGACGGCTTCGCAGTTGCCTGTGAGGTGCCTTCCTGCAAGACGCGCCGGGTCTGACGCCGGATCTGTTCGGCAGAGATGCCTAGCTTCTTGAGGATTTCCAGGGCAAAACCCTGGTCTGAGCGTACCAGTGCCAATAAAATATGTTCTGTTCCAATATAATGGTGCCCCATCTTACGGGCTTCTTCAATCGCAAACTCCAGCACTTCCTGTACCCCGGGGGTCAGATCGAGCCGTTTGCTTTCGGATTCACCAGCGCCACTGACACGTTCGGTCATCTCGCGTACCCGTTCGGACTCGAGACCGAGATCGCGCAGCACACGCCCGGCGACACCGCCTTCTTCTTCAATCAACCCTAACAATAAATGTTCGGTATTGATTGCATCTTTGTGCATTTTCTCAGCTTCTTGATGAGCCAGGCTGAGAACCCTTCTTGCTCGTTGGGTAAATCTTTCCATGCCAGCCATGGCAACCTCCTATTTTTCAAAACGCCTGTAAACGCATCTATGGGTGGCTACAGGCGCAACTTATTACGATCCAATCGGGGACCTGAGTCCCAAGTACCAATACTCTTGATTTGATTCTACCAGAGTTTAAGGCGCTGTCGAGTCATGATTCTGAAGGTGTACAGCGTTTGAGGGCGGGCCGGAGTGGGTCAGGAAGATATAGATCATCCAGATGAGGTAGAAGCCGAAAATCCATTCCAAGGGGAAAAGCGCACTCCAACCGGCTCTGGCAGCGAAGAACCCGGCCCAGGAGATCAGGATGCCGGAAAACCAGAACGCGACTTTGGTGTGGGATGGGATCGCAGGGGGATTGCTGAAAATCCAGATCAGAAAGGGCAGCAGGAAGACGATCTGCTCGTAGGAAACGGTTCGCGGATGAACGGCGTAAGTAAGAAAACCGAAGAAAACCAGTGTTTTTTGTGCGGAAACCTTTCCCAACCAGGATTTCCAGAGCAACCATCCCAGAACCAAAACCAGCAAGCCTGTGATAACCATCGAAAGAAGATGAGCGTTGGACTCATTTAAAAAGAATTGGAAAAAGATGCTGATGTGCGGGATGGCTTGATTGGACTCTACATATTTAAATAACTGCTGGTACCATTCCTGTGGCCAACGGGGCAGGAGAATGAAGGAGAAGGCAACCATCACCAGGAAACTGATGAAAAAAGACTGAATGAAGCGCCAGCGTTTCCCCCGCAAGGCCAGCAGCAGAATGAATAGCAGATATAAAGCACTGAACTGCGGTTTAATGGTCGTGAATGCCAGCAATGCGCCGGCAAAGATATCCAATCCAGTTGAGGAATATTCTTTATCTAACAAATACCCAATCACAAAGATCAGGATGGTACCCAACAGGATGGCGTAGTTTCCGAGAATCAGGCTAAAAGTGATCGGGTAAAATGCAAAAGAGGACATCAATGCCCAGCGCGGAATGCGGAGATATGCCAGTAGGGGCAGTGTCAGCAGGAGCGAAAATAAAAACGAGATCCAGATCGATTGCGCCCATTTGAGCGGCAGGAACGCCAGGGGTAGGAAAGGAAGCAGAGCGTAAGGGGGATAATTAAAAGCCAGCTGGTCCTGCCCTGCTTCAGCGGGTTTCCCGTAAACACCCCATTGATTACGAAGCGTGACTTCTTCCGAATAAGGGCTGATCCCTTCCTTAAAGGTGGCCTGGCTGGCATTGTGGAAGTCAAAAAAATCGTTGCCAAAAATGTGGTCTGGGGTGGCGAAGAAAATCCCAATGGATAATAAGAAGTTTAATAATAAGAAAAATAAAAAGAATTTAATTTTTTGCATTTATATGAGGTCCTCAGTGCAAAAACGATGCGAATAGACAGAGAATAACAATTGTGAGCTTATGTTGGCTTTTTACTTTTTACGAATTTTCCTAAAATTATTAATTGGGTGGTTAAAATTGAAATATAAATAAAAAATGGAACCAGGAAACCAGTGTGTTGGCCTTCATAACCGAGGAAAAAAGGCATAATCGCCGGGAGATAACCCAGCATAACAGGGATCCATCCAACCGGAAATAGAAATAAAGTGATCAAATCTGTTTGCAAAAAATAAGGGATTGTGAGAATGCCAGTTACCGCCAGCAGCAAAAAGCGGTGTTGTTTTTGCATCGGAACAATCAGTGCCGGCAGGAATAATAACAATGCCCAGGGCCCAATCCATTGGTAGAGGGATATATTCCCCCAGGCGTATGCGTTACCTGACCTGGCAATCACATCCATAATCCAACCGGGGTACACCACCAGGGATATGATAACCCCGACAATCGGAATGATTAAAACGCGGAGTTTATCTTTCCATTTGATTTCGGCAAAGATCCACAGCAGAAAGGCGAACATTCCACCCGTATGCGGTTTGGCTGCCACGATCAGTAAAGCAAACCCGGCCAGCCACCATTTCTTTTGGTGTAAAGCCCACCAGAATAACCCCAAAAAACCACAAATAATCCCGGAAATTTGCCCCCAGAACAATGAAAAAGACATCTGGTACGAAATTAAAGCCAATGGCAGGTTGCCGTTAAATACTCTGACAGCAAAAACTACCCCTATGACACTTAACAAAATCCAGATTGAATAATTGACTTCGAATGGCAGAAAGGAGAGGATTTTAAATAGCGGCAGCAGCCAATAGCCATAAAAATAATTTTCAAAATCTCCACCCGCTGTAGCAAGGTAGACTTTATAGTCCCAAAACAAACCGGATTTTGTTAGCAGAAAATAAATTGCCAACAATAAGACAAATAATATTAACGAAAGCTCAAAAATCGAAAACTTCCTAAGAATTCTTTGATTAATATTTTCCGATTCGAACATAAAATTACCACTCTTGTGAATAAAAAATCAATAGGATTTTATTATATAATGGAAATACTTTTGAATTCATAATAGCATTTAATCAGGCTCAGTCTGTTCTTTTTATGTCGTATTCAAATTTTGGTATAAAAAAAATAAACCACAAGCAACCAGGATGAAAATAAAGGGGAAAACCGGAACGAAAAATCTTTGATTAGATGTTAAACCTGCAATTCGTAGCGGTGTCTGAAAACCCTCTTTCTTCAAACAGCATAGGTACTTTTTTGGATAATTCATGTCAAAATTTGTCAAACTAATAAAAGAAAAAAAAGGGAATAGCATTCGTTGGTTATTCGTTTTGATTGTGTTTCTTATTATTTTTCAGCGAGCATGGATGAGCGATGATGCTTACATCACGTTGCGAACAGTGGACAATTTCATTAATGGCTATGGGCTGACCTGGAATGTTACAGAAAGAGTTGAAGTTTACACGCACCCCTTATGGATGATGCTGTTGAGTTTAGTTTATTTCTTCACCCATGAAGCTTATCTGACAACCATTTTCCTTTCTTTAGGCATATCTTTATTTACATTAATTTATCTTCAATTCAACATCAAACCCTTTCATCACTTTATGTTGGTTTTTCTCGTTTTGGGTCTTTCAAATGCATTCATTGATTTTTCTACCTCAGGATTGGAAAATGTACTCAGTTATGCATTGTCCGCTTTATTTTTCTTTCAATTTTTTAGTAAAAAAGACCTCATAGAGAATTATTTTAAAATCGTATTTCTGGCTGGTTTGATTGGCATGACCCGGTTGGATTTATTGTTGATGATTTTGCCATTATTAATTTATACTTTTCTCAAGCAACCCAATAAATGGCAAGCAATCCAGAAGGGGTTTCTAGCTCTTTCACCTTTGATTGTCTGGGAGATTTTCTCATATGTCTACTATGGGTATATGTTCCCTAACACCTTTTATGCAAAATTGAATAGTGGAACACCATCCAGCAGGTTGGCAATTCAAGGTTTATTTTATCTAATTGCATCGATTAAGCGCGATCCGTTGACAATATTGGTGATATTGTTTGGAACCATCTATGGTTTAATCAACAAAAATAGAATTATTCGCTTGTGGGGCGTTGGACTTCTTCTGTACCTTATCTACATCATAAAAATTGGTGGAGATTTTATGGTAGGTAGGTTCCTGACGATCCCATTTTTGATTTCCCTTTTGCTGATCAGTCAAACATATGTACAGAAACTGAATACACAGAAAATTTTAATAACCAGCATCTTCATTGTTGTAATAGGTTTCCTTGCCCCAACTCCAACAATTCTTCAACTCAATCCTGAGGGTTATTTTGAGGGCTTTCATGGAATTGTCGATGAAAGAGAAATCTATTTTTGGGGAACTGGTTTGTTCAGATATAAATTTTTTAATGATGAACCCAATCTTATTTTCGTGCAAGAAGGTAAAGAGTTAAGAAAAAAAACCGATGAAATCTTATATACAACCAAACCCTATTTAGCTGTAGGTTTTATTGGATATTATGCAGGACCAAACGTTTATGTAATAGATATTGCAGGGTTAGGAAATGCGTTTTTAGCTCATCAACCTATGAAAACCTTTACCGATTGGAGAATAGGACATTATGTAAGAGAAGTGAGACAAGATTATTTAAATTCTTTAAAATTTGGGGTAAATTTAATTTCCGATCAAAAATTAGCCATTCTTTTTGATGATGTGGCTCTGAAGACTAAAACCTTTATTTTTGATAAAAGAAGGATAACCGCTCTATTTCAAATTAATTAATCTTAAAAGTGCCATAGAAACACCGAAAGATGACAATAATTCACAATTTAACAAATGTAATTAAATATCCTCAAGTGTAGAAGAGAAGGCCAATACAATTAAAGCCCCAGCCCAAGGTTACAGTAAAATATAAGAGGATAAATATGGAGATTCGGCAATAAAGAAATTTTTATTATTTTTCTTGATTGAATAATCTTTCAAATCATAAATATTTTTTTGATTTTTATTAAGTGAAATTATACTTTAAATAATTTCAATTTACATATAATAAATTGATAAGTCCAAATTTCACTTATGTCAAAGTGAATTTCGTAGATAAATAATTCACTCGTAAATCGAAAAATCCAATCTTAATGAGGTAAATAATAAAAAAACCTGATTTTCGAAAATTCAGTCAATCGATAAATGACAGAGCGATCATGTATGCGCTCCTGTCTTTTTTATTTTTAAGAATTTTTACAAGTTTTATTTTATTAATTGGTATCTTTCAACCCAGACCAGATTTTCCTTATGCAGAGATCACACAGAATAATATTGATTATTTAGAACAGAAGAGCGAATTCAGCAAATTATTTCTTGCCCCCTGGTACCGCTGGGATACGGGTCATTATATTGAAATCTCCGATTTCGGCTATGATTTTGATCCTGTTCTTTCTGTGTGGCCACCACTTTACCCATTCTTAATCAAAATTTTCGGGTTTGTCATAAAGCCAACAATTTTATCAGCCCTTTTCATATCAAATATATTTTATATTCTGGCTTTATTCTTGTTGTATTTATGGACAAAGGACAATTTTGATGAAGGGATCGCCAAAAAAACTCTGTTTTTTACTGTTATCTTTCCGACGTCTTTCTTTTTTGTGGCTGGTTATACAGAATCGATTTTTCTGTGTTTATCGGTCGCCGTTTTCATATTATTAAAGAAGAAGAAGTGGCTGTGGGCTGGGATCATCAGTGCACTGGCAACCCTAACCAGGGTACAGGGATTGTTATTAATCATTCCCATTATCATAGAACTTTGGAGAGAGTACTTTTCCAAAAAAGATTACAAATCCTTTTTCACTCATCTGTTGCCCTGTGCTTATGCACCCTTTGCTTATGGTTTATACAGCTTATATGTTTTCTTCGGGCTTAGGGCAGATTGGCCCTGGGTGACATTGTCAAATGAATGGAATCAACATTTTGGCTGGCCGTGGGAAGGGACTATTGCTACCATCAGCATTCTCCTGGGAAGACAAATAGAAAATGATATCACTCCAACTATTGTAAAGATCCTGAGTATCATTCTACCCATAGGGGCTGCATTTTTACTATATAAAATCAGAAAAAAAATCCCCCTTTCACTTTCCATTTATAGCTGGGCTATGTTCTTTCTGATCATGGGAAAGATCGATGATAACAATGCAATTGTCAGTACAACCAGGTATCTACTTTCTATTTTTCCCATTTTTATCGGACAGGCAGTATTATTTAAACAGAAATATTTAAGATTAAGTTATTTTTCAATCAGTTTAATCACACAAATTATTTTGGTAGTTCTTTTTTATTGGTGGTACTGGGTGGCTTAGATTATATTATTTCCATTGAATAAACTACTAATTTGGTTCAGCATTATTTTTATTATCTGGACCTTAATTTTTTTCTTGATGATCAAACAATTGAATTTTTATTATTTTTTTTGCGAAAAAGAGACTGATTATTAATCCTTTATAACTTTAAAAACAAATTCAATCTCTTCAAAACCGCCAACCCAAAAACACCAAATCCTTGAACAAGCCCAAGGAGATAGATTTGCAAAGAAGTCCATTATCTTTCCTAAACCGAAACCTAAATAGTAAAGATGGGCAGGTAAAAAAAGTTTTTTCAAATAAGGTTGAGCAAACCAGTGCATTTTTAATTTCTCCAACTTTAGATTTATCCCTTGATAACCAGGAGTAAAATTGGGGTCAAAATAATATGCAAAAGTAACATCAAATCCACGTTTATGATCGGCATGTGTAAAGCCACGTGAAAAATGAGGCACCTTAATCCGAAAAAATGCATTATTAGTACTAATTCTATATAATTCAGCCATTATCTTGAAAGGATTGCTCAAATGTTCAAGAACGTGATCAGCTTCGATTACTTCAAAATGATTATCAGGAAAAGGATAGGGAATAATTTCTAAATCATGGTGAATATCGGGAGGTTTAATTGAGTAGAAATCAACATTTACATACCCATTTTTAGGGTAATCGCCTGATCCTAAATTTAGTTTTCTTGATTCATTTAATTTAGCCATAACAACCTTATTAAACCATATAATTTTTGTACCAAACTTGAAACATTAAAATAGTCCAAAGAAGTTTTCGATTATCTTTTTGGCGCGAAAAGTGTTCACTGATTAATGTATCGATGTATTTTTGATTGAATAACCCCTGTTCTTTAATAAAAGTCTGAGAATTCATATCCATTAAAAGTGGTCTTAAGTCTGTATTAAGCCAGTAAGCAACGGGCATATTAAAACCCTTTTTTGGGCGATTGATAATATTTGACGGTAAAATATTTCTTACAGCTTTTTTCAATATATATTTTGATGTAAATTTATTCAGTTTTAAATTGGCTGGAAGATTCATCGCGTAATCCACAACTTCTCTATTAAGCAACGGAACCCTCACTTCCAGGGAATTTGCCATACTGGCTCGATCCACCTTGTATAAAATATCACCCTCAAGATACATCTTCAGGTCGTTATATAGGACTTGATTAATATTTTTCTTTGCATCGCATTCTCTTATGTGGAAAAAGGATTGGTAATAAGTATCTCTTAATACAGGTTTAATCCAATCTTGGAAAAGAAATTGTTTTTCCTCATCCAGAAATGACCCTAACCAACGTTGGTGCCGAGAAATTAACGGCACATTTCTTCCACTCAAGAATCGTTTTACCCGGAAATCGAAGCTGATATTTTCAAATGAGACAGCCAGACGATCAATTAAAAAGGGTGCAATTTTTGCTCGGATTGACCAGGGCGTAAACCGTTCGTATACATCAATCAATTGATGAGCAATCAGCGTCGGATAACCTGCAAAAAGCTCATCTCCTCCATCCCCACCTAATACCACTTTTACTTTTTCATTTGCAAATTTGGATAGTAGATAGGTGGGGATGAATGATGAATCTGCAAAGGGCTCATCCATAATATTAGGTAATTCTTCGATCAGACCAATTGCCCGTTTACTGGTAAGTATCATTTCATTGTGATTTGTGCCAAGGTAATTTGCTACCTGCCGGCTGTATGGTGTTTCGTCAAAGGAGGTGTTTTCAAACCCAATGGTGAAACTTTCAACATTGCCAGGATATAAATCAACCATCATGGCTGCGATGGCACTGGAATCAATGCCACCACTCAACAAAACACCGACAGGCACATCACTGACTAATTCTCTTTGTACAGCTGATCTTATTGCTTGATGTAATCCATTAGCATAGTCTCTCCAGTCGACAGGTGGGCGGCTTTCTGCTTGTTGAAAGCTAAGCTGATCATATGGAAATTTTTGCAAGCCGTAAAGATTAAACTTGAGAAAATACCCAGCTTCGAGACGGAATACGTTTTTGATAATCGTGCGAGGTGTTGGGACATATTCATAAGACAAATATTCATTTAATGAAATTAAATCAATATCTCGTTCAACATTTGGATTAGAAAGTATTACTTTCATTTCAGATCCAAAAACTAAGGTGCCATCATTTAAAAGAGTGTAATAAAGTGGTTTGACTCCCATTCGATCACGTGCGATAAAAAGTTCGCCTTTTTGACTGTTCCAAATAGCAAAAGCAAATATTCCATCTAAATGTTGGACACAATCAGCACCAAATTCTTCATATAAGTGGAGAATTACTTCAGTATCTGTGTTTGTAGTAAATATATGTCCATGTTTTTTCAGGTATTGACGCAATTCACGAAAATTATAAATTTCTCCATTCAAAATTATGTGTAGAGAATTATCTTCATTATCTATTGGTTGTTTGCCAGTTTGCAAATCAATAATTGATAATCTGCGAGAGCCCAGGCAAATCATATTGTCAATGTAATAGCCTTCCTCATCAGGACCACGGTGTGTCATTGATGAATTCATTTTTTTGATAATGTAATTAGAATTTTGCTGTAATTTTCCTGAAAGCGATACAAATCCACAAATTCCACACACGATATTTATCCTTATCTTTATCCAACATCTTTTTGAAAAAGAAATTGATTATTGCCAAATCCATGGCCAGTTTGACAATAATTAATTAATTTAAATCCCAGATTTTTATAAAAATCGATAATTTCTTTTGGTTTTGCAGGATCATATGGATATCCACCTAACCAATCTCGCCAATCATGAACCAAAGACATCCCTCGATATTTCTTATGCTCCCGATATCGTTTGACAGGGTTTCTCAAATGTAATATGTCTGAAAAAAGTCCTGAAGCGAAAAAAAGAGGAAAAAAAATACTGGTTAATAAAATTTTCATGAATTGATTCTTATTGTAATTCCGTTTAATGATTTTCCAAATTGAAGAAATTATTTCCTGGTCATTATAAATAGCAATAAACAAAACTCCTCCCTTTGAAAGGGGAATTTGCGCATTATAAAGTGCTTGCCATAAAGAACCCGTGTGATGTAAGACTCCCCAGGAATAACAAAAATCAAAAGGCCCCAATCCTTCGATATATTGTTTATCTAGGATTGAGCCGAGCCCAATTTGCCAATTCGGATCATCTTTGAAAAATCTATTTTTTAATTCTCTTGTACAGGCAACTGATTGTGGATCAAGATCAAATGAAAGTACTTTTGCTCCCATCCTACGAGCAGAAAGACCGTGAATGCCAGAACCTGAACCTATATCTAAAAATCTCTTATTGGATATTTCCAAATCACCAAGAAATTCTTTTAGGGATTTTTCAGCCTCCAGGATATGATCTTGAGTTAATATACTTAAGAATCTACGCCAGTTTTCACCAAAAGCAAACTGGTCTTGTTTTTGTAATGAATCCTTCCTCATTTTAGATTACCCTTCACTATTATTGAATCTGTAAACGTCATGTTGATTAAATGATTTTTCTAAGTGATAAGAATTTCCCAATTCATTTGATAGCCAATAAGGAATTTCTGCACTATTAAAAAATGTTGGTCCAATGATTATATACACTGGCTTTAAATCAAAGGCTCGTTCAGGCGGTCCAAAGCTTGAAACATATAATGGCCAAATCACATCTACTGAAGAACGTCTATTTGCTAAATAGAAAATTTGAGCTAATTCAGTCCAGGAAAAAATAAAATCCTCTGGTTTTGTGTTTTGGTTGATATAAGTAGCAATTTCTTGTGCGCTTACACTAATTGATCCCATTGAAGTATAGTTAGCCGCAAATTCAGCTAACCTAATATTACCTAATCGATAATTAATATATCCCCGTAAATAATCATATGAAGAGAAGAATGTATTGCCAATGACAATAAAAATCAGGAAGAATGGAAATATAAAACTTTTAATTCTTAGTTTGTTCTTATTTTGTTTTTTAATTATTGACCATAATTCCGAAATTTCGATACCAAAAAGCACACTCAATGGTGGAACTAACAATATACCATAGTGACCAAAGCCGAATCTTGAAAATCCAGCGGCGATGATTGAAATAAAAAGCCAACATACAATTGAGAAATGCATTAGCGCTCTAGTTCTGTTTCGTTTTATTGATGTTGGAAAATGAATTAATAATCTGAAACTACTTAGAATTCCAAATATTAATAATGAAAAATTTGCCCGTACAATTAGAATAATCGGGATTAGTAATATAAAATACCAGGGGGATGTGCTGAACTTTACATACTGGGATCCAGCTTGAAAAACAAGTAAGACCCTTGAAAATAATCCTTGCACACTAAAATACCATACAACCAAACCAATTATAATAATATATCCAGATAATATGATTGATATATTTTTTAGAAATCTAAACAAATATTTCTTCGTGGGTTTGAGCATTAGCTCAAGAAACAATGTCAGACTTACAGCTAGCAATGAAGTAATATAGACAGCTTTAAAAAGAAAACTAATAGCTCCTAATGCTCCGATGGTGAAAAATAAATAAGGCTTTTTCTGCTTGGAAAATAGCGCAATACTTAACAAAATTAATAACGAGATTGGAACATTTGCAAACAATTCCATCTCGGCTGTATCTCCATTCAAATTGGCCATTGAGCTAATAAGGATGAATATCACTGCTGAAATGAATCCAAATTTTGTATTCGAAAAAGTTTCAACAATCCTAATTATTATCAAACCATTAATCCACATCCAAAAAGCAAGAAAGAGCTGAAGATTGGACGAATGATCACCAAAAAGCTTAAAGATCATCGCAAATGTATAATAGATAGCTGGAAGGTGATGTGTGGGATGATGGGTGCTATATAATGGTTCGCCCTGATTTATCAATCTAGCATGATAAGCGACAGCTCCTGCATCAACATCTATAGGTAATTCGAAGACTGGCAACCGAACAAGGATTACCACCAATAATAATAATAGATACAATATCCAATTTTTATTTACTCGAATATTATTTATTAGATTTGCCTCACTCCTAAAATATTGGATAAATCAAAAAATCATACACATAGTTTTAAAAGTATATATAAATCTTCTTTATTTATATCTAGAAGATCTGTTTTTGCCAAGTGTAACCAAAGTCCATTTCAGAAAATCAATAGATAAACGCATAGAAATATTTTAATTGACATTCTTTGTAATTTAATTTTTAAATGCGAAAAGTGATAAAAGCATCTTTCTTTATAAGAAATAAGTTTCTTTTATATTGTTGAATACATCATTGTTTGGAATACATACAATACTAAAAACAATTACGAGATGGAAATTATCATCATAGAATGATAATCATAAATATTGTTATTTGTTCATTCCAATTTGAGCTGAGGAATTAGATAAAACCATAAATCCAATTACCAGGGTTACCCAGAAAAACCAGATTTCATTAGGGCTCAAGATTCGCATCAATAGTGCAAACCCATAAACAAAGATAAGAACCACTACTACGATAAACGATTTTTTTTGAGCTAAATTCCCATTCACGATCTGGATGAACAAAAATAAAATTGGCACTAGCAAGACAATCTGATCATAACTCCACCCGATGGGAGAAATAAGCAAGCCCAAAACGAGAGAATTATTAATCATAATAATTTGGTTTAAATTTTGTTTTTTTGCCCACCATATAAGAACCGCAAAAATTAATCCTGGGATCCATATCCACTTTCCCCATGTTTGTCCAGTTGAATAAGCAATGAACCCACTAATTGTTGGTGTTTCCCGAATGGTGCCCATGCCTGATGAAACTAAATTCCAAAAACTGACTGGCCAGGATGGATAGAAAGCAAACAAAATGATTGAGCAGACCAGCAATGATCCAAAAAAACCTATCAAAATTTTCCATTGTTTTTTGTGAATAATATCCAAAATGATTAAGGGCAAGGTCAGGATTACCAGATGTGGTTTGATAGTGGTTAATGCCAGCCCTAATCCGCGTAAATAATGATGTTTAGATTTTTTGAGGGAAATATAAATTGCCAATCCAAATAAAACCAGGATATTAATTTGACCAACATATAAGGATAACAAAGTCATTGGAAAAGCGAAGACTGCCAATAATGGTATCCAACCTTTATTCTTTAAATTTCCCCATAAAAGACCAATTACTCCTAATAAAATGAAAATATTCATCATCAGCCAGATAAAAGCTGCCTTATCGAAGGGCAATAACGTAAAAGGTAGCAAAGCTACCATTCCCGTTGGGGCAAACCATGCCATCATAGAGAATGGTTGATTCCAACCTGTTAGACTGCGCTCAATGGTATCCATTAATCCAACGTTACTGAAATCCAGACCATGAGCGAGTAAATAGCTGGAACTCCAATAAGGTCTAAAATCACCAGCACCAAAATTTATTAATTCTTGTAATGGGGCTAAGAAAATAATAGCTGAAAGAATTAAAATTAAGAAAATCAAAAAAATTTTTCTAATTGGAAACAGTTTGGATGTCAACTAGTTTGCCTGTTACTCTTTTATGATAATCAACATTAACTATTTATCCCTCACTCCCCCACATACGCCATCACCCACTTCGTTGTGCCTATCAGCGCATCCATGTGGGTGCGTTCGTAATTGTGCGAGGCGTCTACGCCGGGGCCGATCAGGGCGACGCGCACATCAGCGCCGGCATGCCAGAGGGCTTCGCCATCCGAGCCGTAATAGGGGTAGATATCGACTTTGTAGGGGATTGCGTGCTGGTCTGCCAGCTGGCGCAGGTGGTTGGAGAGTCCATGGTGGTAAGGGCCACCCGAGTCTTTGACGCAGATTGAGGCGTGGAATTCGTCCGAGTTCTGTCCGTCACCGATGGCTGCCATGTCGACTGCCAGCAGTTCTTCCACCTCGTCCGGGATGCCTGCGGAGGCGCCATGCCCGACCTCTTCATAGTTGCTGATCAGCAGGTAAGTCGTCTGCGCTGGTTTGAGACCGGCGTCATGCAGCGCTTTGACGGCCGTCACCAGGTTGGCGACACAGGCTTTGTCGTCCAGATGGCGGCTGCGGATGAAACCATTGGTGACTTCCACGCGTGGGTCAAAGGCCACAAAATCACCAACCTCAATGCCGAGTGCTTTGGTATCCTCCGCAGTATGCGTGACCGCATCCAGGCGCACTTCCATGGCATGATCTTCGCGTTTGGTTTCCCCGGTGGCGGCCGCATGCACGTGTGAGGAGCTTTTGCACAGCAGCAGCGCACCTCTCACAGTGTTTCCAGCGTTGGTGAAGACCGTCAGCCCTTCGCCTTCAACGGTGTTCCAGGCAAAACCGCCCAGCTTGGTCAGTTTGAGCCTGCCGTTGGATTTGATTTCCTTGACCATCGCGCCCAGGGTATCGACATGGGCGGTCAACGCACGGGGATGGTCCGTTCTATGCCCTGGCCACTTCACCAGCAAGCCGCCTTTACGGGTGCGCGAACAGCTCAGCTCCGGGAAGGCTTTGAGTGCGTTTTCGGTATACTCAATGGCTGCATCGGTAAAACCGGTCGGGCTGGGGGTGTTTAATAATCCGGTTAGAAAGTCAAGCATATATTCCTGGTCTATGGATGGTAAATTCATGGGTGGCCTTTCTATTTATATTTTGTGTGCTGTTAAAAAAGATTTACAACAAGCAGACGTATGAATTTTTGCTGCCAGTGAGGTGTTTTACTTCAAAAACGCCACACCTTCCAGCGCTGAGATGGCCTGGCGCCAGGCATCCGGGACGGGGATGCTCTGCTGTTGGTGGTAATCAAATGTCACCATGATGGTCTCGGCGCTGGAGAGGACCTGCCGGGTGTCTTCATCGCGAATCTCGTAGACAAAGGTCAGGCTTTTGTTGCCAATCCGCTCGCAGCGGATGTGGACAGCCACTTTTTGCCCCAGCTGGATCGGAGCCAGGTAGGCGATGTGAATGTCGGCGACGATCAGGTTGAAATCCAGGAAATTCTTGCCATCAAACAAACCCAGGTGCAGCAGATAAGACAAACGGGCATGCTCCAGGAAGGTTAGATAGCGAGCATTATTTACATGCCATTGAGGATCAAGATCCCCATAGCGGACGTCAATCGGTACGGAATAATGGAATGTTTTCATGATTAAATTATACACAGCCAGTGATTGCTGTCGAGAAAAAACCACTCCCAGACTTATCGTCAGGTTGTTAGCGATAAAACGCCCGCCGCATCCCAAAAAACTGATATGTTTATCGGAAATGTAACTTTTATGGATGATAAAATACACTTGCCGAAAATAATATAGTAAAATAAACTAACCTATAAGTTGACAAATTTTACCTGATTAACGTTAAAAGGAAATTCCCATGCAAATTACAAGACAGGCAGATTACGCACTTCGGGCAATGTTGTATCTGGCAAAACAGGATCCGAATGTTCGTGCCGCCACCAGCCAAATTGCAAGCAAGCAACAAATCCCACCATCGTTTCTGGCAAAGATCATTTCTCAATTATCCATTGCCGGACTCATCAACACCTCGCGCGGTGCCAGAGGCGGCGTTACACTGGCCCGAGATGCCGCAGAGATCACATTATTGGATGTGGTTGAGGCAATCGATGGGCCAATTAGTTTGAATGTCTGCTCACACAGTGCAGGCGCATGCCCATTTGGGAATGACTGCCCTATTCAGCCCATCTGGTCGGAAACACAAATTGAATTAGTGAACAAACTCAAATCAACCAACTTTGCGCAATTGGTAGAAAGTTCCCAGAACCAGGAGTAAATGATGCCTGATGGTGTACCCGTTTCAAGACAGTTTGTCCTGATTACGCAAAAGGGGAATTGTGTGGTTGATTGGGGGAATAATGTCTATCAGGATATCTATACCGGAGAAAAAATTATTCTGGCTGATAATGAATTTACCTATTCGGTCAAAGAAATTGAGCTGATGATGCTCAAGCAATATGGCATTATTAATGATTTTGATCAGGTTACCGTGTATGTATATCCGATGAGTGATATTCATGGATAGTAAGTAAAAATTCTTTAAACGCTCTCGTTACTAAGCGGGTTTTCCTTCCAAAAATGAAAGGGTGTGTGCCTTTCGTTTGATATCCTGTATACTTTTATTATCGAGAAATTCGGATTTTTGTAGCAAATCAATAAAAGGGGGTGGGCGTGTTTTTTGGGCGGGCGCATTCGCCAAAAAAGAACCCCTCATTATTGAAATGCTGCGATTTCATCTAAATAAATTCCGTTGAGAGTTGAATGGATAGAAAATTTTTTATCAGCCTGGATCAGATATTCTCATCATTTGAAGAAGCCATCGTTGTTCTGGATGACCATCGCCAGATAAAATATCTAAATGCAATCGCTCAACATTGGCTGAAACCAGGTCAACCGTATGTTGATTCTCAGGTCATTCACCCGTGGTCACCAGACCAGGATAAACATCTGGCCATCCTGAACCTGGAAACCTTAGCCATCCAGCTCATTGATGCGCACAACGTGGGCAAAACGCTGCTGGAGTTACATGATAATGATCAATGGATGCTCTCCGAAGTTAAGGAAACAGCATTTAATTGGTCTGATGAAGTGTACTCGATACTGACATTCCTGAATGTGCAGGATCGGTATCGTACAGAAGAGATGCAACGCGCAATCTATGAAATTTCGGATGCTGCCGCCAGCACATCCGATATGGATGCGCTCTTCGAACGCGTTCATGAAATTGTCGCTTCGCTGATTCCAGCCAACAACCTCTACATCGCTATTTATGATATGAAAAGCGAATTTATTACCTTCCCATATTATGTGGATGAGAAGGACTATTTGCAGCCGGAAGAACGGAAAATCCATACCCGCGATCGCAAAGCCAAACGCGGGTTGACCGAATATTTATTGCACAGTGCTGAGGCAATTCTACTGACAGCTGACATGATTGAAGAGCTAACCCAAAAGGGGGAAATCAGCGCCATTGGCAGCATTCCACTGGAGTGGCTGGGCATCCCGCTCAAAACCATGCAGGGCAAAATTATTGGCGCGCTGGTAATTCAGACGTACACGGAGGGTATCCGCTATTCGGAGCGTGATCGGGATTTGTTGAGCTTTGTATCCAGCCAGATTGCCATGGCAATCGACCGTAAACTCATGGAGGAAAAACGCTCTCAGGAGTTGGAGTTATTCGCGTCCGGGCCGGTGGTTGTCTTTAAGCTGCTGGTTGAAAATAAAGAAAAAAGCAACATGGAATTCGTTTCTCCTAATATCAAGCAGTTTGGTTATAAACCCGAACAATTTTTATCGGGGGAGATCGAGTATATTGAAATCCTGCACCCGGAAGATAGAGGCAAAGCATTCAATTACAAATCTTTACAATATCAGGATGATCGTGCCTTTCTGAGTGAAGAATATCGCATCCTTACCGCCAGCGGTGAAATTCGTTGGGTATATGACCTGACCTACATCCACCAGATCAAAGAGGAAGAACTGGTGGAATATAATTTTTATATACTGGACATCACCAACCGCAAAGAAACCGAGGAAGCCCTTCAAAGGATCAATGAAACCCTGGAAAGCCGGGTGTTGGAACGCACATCGCAACTGGCTGAGTCTGAAGAATTTCTACAACTGGTAATTGACACCATCCCTGCGCCGGTTTTTTTCATGGGGCCGGATATGAATTATCAGGGATGCAATCATGCGTTTGAAAAACTGAATGGGATTTCCAGGGAAAACATCATTGGGAAGACGGTTTATGATATATGGCCGCTGGATCTGGCAAAGATTTTTGATCAGGAAAACAAAGAAATAATTTCGTCCGGAGATACCCGATCGTATGAGGCGCGAATTAAGGGTGCCGATGGTGAATTGCACGATGTTTTGTATTTTAAAGCAGCCTATACAACCAAAAATCCCAGCGAAACCAGCGGGTTGGTAGGGGTGGTATTGGACATCACCGAACGCACCCGATTTGAAAAATTACAGGATGTTATTTACCGTATCTCGGAAGCCGCCAATACTGCTACAGATTTGTCTGAATTGTTTGCTTTCGTGCATCAGGTGGTTAATGAGTTGATCCCGGCCAAGAACCTGTATATTGCTTTGTATGATGATTATTCGGATACTGTGTCTTTCCCGTACTTTGTGGATGAGTTCAGTACCAAGCCTGAACCAAGAACCAATGGCAGTGGGATTACGGAATTTGTGATTAAATCCGGTCAGCCGTTGTTATTAACCAATGACAATGAAGCAGATATCACCAACCAGCATCAAATTGCTCCTACTGGGGCGGACTCACATCAATGGTTGGGTGTGCCATTGCAGACCGAAACAGGAAAATCCATTGGCGTGCTCGTGGTTCAAACCTATGATGAGAAGGAAATCTTATACAAGGATGCTGATCGTGATCTATTGACATTTGTTTCCAATCAGATTGCTCTGGCAATTGAAAGAAAACAAGCACAGGAGGAACTGCATAAATTAAATCAGGAACTTGAAATTAAGGTTAAGGACCGCACCAGGCAATTAAATGAGCAATTATCGGAGCTGATTCAACGCGAACGCGAACTATCCAATGTGGTTGAACTTGCCCAGGCACTGAGAGAAACCCATCAACTCGAGAGTATTAATCAGATTATTTTAGGCATTACCAGAGAGGCTCTCGGGGCAACAGGCACCTCATTGGCAATTCTGGACCATAATACAAATGAACTGGTCTATTCTCCAGGTTATGGAGATTTCCAGTCCCAGGCTGGTATCCGCCTGAAATCAGGTATTGGTGCTGCTGGTTGGGTAGTGGAAAATAAGACCTATTACCTGAACAATGATGTCCAAAACAATCCGGGTTCGACCATTCTGGAAATGACAGGCGGGGTCTCCTCGATCTTAATTGTGCCCTTGATTGTGGATAACCAGGTCATTGGTATGCTTGAAGTCGGCGCTTATCGATCCTGGAATGAGGATGATGTGCGAATTCTGGTTGCTCTGGCTGAAATTGCCGCGTATGCCATCCAGCGTGAATCTTTGAACGAACAAAAAGAACGCCAACTCGAACGCTTGAATACCTTGCGAGAAATTGACCGGATGATTGTGGGTAATTTCGATCTTTCCAGCACCATGCATTTCCTGATCAGTCAGATCGCCGTGCAATTACAAGTGGATGCGGTTGACATATTGTTAACCAATGAAAATTCTTCGCTGATATCCTATGAGGTTGGCATTGGTTTTTACCAACCGAAAGTTCGTGAAAACCAGGCAACCATCAATCCGGGGCCGGCTGAATGGGTCATTGTCAATAATCAACCAATTTTTCTCCCGGAAATCAAATCATCGAAATGGGAAACTTTCTTTCAGAGTATCCCGGCAGAAAAATTTACATCTTATTGTGCGGTTCCGTTGAATTCCAAAGGGCGCTGTATCGGCGTGTTAGAAGTGTTCCGCCGCTTTATGAAAAATGATGATGTGGAGTGGGAAGAATTTTTAGGCTCATTGGCGCAACAAACGGCGATCGCCATCGAAAATGGTCAGCTGGTTGATAAACTGACCCGCGCCAATCGTGAAATGAGCTTTGCTTATGATCGCACTATCGAAGGTTGGGCGCGGGCGTTGGATATCCGCGATCGGATTACGGGAGAACACTCCCAAAAAGTAAAGGAATGGACGTTGATTCTGGCACAGGCAATGGGCATTCGCGATCTTGAGGAATTGACTCAAATTCGGCGTGGTGCCACTTTGCATGATATCGGAAAAATTGGGGTGCCAGACCAGATTTTGAATAAGCCGGGACCATTGAATGATGAAGAATGGGTGATTATGCGTCAGCATCCCAATTATGCCCGTGATATGCTCAATCCAATTGAATTTCTGCATCCGGCCATGGATATTCCCTACTCGCATCATGAGAAATGGGATGGGACGGGATACCCACAGGGTCTCAAAGGCAAAGAGATCCCGCTCGTGGCGAGAATCTTTGCCGTGGTGGATGTCTTCAATGCGATTACCTCTGAACGCCCCTATAGCAAACCCTGGCCAGTTCAAAAAGCTGTTGCTTACATACGGGAACAGAGTGGCAAACATTTTGATCCGGATGTGGTCAACGTATTTTTAAAGAATTTTGATCGTTTTAAGTAGCCCTTAGAGTCCGTGGGTTACAATGAATCCCTTTTCATAGGCATTCTTCAAGGCCTGCACACAACGCTCATCATATTGAAGACCAGCATGAATGCTCAGTTCTTCAAAAGCTTTTGCATGCGAAAGTGCCAGACGGTAAGGCCGGTCTGAAATCATTGCATGGAAGGAATCAGCCACCGCCATGATTCTGCCGATCATCGATATTTCATTGCCCTGCAACCCGAGAGGGTAACCGCTGCCATCCAGCCGTTCGTGATGTTCGATGATGGCTTTTAACACATCGCGGCTATTGAAGCTGACCTTCTCAACGATTTTATAACCAATTTGTGGGTGCCGGTAGATTTCCTGGAATTCTTCCCGGTTCAGTGTATCCATTTTCTTGAGAATTTCATCCGGAATACCGATTTTCCCGACATCGTGCAACAGTCCACCCAGTCGTAATTGACTGATATCTTCAGCGGGCAAACCCATTTCCAGCCCGATCGCAGCGGCATAATCGGATACACATTTGGAATGATCCCGGGTATATGGATCTTTTGCATCTACCGCGTGCATCAGGCTGGTTAACAGTTGCATCATCAGATCGTCCATCTGATTGTAGAGTTGAGCTGTCTGTTGAATGGTAGCTGCCTGGCTGGCAAAAATTTCTGCCAGGGCAATATCCATTTTGGTGAATCCGCCATTCATTTTGTTCAGAATTTCCAGCCCACCAATGATACGTCCCTGGGTGCTGCCACGCTGGCGGCCCAATTCAATGCGGTTAGCTACCAGGGCAACCGCCAGAGCAGATCGGGTTTGGAAATTGGAGAGGACATCCACGCCATTAAAGTGGCGGTGGTCATTTTGTGCGTCATTCACGACCAGGGTTTCACCACTGGCAATCACATGCTGGATCAGTCCTTTTCCTTGAGGAATGCGGTAATTTTCCACCAGCCGTCGATCGGTACGTGTGGAGAGGTGTAAAATGGCTTCGCCGCTGTTTTGGTCAATCAGGAATAGCGAACAGGCTTCCGCATCCAGCAGCAGAGACACCTGCTCTAACAACATGCGTAAAATCTGATCCGGATCCAGAGATGCGCTGATACTACCAATGAACTCCAACAACTGCTGTAATCGGCTGGCCCAGCGATTGCTATCCATGAGCTGTTGGTGGGTGATGATGTGCTTTCCCATGAGATGGGCTAACTTTTCAAGCGCGTTCTGAGGGGCTATTTTTTTGAAATTGGCAATCTGAATAATCCCTAATGGCAATTCCTGCAGGATGACGGGTAAGTTCAACAGACTATGAACCGGTCTCTGCGCCCAACGTGAGAACTCCTGCAATTGAAACTGGTTCTCAATCACCTCGCTGGCACTTTGATTCCATCCCCAGGCTAATAATTGGGGATATTTTTCGAGAGGATGCTCAAGACCCAGTTGGGAGTCTACCTTTAAAGTGGCAATCTCCGGGTCTCGCATCAGCCATAGAATAAATTCTGCCTGACTGACATCCTTGAATACAGATAGGTATTCCTGGATTTCATTGTTCGTCTGAACTTGCTGAACTGTATTTAATTGCGGCAACATTGTCATTGATCATCTCGTATAAACCAGGATGATTATATAGTTGCAAGATCGTACCAGGTTGAGGGTGAAAAATAAAAAAACAACCCCTATTTATTGAAATGATCCGGATTTTTCCCTATAGCCAGCAGTCAGTGGTTATGCAACAGCTGATTTTCCCAGGCTTCTCTGCCAGATGAGCATTAGAATGACTGCCAGCAAAGCCATCCCAGCGCCGAAGTAAAAAGGTGCTGCGGCTCCAAATCCCTGCCAGGTACCAAAACCTTGCCAGAGGATGCCCGCAATTACAGAAGCCGGCAGATCCAGAATCCCGAGAATGCCGTTGTAAGTTCCATAGGCAGTCCCGCGTAATGCTTCGGGCACCAAATCCGCGACCATGGCTTTGGAGGTGCCATATGCCAGCCCATAATACAATCCATAAATGACGTATAACAGCCAAATGTGCACACCGGTGCGGGCCAAAGCGAAACCCAGATAGATGGCAGCGTAAATCAACCAACCTGCCACAATGATGCGGCGTCTGCCAATCCGGTCAGAGAGTGCGCCGGCCGGGGTGGAGATCAGGGTGTAAATCAGGTTGAAGGTGATCAACATGCCCAGAATCCCGAGGATGTTCAGTCCACGCTCCTGGGCACGCAAGACCAGGAAGGCATCCGATGAGTTGCCCAGATCAAAGATAGCCACGATGAGCATGAAGGTCATAAATGGTTTGCCTAAACTTTTAAAGGCAAATTTAGGCATGGTATGTTGTTTCTTTTTACTTGTTTCTTTCACGCCAATCGCCAACGCCAACACTGCCAGCGCTGCCGGGAAGACGCTGATAATCACAATGGTGCGAAAGGTGCTGGCAGAGAGTAATGTCGATCCGCGCTGGGCTAACCAGGTAACCAGCAAGGCGATCAAGAGTCCCAGCATGGCGCCGGCTGTATCAGCGGCGCGATGAAACCCGAAAGCCAGACCACGTTGTTCATCCTGAATCGAATCTGCTACCAGGGCATCACGGGGCGCGGTACGAATGCCCTTCCCTAGGCGGTCTGCCCAGCGTGCTCCTGCTACCAGTCCCCAGGTGTTGGCAAAATAAAAGAAAGGTTTGGAAAGGGCTGAGATTCCATAACCGGCAACTGCCAGCCACTTGCGGTCTCCAACTTTATCCGAGAACCAACCGGAAAACATCTTCAGTATGCTCGAGGTTGTTTCGGCGACACCTTCGATCAGCCCGATGATGTTGGTTTTCACACCCAGTACATTGGACAGAAACAATGGCAGAATATTGATGACCATTTCACTGGAAATATCCATAAAAAAACTGGTCAGGCTGACAGCCCAGACATTACGCGGCATGGATCGAAGTTGTTGCAAGTAATCTGGTTTTTGGTTTTTCATTGAATGTCCTTTTGGAAGAGCGGAATAGAATTTACAAACTATAATTTTACGACGAAATGACAACATTATACAAAATTAGTACTGAAAAGTACTGGAAATATCTTGACAACAGGAAAATCAAACCTTATACTTTTTTTATTGCTTGGGGAGTAGCTTTCCCGATTGGGAATGGGTTGTCGTCAGGACGGAGAAATGAGCCCGGTGACCTATACGTAAAAAGCGTTTGCGAGACCAACACATAAGTGCTGGTTTTTTATTTAACCAATGTCAAAAATGGGATTTGTAATGGGAGAGAAAAACGAATGGAAAATTGGTTTGCGAAGCAACCACAGGAAATATTACAAGAATTAGATACCAACCTGGAGAATGGTCTTTCCGATGACGAAGTTGCGGTTCGCCAGGATAAATTTGGACTCAATGAATTAATTGATCGGGGTACGAAAAGCCCCTGGAAAATTATTCTTGAGCAACTCAGCGAGACGATGGTGGTGATCCTGATCATTTCAGCGATCATCATGTTTTTCCTGCATGAATATACGGATGCGATTGTGATTCTGATCATTGTGGTACTGAATTCTGCGCTGGGTTTCAGCCAGGAGTACCGCGCTGAACAGGCGATGGCTGCCCTCAAGAAAATGTCCACCCCTAAAGTTCGCGTGCGGCGAGGAGGGCGTGTTTCCGAAATCTCTTCCCGCGAACTGGTACCTGGGGATGTGATCTACCTGGAAGCAGGCAGTGCAATTCCTGCGGATGGAAACCTGATCGAAAGTGCTAATTTTCGAGTACAGGAGGCCATTCTTACCGGTGAATCGGAAGCAGTAGAAAAAGATATCCACCCCATCGAAAAAGAAAATCCGGCACTGGGTGATCAGCATAACCGCATCTTCACGGGTACTTTGGCAACCTATGGGCGGGGGACCGCTGTGGTAACCGACACTGGCATGCAGACGGAACTGGGAAAAATTGCCGAGATGATTCAATCGGTGGGTGGAGAACGCACCCCATTACAGCGCCGTTTAGATCAACTTGGTAAGTCGCTGGCTTTTGCCGCCCTGGGAATTGTGATAGTGGTGTTCCTTTTAGGCTTACTGCGCGGTGAGCCGCTACGAACCATGTTCCTGACCGGCATCAGCATGGCAGTGGCAGCAGTTCCGGAAGGTTTGCCCGCGGTGGTGACGATTGCGTTGGCGATCGGTGCCCAACGCATGTTGAAGCGCAATGCGCTCATTCGCAAATTGCCAGCAGTGGAGACCCTCGGTTCTGTCACCACCATTTGTTCTGATAAAACGGGAACGCTGACGGAAAACCGTATGACGGTAAGCCTGGTCGATGTGGCTGGCAACCGCACAGATTTGACTGAATCTCTGCGTGATTACAGCCCGAGTATGACGGCTGCTGAATCAACGGCTCCAATTATTGACCAGAGCTCCTCGCTGGCCTTGATGTTGACCGGCGGTGCACTTTGCAATGATGCTATTCTGGAAAAAACCGAACACGGTTTTTCATCTGTGGGGGATCCGACCGAAGGCGCGCTGGTGGTGGCTGCCGTTCGAGCTGGTTTATGGAAAGATAAACTCGAAGAAGCACTGCCGCGTGTGGCTGAGTTGCCTTTTGACTCAGATCGCAAACGCATGTCTACTGTGCATAAGATTGAACACCCGGATAAACTACCCCATGCACTGAAAGATTTAATTGAATCTCCTGCACTTTTATCAGATGAGCCATTTCTATCGATCACCAAAGGTTCGGTAGAGGGCTTATTGCAAATATCCAACCGGGTCTGGAATGAAAATGAAATTGTGAACCTCGATCACAATTGGGAGATACGCATTCAACAGGCCCATGATGATCTGGCACAAAAGGGTATGCGCATTTTGGGCGTGGCTTTCCGACAGTGTGCGGGAAAAAATACAGAGCCTGAATGTGAGACGATCGAAAAAGATCTGGTTTTTGTGGGTATGTTTGCCATGATTGACCCGGCGCGCTCCGAGGTGAAAGATGCCGTGGCTGAGGCAAATTCAGCAGGAATACGCACGATCATGATTACGGGTGATCATCCGTTGACGGCTGTACACATTGCTAAAGAATTAGGCATTGCGACCAATGAAGATGTGATTACCGGGGCGGAATTGAGTAAAATGGATGATGTCAGCCTGAAAGCGCGGGTAAAAGACACCTCCGTGTTTGCACGGGTCTCTCCGGAACACAAGTTGCGGATTGTTACAGCCTTGCAGGAATTAGGTCAGATCGTTGCCATGACCGGTGATGGCGTCAATGACGCGCCTGCACTTAAGAAGGCTGATATCGGCGTAGCGATGGGGATCACCGGAACGGATGTTTCCAAGGAAGCTGCCGATATGGTGTTGCTGGATGATAATTTTGCCACCATCGTCGCATCTGTGCGCGAAGGCAGGCGTATTTATGAGAATATCCGCAAATTCATTAAATACACGTTAACATCAAACTTCGGTGAAATTATCGTTATGCTGGTAGGCCCCTTTGTGGGATTGGGCTTACCCTTACGACCATTACAAATCTTGTGGATCAATCTGGTAACCGATGGGGTGCCTGGATTGGCCCTCACCCAGGAGCCAGCTGAACCGGATACGATGAAACGCCCCCCACGTGACCCCAAAGAACAGATCTTTGGACGCGGTCTGGGGATTGACGTACTGTGGATTGGTGCCTTGATGGGTGTAATCTCCCTCCTGGTGGGACTGTGGGCATTTCATTTTGATCACGAGTCTGCCTGGCAAACGATGATATTCACCACGCTGACATTGGCCCAGATGGGGAATGCCCTGGCAACTCGCTCAGAACGGCAGACATTATGGGAAGCAGGTATCCTGACCAACAAAATGATGCTGGCCGCTGTGTTTTTTACCTTTGTTTTACAAATGGCTGTGGTCTATCTACCTTTCCTGCAAAGAATTTTTAAGACGGAAGCTTTATCTGTTCTGGAAATGGCGATCAGTGTGGGAGCCAGTCTGTTGGTTCTGATCATCATAGATGCAGTAAAGGTAATTCGCCG
>SWBZ01006446.1_pt2 | contig 24803 bp, 25 predicted proteins | sample 4693031 | NCBI WGS metagenome assembly SWBZ01 (sample SAMN10267274, study PRJNA491770) | bioreactor metagenome | isolation source: DHS bioreactor inoculated with | place: Japan: off Shimokita Peninsula
GATGGCGGATTGCCTTGCTTGATCGCAGTGCGGCCGGCTGTGCCACAGGACGAATACACATAAAGAGATCTTGGCGGCCTTGGCGTTCTTGGCGAACTTGGCGTCAGAAAGGTTTTCGGGGTTTTGAGGAGGCAAATCTCCAACCCCCTACAGGCCCCAGACCGAATCGCACCGCCGCTGGAATCCTGCACGCAGCTGGGCGACACTTGCCCCGTACCAGGACAACAAGGAGGTTGTCATGTCCATCCGTCACTGGCCGGAGGCCGAGCGGCCACGGGAAAAGCTGTTGGCGCGTGGCCCCCAGGCCCTGTCCGATGCGGAGCTGCTGGCCATTTTCCTGCGCACCGGGGTGGTCGGGTGCAGTGCCGTGGATCTGGCCCGCGACCTGCTGGGCCAGTTCGGCGGCCTGCGCGCCCTGCTCAATGCCGATGCAAGGACCTTTTGTTCCGGCCATGGCCTGGGCCAGGCCAAGTACGCCCTCCTGCAGGCCTGCCTGGAGATGGCGCGGCGTCATTTGGGGGAGCAGCTCCAGCGCGCCGATCCCCTTACCAGCCCGGATACCACCCGCCGCTACCTGCATGCCCGGCTCCGGGATCTGCCCTACGAGGTGTTCAGTTGCCTGTTCCTGGACACCCGCCACCGGGTCATCGCCTGCGAGGAGCTGTTCCGGGGCACCCTGGACGGCGCCAGCGTGCACCCCCGCGAAGTGGTGAAACGCGCCCTGCAGCTCAACGCCGCGGCCCTGATCCTGGCCCATAACCATCCCTCCGGGGTGGCGGAGCCCAGCCAGGCCGACCAGCAGCTCACCCGCCGCCTCACCGATGCCCTGCGGCTGGTGGACATCCGGGTGCTGGACCACCTGGTGGTCGGCGACGGGGAAACGGTCTCTTTCGCCGAGCGCGGTCTTTTATAGGGATTCGGCGCGGCCGACCTTGCCCCGGGCCGCGGTCTCTGGTATAAATTGCGGCCCTTGACCGTCCCCGTGGCGGTATTTTATTGATTTCGAGGATGGAACGATGTCCAGAGTATGTCAGGTGACGGGAAAACGGCCGACCACCGGCAATAATGTCTCCCACGCCCACAACAAGACCCGGCGGCGGTTTCTGCCCAACCTGCACAGCCACCGGTTCTGGGTGGAAAGCGAGAATCGCTGGGTGCGCCTGCGTCTGTCCTCCAAGGCCATGCGCATCATCGACAAGAAGGGCATCGACACCGTCCTGTCCGAAATGCGCGCCCGCGGCGAAAAGGTCTGAGGTAATCCATCATGCGTGACAAGATCAAGCTCGTCTCCAGCGCCGGCACCGGTCATTTCTACACCACGACCAAGAACAAGCGCACCATGCCCGACAAGCTCGAACTGAAGAAGTTCGACCCGGTGGTGCGCAAGCACGTGATGTACAAGGAAGCCAAGATCAAGTAATCCGGCTCCCGGAAGTCACACAGGAAAAACCCGGCACTGCCGGGTTTTTTTGTGCAAGGTTTTACTTGGGAGTTGCGGAACGCAGAGGACGCAGAGATAAGGAGAACGCAGAGTTTTTAATTATGCTTATGTAAATTCTCGCTTGCAGGTTTCCTGACCGGCACCGCGGAAAACACAATAAATCTCCGCGTACTCTGCGACTCTGCGTCCTCTGCGTTCCGCAACTCCCAACCCAAAAAAGACTACCCTGCCGGCTGCAACCCATACCCGCGCAGGCGCCGGGCGAACTCTTCCAGGGCCTGGATGCCGGTGGCCTCGGCCCGGGCGCACCAGTCCTGCAGGGCGATGCGCAGCTGTTCGTGGCTGGCCACCTGGCGCCCCCACACGGCCTGCAGCTGCTGGCGAAACTGGTAGACGGTGCGCAGGCTGTGGCAGCAGGCCAGCAGCTGTTCCAACCGGCCGCGGGCCCGGGCATCCAGCAGACCGGGGTCGCGCACCAGCAGGCGGCGCGCCTGGCGCAGGCCGAAGCGCCCGGCCAGGCGCGCCCGGCCTTCCTGGCGCAGCACCGGCCAGACCACGCGCCGGGCGTAGTCGGCCATCACCTGCAGGCGGCCGAGCACCACCGCCCGCACCGTGTCCAGGTCGACCTGCTCCTTGCTCAGCAGCACCGTTCGCGGCGCCAGCTTCTTCACCCGCGCCAGGCCCAGGACCTTCAGCAGGCGGATATAGCCCCAGCCCAGGTCCAGCTCCCACCAGCGGTTGGAAAAGCGCGCCGAACTGGCGAAGGCGTGATGATTGTTGTGCAGTTCCTCGCCGCCGACCAGCAGGCCCCAGGGGACGATGTTGCGCGAGGCATCACTGGTCTCGAAATTGCGGTAGCCGCCCCAATGGCCGACGCCGTTGATCACCCCGGCGGCCCAGAAGGGGATCCACAGCATCTGCACGGCCCAGATGGCCAGGCCGGCAAAACCGAACAGCAGGAACTGGAGTATCAACAGCAACGACACCCCCAGGACCGGATGGCGCCGGTACAGGTGGCGTTCGAGCCCGTCGTCGGGGGTGCCGTGGCTGTACTGGGCAATCAGCTCCGGTTGCGCCGCGGCCACCTGGTACAGCTCCGCACCCTGCCAGAGCACGGTGCCAATGCCTTTCACCTGTGGGCTATGGGGATCCTCCGGGGTCTCGCACTTGGCATGGTGTTTACGGTGCACCGCCACCCATTCGCGGGTGACCATGCCGGTGGTGAGCCAGAGCCAGAAGCGGAACAGATGCGCCACCACGGGGTGCAGGTCCAGGGCGCGATGGGCCTGGTGGCGATGCAGGTAGAGGGTGACGCTGACAATGGTGACATGGGTCAGGGCCAGCGCAACCAGGATATAGCCATACCAGGGCAGCGTAATCAGGCCGGTGAGCCAGGGAGTAGTGAGAAGGATATCGAACATGCGCGGAGGTCTCGGTACTGCGGGGACACTCATTCTATCATAGCCGCGATTTACGCCCCTGCGACCCGTCCCGTCATTCCACCACGACGCAGTTGCGCCCGCTCTGCTTGGCCCGGTACATGGCGCGGTCGGCCCGGTCGATCAGGCCTTCCGGGGCATCCCCCGCCTCTGCCTCGGTCAGCCCCTGGCTGAGGGTCATGACCACCTCCGCGGCCTCGGCGCGCAACGGGCTGTCGCCGACACGCCGGCGCACGCGCTCGGCCACCTGGCGCGCGGTGTGCAGGGAGGTATTTTCCAGCACCAGCAGGAACTCCTCGCCACCGAAGCGGCCCACGAAATCGAATTCGCGCACCGCCGCCTTGATACGCGACGCCACTCCGCGCAGCACCTCGTCTCCCACCAGGTGGCCGTGCCGGTCATTGACCGCCTTGAAGAAGTCCAGGTCGGCCATGATGACGCACAGGGGCTGACCGGTACGGCGGGCGGCCTCCAGTGCTTGCTGCAACTGGGCCATGACCGTGGCGCGGTTCAGCACGCCGGTCAGGTGGTCGGTGCGCATGGCCTGGCGCAGCTCTTCGCGCTCCCCGCGCATGCGCTGTACCGATTTCTCCAGCGTGCTGACACCGGCGAGGTGATAGACCTCGGTGGCCAGGGCGATGTCCAGGGCGGTGATGCGCAGCACGAAGGCCGCCACCCGGCGGCCCTGGTCCGGGGTCAGCTCGGTACGCGAGACCCGCTCCAGGACCAGGGATTGCAGCAGGCTGTAGGCGGTGAGATAGAGACTGAGGGGCACCCCCACGCGGGCATGGGCAATGCCCACCCGCAGGCGCTCCTCGAAATAGCCCTCACTGGCATAGTCCACCCCGAAGCTGTTGAGGTAATCCAGCTGGGTGTGGCGCAGGCGTTCCACATCGAAGCTGCTCAGCAGGCGCCGGGCCGGTTCGTGGCTCAGCAGGCGCTCGAAGAAGGCCGTGACCACCTGTTCCGCCACGCCCTCGGCCAGTACGCGGCCATGGAGCAGGTCGGCGCAGTCATCGGGGGATTCGGGCAGGCCCAGCAGTTCCAGCTGCTGTCGGCGCCACTGGGCATCGAAACCATACCGCTGACTGTAGGAAGGTTCGGCGGGCGTCGGGCCCATGGTATAGCCTGCTCCGGGAATGCGGGTTGATAAGCGCGTATCATGTCATTATAAACACGGACTGCCCGTCCGGTTGGGGGGATCATAAATCAGATGGCAACGGAAGTCCTGATTGCAGCGGAACATTTGACACGCTTCTTCGGCCACACCTGCGCCGTCAAGGGCGTGAGCTTTCGCCTGGCCAAGGGCGAGGTGCTGGGCTTTCTCGGCCCCAACGGCGCCGGCAAGACCACCACCATGCGCATGCTCACCGGCAACCTCGCTCCCAGTGCCGGGCGCATCAGCGTCGCCGGCATCGATCTGCTGGACAGTCCCAGGCAGGCCAAGGCACGCATCGGCTACCTGCCCGAGCAGCCCCCCCTGTACCGGGAACTCACGGTGCAGGAATACCTGCGCTACTGCGCCCACCTGAACCGGGTACCGGGCCGTGAGCTGGGCCGGGCGGTGGACCAGGCCCAGGCCCGTTGCGGCCTGACGGAGGTACGGCGACGCCTGATCGGGAACCTGTCCAAGGGCTTCCAGCAACGTGTCGGTATCGCCCAGGCCATTCTGCACAACCCGGCGGTGGTCATCCTCGACGAACCCACGGTGGGCCTGGATCCCATCCAGATCCGCGAGATCCGGGCGCTGATCCGCGAACTGGGCGAGAACCACGGCATCATCCTGTCCACGCATATCCTGCCGGAGGTCCAGGCCACCTGCAGCCGGGTACAGATCATGCACCGCGGCCAGCTGGTGTTCTCCGCCACCCTGGCGGAATTACAGGAACAAATGATCACCCAATCCCTGATCCTGGGTTGCCAGGCACCGCCCGACCTGCACACCCTGGAGGCCATGCCCGGCATCGAGCGCGTCACGCCGCTGGCCGCAGGCCGCTTCCGCCTCGCCTTCACGGGCGACAACCCCGCCGAGGCCCTGGCCGCGCGGGCCGCCGCCGAGGGCTGGCGGTTGCGGGAACTCAGCCCCGAGCAACGCAGCCTGGAACAGATCTTCGTGGAGCTGACCACCCGCGAACCGGACGCGGAGGCCGCATGATGATTTTCACCATCGCCGCCCGCGAACTGCGCAGCCTGTTCCTCTCGCCGCTGGCCTGGTCGGTGCTGGCGGTGGTGCAGTTCATCCTCGCCTACCTGTTCCTGGCCCAGGTGGACAACTTCATGACCCTGCAGCCACAGCTCGTCGGCCTGGAGGGCGCACCCGGCGTGACCGACCTCATCGCCGCCCCCCTGCTCGGCGACGCCGCCATCGTGCTGTTGCTGGTCACGCCACTCATTACCATGCGCATCCTCAGCGAGGAACGCCGCAACGGCACCCTGAGCCTGCTGTTCTCGGCCCCCGTTTCCATGACCGAGATCGTGCTGGGCAAGTATCTCGGTCTGCTCGGTTTCTTCTTCATCCTGATGGCCATGCTGGTGGCCATGCCCCTGTCGCTGCTGGCCGGTACCCCTCTCGATCTGGGCAAGCTGGCTGCCGGCGTGCTGGGCCTGGGCCTGCTGCTGGCCGCCTTCTGCGCGGCGGGGCTGTACATGTCTTCGCTCACGGAGCAACCCACCGTGGCCGCCATCAGCACCTTCGGCCTGCTGTTGCTGCTGTGGATCATCGACTGGGCGGGCAAGGGCGGCGACGAGGTCAGCGGCCTGCTGCACTACCTGTCGCTGCTGCGCCATTACGAACCTCTGCTGCGCGGCCTGGTACACAGCACCGATGTCCTCTATTACCTGCTGTTCATCATCATCTTCCTGGGCCTGAGCATCCGCCGCCTGGATGCCGATCGGCTCTCGCACTAGGCTGACTATGGAAATCACCCCCAAATCCCGCTTCTGGTTGCGCGCCCAGGGCATTGCTTCCACGCTGTTGTTCCTGGCCGTGATCGGCACCCTGGCCTGGCTCAGCACTCGCTATGAGCACCAGTCCGACTGGACCGCCAGCGGCCGCAACACCCTCACCGAGGACAGCCGCAAGCTGCTCGCCGAGCTGAAGGAGCCGATACGCATCACTGCCTTCGTGCGCGACAACAACCCCCTGCGCAAATCCATCTCTGAACTGGTGGCCCGTTACCAGCGTGTGAAGCCCGACATCCAGCTGGAGTTCCTCAACCCGGACACGAATCCGGAACAGGTGCGTGAACTGGGCATCGGCTTCGACGGCGAGCTGTTGCTACGCTACCAGGGCCGTAGTGAGAAGGTGCAACAGCTCAACGAACAACAGATCAGCAATGCCCTGCTGCGGCTGGCGGGGCAGGGCGAACGCTGGATCCTGTTCCTCGCCGGTCACGGCGAACGCGACCCCCTGGGCACGGCCAACCACGACCTGGGCCAGTTCGGCCAGGCGTTGCGTCGCATGGGCCTGCAGGTGCAGAGCCTCAACCTGACCCAGCAGGCCAGCATTCCCGATAACGCCCGCCTACTGGTGATCGCCAGTCCACAGGTGGACTACCTGCCGGGCGAAGTGCGCCTGATCCGCGATCACGTACAGCATGGCGGCAACCTGCTCTGGCTGGCGGAGCCGGGTGGGCACATGGGTCTGGCACCCATTGCCGAAGACCTGGGCCTGGAATTCCTGCCCGGGCGCATCGTCGATGCCACCACCGCGTTGCTTGGCATCCAGAATCCGGAGTTCGTACTGATACCCGAATATCTCCCCCACCCGGTCACCCGTGAACTGCGCAGCATCACCCTGTTCCCGGGCAGCCTGTCCCTGGAGGCCCGCAGCGAAGCACCCTGGGTTGCCGATCCACTGCTCACCACCCTGGAGCGGGCCTGGACCGAGCTGGGTCCGCTGGAAGGTGACATCCAGTACGATGCCGACACCGATGAGCGCCCCGGCCCCCTGGACATCGCCATGGCCTTCACCCGCGAGGACCGCATGGACGTCCAAGGCCAGGCACGTCAGCAGCGACTGGTGGTCATCGGTGACGGGGATTTTCTGTCCAACCAGTACCTGGGCAATGGCGCCAACCTCGACCTCGGCATCAACCTGATCCGCTGGTTGAGCCATGACGATGCCTTCATCGCCATCCGCCCGCGCAGCGCGCCCGATACCCAGTTGCAGCTCAGCCGCAACGCCCAGGCGGTGATCGCCTTCGGTTTCCTGTTCATCCTGCCGGGTCTGTTGCTGCTCAGCGGTCTGGTCATCTGGCTGCGCCGGCGCGGCCGCTGAGCATGGGCTCCCGCACGCTGCTCAATCTCGGCCTGCTGCTGGCACTGGCATTGCTGGTGCTGTTGGTGGTCCTCGAACCGGGCCGGGAACCGGACACCGGGCCCAGCCCACTCACCGCACTGGGCATCGCCGACATCCACCGTATCCAGCTGGCGCGGGGCGAAGAGACGCCACGGCTGCTGTACCGCGAAGGGGAACACTGGTACCTGGACGGCAATCCGCCGCTGGAGGCCGAAACCGCCCAGGTACGCCAGCTGTTGCGCCTGGCGCAGGAACCGGCGCAGCGCCGTTACGCGGCCACCAACCTGGACCTGGCACGCATCGGCCTGGGGCCGGATGCGCACCGGGTCATCTTCAATGATGAGGTGGAACTGCGCTTCGGCACCACCGACCCCCTGGACGGGCTGCGCTACGTACAGCGGGACGGAGAGATATCCCTGGTGCGCGATTTCTACCAGCACCTGGTGGAGGCGAACGCGGAGCATTGGGTCAGCCGCCGCCTGCTGCCCGGGGGCCAGGCCATCGTGGCCCTGGAGCTGCCGGAGCTGAAACTGCACCGCGACGCCGAAGGCCGCTGGCAGCTGCAGCCGGAACAACCGGACATCGGCAGCGATGCCATCATCGCCCTGCTGGAGCGCTGGCGTCATGCCAATGCCCTGCGCGTGGAAAGAAGCGAGCTGCGGGAACCGGGGCTGTGGGTCCGCGTACGCCTGGAGGGCCAGGAGGCCCCCGTGGAGTTCCAGCTGCGACAGGTGGGTGATGACTGGCGTTTTCTGCGTACCGACCTCGGCCTCGAATACCGGGTCGCCGACCACACGACCCGGCAGCTGCTGCGGCTGTCGCCGGCAGTGAACGAAACCACCCCGTAGTAGTGGCTCTCGCCAGCCTATTGTGAGTCCTCATGCCCGAACTTCCGGAAGTAGAAACCACCCGCCGCGGTATCGCGCCCCTGGTGGAGGGACAGCGCGTCACCGGCCTGCAGGTCCGCCACGCTGGCCTGCGCTGGCCGGTGCCGACCGCCGCCCTGCGCCACGAGCTGGTGGGTGAGGAAATCACAGCGGTGGAACGACGCGCCAAGTACCTGCTGCTGCGCACACGCGCCGGCATCGCCATCCTGCACCTCGGCATGTCCGGCAGCCTGCGCCTGGTGCCCCTGGGCAGCCCCGCCGGAAAACACGATCACGTGGATATCGAGCTGGCCAACGGCTACTGCCTGCGCCTCACCGACCCGCGCCGTTTCGGCGCCCTGCTGTGGACGCGCGATGATCCGCTGCAGCACCCGCTATTGAAAGACCTGGGGCCGGAACCCCTGGGTGATGAATTCGATGGCGCCTACCTGTTCCGCCGTGCGCGCGGCAGGAAGGTGGCCGTGAAGTCCTTCCTGATGGACAGCCACACCGTCGCCGGGGTAGGCAACATCTACGCCAACGAGGCCCTGTTCCTGGCCGGCATTCACCCGGCCCGTGCCGCCGGGCGCATCGGCCTGGCACGCTACGAACGACTGGCGAGCTGCGTACGGCAGGTGCTGGAGGAGTCCCTCGCCCAGGGTGGCACCACCCTGCGCGATTTCGTCAACGGCGATGGTGAGCCGGGATATTTCAGCCTCTACCTGCGGGTTTATGGCAAAGGGGGGCAAGCCTGCCCCCTGTGCAAGACGACCCTCAAGGAAATCCGCCAGGGCCAGCGCGGCACGGTATACTGCCCCCGTTGCCAACGCTAAGAACCTGTCGGCGGGAATCCACCGTCACGCACCGGCCCGCGGCCACGCCTCGCGCCAGGAACACTATAATGAGAGTGCCCCTGGGGCCCACTTTCACTGATGGAGAGAGCGCAGCTGTGCATGCCGTGAACGATCCCTCCAACGAAACCCTGCACAAGCTGAAAATCGCCTCCCAGCGACTCAGCGCACTGTTCCAGGCATCACCCGATGCCGTGTTCCTGCACCGTGAAGATCTCAGCATCGTCGATGTCAACCAGCGCGCCCTGGAGATGTTCGGCTATAGCCGCGAACAAATGGTAACACTATCCGTTCGCGACATTTCGGGGAAGGACTATGTGGAAGAGGTTGCCCGCGTGGCCAGCAGCCAGATCCCGGTCGATCGCCCCATGGAGCTCGAATGGATCGCCAAACGCAGTGACGGCAGCGAGTTCCCCGTCGATGTCCGCCTGATACGGCTGCAAATGGATATCGGTGATGAAGTCACCCTGGTGGCCATCGTGCGCGATATCAGCGAGCGTCTGCAGATCAGCGCAGAACTGGCGAAATCACGACGCGAATGGAGCCATGCGATGGATTTTTTCGAGGACGCCATCTACCTGATGGACCTCGATGACCGCGTGGTGCACGCCAACCGCGCCTTCTACCTGCTCACCGGGCTACGGCCCGATCAGGTGATCGGCCACGACATCACGACCATCATGCATCCCAAGGGCGAGAGAATCCCCTGCCCGGTCTGCGCCGCCCGCAAGGCCCGTCGCGATACCCGCATCACCTTCGAGCAGGATGATCCCCGCAACCCGGTGCCTTTTCCCGTGGACATCATGGTGCGCATCACGCGCGATGACGCCGGAGACCCCATTGGCGTGCTGATGGGCATCCACAATCTCAGCGCGCAGCGACGTATCGAGGCGGAGCTGCGCCAGCATCAGGACCACCTGGAAGAACTGGTCCAGGAACGCACCCGGCAGTTGGAGGTCTCCAACCAGGAACTGGAATCCTTCAGCTATTCCGTCTCCCATGACCTGCGCGCACCGCTACGCAGCATCGACGGCTTCAGCCAACTGCTACTCGAGGAATGCCGCGACCAACTCGATACCACGGCACGCAAGTACCTGCAGCGGGTGCGCGCCAACACCCAGCGCATGGGACACCTCATCGACGATCTCCTGCTACTGTCGCGCGTGACCCGGCGCAGCCTGTCCCGTGGCAAGGTCGATCTGTCCGGAATTGCCGCGGCGGTAGCGGCGGATTTACAGGAGAACGAACCGGAGCGCAGGGTGGAGTTCCACTGCCAGCACGGACTATGGATCCAGGGCGATGAAAAACTGCTGCGCGTCGTGCTGGAAAACCTGTTGGGCAACGCCTGGAAATACACCCGCAAGGAGGCGCACCCGGTGATCGAGTTCGGCGTCGAACGGCAGGACGGCGTGGACTGCCATTTTGTGCGCGACAATGGGGTCGGCTTCGACATGAACTACCATCACAAGCTGTTCGGCGCCTTTCAGCGCCTGCACAGCATGGAGGAGTTCCCCGGCACGGGTATCGGGCTGGCCACGGTGCAGCGCATCATTCACCGCCATGGCGGCCGGGTATGGGCGAAAGGCCGGCCCGACGCGGGCGCCACCTTCTACTTCACCCTGCCCGCCTCCCACTGCCTCGCCGACTAGCGCACCTCGGCCGCACCCAGCCCGCGCGGATCCGCGGCCGCCCGCACGCTCCCGTCGCGACGATCCCAGAGCACTGCCTGCATATTGCCGTAGGGCGAACCCACCGCTTTCAGGACATGCCCGCGGGCCTGCAAGACCTCGATCACGGACTGGGACAGGGCCTCGGCCTCATACTCCACATGGTCCGGCAGAAACTGGTGATGAAAACGCGGCCGCGTCACCCAGGACTCGGGCGGCTCGCCACGGGCGAACTCCAGGATACCCAGCAGCACCATGGTGATGATACGGCTGCCGCCCGGCGTACCCAGGATGGCCACCCGGTCCGCCGTCTCCACGAAGGTGGGACTCATGCTCGACAACGGCCGCTTGCCCGGGGCAATGGCGTTGGCCTCCGCGCCCACCAGGCCATAGGCATTGGGCACACCGGGCTTGGCGGAGAAATCATCCATTTCATCGTTGAGCAGCACACCGGTGCCGGGTGCGATGAAGCCGGATCCGAAGGGATAGTTGACACTCAGGGTGGCCGCCACCCGGTTGCCTTCGCGGTCGAGGATGGAGAAGTGGGTGGTATGGTGGCCGCCACCGGTTTCAGCCGTGCCGGGCAGGTGGGCACTGGGTGTGGCGCGATCGGTGCGGATGCCGGCGCGCAGGCCGGCGGCGTAGTCGCGACTGGTGAGCCGGGCCAGGGGCATGTCCACGAAGTCCGGGTCTCCCAGGTATTCGGCGCGGTCGCGGTAGGCGCGGCGCATGGCCTCGAGGATCAGGTGGGTACGCGTTGCCGCGTCCAGGGCCGCGAGGTCATGGCCCTCCAGGATGTGCAGCATGGTGGCGAGCGCCACGCCGCCGGACGAGGGTGGCGAGGCCGTGGTCACCTGGAGACCGCGGTAGTGAAAGCGCACGGGTTCGCGTTCCACCACACGGTACTGTTGCAGGTCGTCCCGGGTCCAGATACCGCCGGCGGCGCGCACCGCCTCCACCAGTCGTTGCGCCACCGGGCCGCGATAGAAACCTGCCGCGCCCTGTTCGGCCAGGGCCTCCAGGGTACGCGCCAGGTCCTCCTGTACGATGGACACACCCACCTCCGGCACCGCGCCATGATCCAGGAGGATGGTGGCCGTCTCCGGATAACGCGCCATCACCTCCAGTCGGAATTCGGCCATGCGCCGGTAGTGCTCGTCCACCGCGAAGCCCTCGCGGGCAAAACGGATGGCCGGCGCCAGGGAACGGGCCAGGGGCAGCTTCCCGTAGTGACGGGCGAGGTGATCCAGGGCGGCCGGTTCGCCGGGGATGGCGGCGGACAGCGGACCGTTCATGGACCAGTCACGGACCACCTCACCCTGTTCGTCGAGGTACAGGTCCCGATGGGCCGCCAGCGGCGCGCGCTCGCGGCCATCCACCATGACCTCGAAGCCATCGGCGGCGCGGTGCAACAGCCAGAAACCGCCACCACCCAGGCCGGAGCTGTAGGGCTCCACCACCGCCAGGGCGGCACTCACCGCCACGGCGGCATCGAAGGCATTGCCACCGGCGTCGAGAATCTCCAGTCCCGCCGCCGTGGCCAGTGGATGGGCGCTGGCGATGGCGGCGGCCCCGGGCTTCGCGCCAATGGCATCCGCTGCCGTGGCGGTGCCGACCCACAACAAAAAGGCCCCGATCAGGAGCCCTTTTGCGAGGTTGCGACGCATGCCGGCCATCAGGCTTCGGCCGCCGTGAGGCGCTTGTACTTCTCCAGCAGCTCCTCCTTGGTTTCCTGGTGATCCGGATCGAAGGGGATGCAGTCGACGGGGCAGACCTCCACGCACTGGGAGGTCTCGTAGTGCCCCACGCACTCGGTGCAGAGCGCGTGATCGATCACATAGATCTCGTCACCCTGGGAAATGGCGCCGTTCGGGCACTCGGGCTCGCACACATCGCAGTTGATGCACTCGTCGGTAATCATCAGGGCCATGGCCAATTCCTCTTCGGTTCCAACAACCCCCGGGGGGGTGTGGGCATATAAGATGGCGTTAATATTAGCTCAAACGGGCGCGCAACGCAGCCACCACGGAGGTGTGGACAAAGGCCGTCACATCCCCGCCCAGGGCGGCGATTTCCCGCACCAGGCTCGAAGAAACAAAGGAATAGTGCTCGGAGGGAGTCAGAAACATGGTCTCCACCTCGGGCGCCAGCTGGCGGTTCATGCTGGCCAGCTGGAATTCGTATTCGAAATCCGACACCGCCCGCAGACCGCGCAGAATCACCTGGCCCTGCTCCTTACGCAGGTAATCCACCAGCAGACAGTCGAAGCTGCGCACCTCCACATTGGGCAGGTGCCCCAGCACCTCCCGGGCCAGGTCCACCCGCTGCTCCAGGGGGAAGGCCGGGGTCTTGCCGGGGCTTTTCGCCACGGCGACGATGACCCGGTCGAACAGCCGCGCGGCGCGCTCCACCAGGTCGGTGTGGCCGTTGGTGATGGGATCGAAGGTGCCGGGGTAGACGGCGGTTTTCATGGGACGGGTTCCTGGGAAGCAATGGGCCTGGGCACTTGAAACGCTTGAAAATGTTCTATTCTGAATGGGCGAACCTACTCCTGCGCCGCAACGCTGGCAACCCGGCCATCGTGCCGTCCCTGAGCGGCGGTTAGTCCACCAGGGCCGTACGGGCGGGAATCACTGCTGAGCAGCACCCGCCCCATGGCGGGTCAGGAACCGGTCCAGCTCATTGGCGAAGGCCTGCCGGTCGCCGTGATTGAGCGCCGGCGGCCCCCCGGTATGGATGCCGCTGCCACGCATCGTGTCCATGAAATCGCGCATGGTAAGCCGCGCCCGGATGGTGTCCGTGGTATACAACTCACCACGGGGATTGAGGGCATGCGCCCCCTTCTCGATCACCTCCGCCGCCAGCGGGATGTCCTGGGTAACCACCAGGTCACCGGTCTCGACGCGCTTGACGATCTCGTTATCGGCCACATCGAAACCCGCCGCCACCTGCACGGATCGGATATTCGGTGCGGGCGGGGTACGCACGGGCTGGTTGGCCACCATCGTCAGCAGCACCCCGGTCCGCTGCGCTGCCCGGAACAGGATCTCCTTGATTACCAGCGGACAGGCATCCGCGTCCACCCATATCTTCATAAAAAACCCGGGTCAGAGACCAATTTCGCCAATAGTAGCAAAAATCGGTCTCTGACCCGGGTTTTTCGGGTTTTCAATTCAGGCGTTGGAAACCATCCGCGGCGCTTTCACAGGCTCCTCTTCCACCCCCCGGTTCACGATTTCCTTTTCGTAGAGGCTCTGGGTCTCGAAGGGCCAGCTGCGGATGCCGCCTTCCAGGGACAGCACATCGAACTGATTCTGGGTGAGGGTCAGGGTGGCGATGGCACTGCGCGCGCCGCCGTGACAATAGACGATGTAGCGCTTGTCCTTGTCCAATTCCTCCATGCGGTTACGCAATTCATGAAGAGGAATCAGGATGGAGCCGGGAATATGGTGCTCATCGAACTCTTCGGAATAACGCACATCGATCAGCTCATAGCCTGTTTCCAGCATGGTCTTGGCCACGTTGGGATGCACGGTCTTGATCAACGAAGTGCTGATCAGTTCCTCGAATGCCTCCTTGTCCAGTGACAGCAGGGTACCATCGGAGGTCATGCGCACGGTCTCATTGCGGGTACTGCCCGAAATCAGGGCCTCGCAACCAAAGGCATCGCCTTCCCCGATATCCGCAACCTTGTGCTGCTTGTCGTCATAGACACCACGCTGATACACCTCCGCGGTACCGGAAGTGATGATGTAATAGGCATCGCCCTGTTCTCCCTGGCGAATGACTTCCTCACCCTGCCGCGCCTCCAGGCATTTCATGCGCTTGAAAGCCAGCTCGACACTTTCCAGGGGCAGGCGACGGAACACCAGGGAATTGCGCACCTGGTCCATCAGGCGGTACATCTCCTCGTCCGTGTCTTCCATCATGTGCACGACTTCGTCCCAGGAGATCAGCTTGTCGAGCAGATCACGGTCGGCGTGACAGATGATGCAGTCCTCGCGCGCCACCAAGGTGCTGGTGCTGGGACTTGGCGGCAGCAACACAGGACGCTTGCGCGTGTCGTTGGGACCGGCGATCGATTTGATGGCGCCGGAATAAATGACCTCGAGCTGGCCCTCGACCACGAACAGGTAATCATGGCCCTCGCCCCCGGCGATCTGGAAGATCTCACCCTTGCGCATCTCCACGAAGCGCACGATATTCACCACCTCGGACAGGCGCTCGCGGGACAGGAGGGTAAAGGGCTGATAATGGCGCGACAGATTGTCGAGCACATGTTCAAGTTTAACGCTCATCATGGTATCGGGTCTCCCGGGAGAATCGTGTTGAATCCACAACCTCGGACTAGAGATAGTTCAAGGGAATCTTCAGGTAACGGACTTCATTGTCCTCGGCGACAGGCAGCACGCCGGCATTGATGTTTACTTGCAAACTGGGAAACAGCAGGCGCGGAGCAGAAAGCTTTCTGTCGCGCTCATTGATGCGCGCAACGAATTCCTCTTCGGAAATCCCTTCCGGCAAGTCAATGTTGTCTCGTTTCGATTCGCCGATGGTGGTCATGCAGCGCAGGGCTCTACCCTTCGGATAGTCGTGTCCCACATAGACCCTGGTATCGTCCGGAAGACTGTATAGTCGCCGGGTGATCGAACGGTACAGGTCCCGTGCACTGCCGCGCGGGAAATCGCAGCGCGCAACCCCCACGTCCGGGATGAACAGCACATCGCCGGTGAAAACGGCATCACCGATACGATAGGTACAGCAGGCCGGGGTGTGACCTGGTGTATGCATGACCTCGACCTGCAGAGTGCCGGCCTCGAGCCGGTCACCATCCTGGAGCAGGCGGTCGAACTGACGGCCGTCGGTGGGAAAATCCCCCGCCAGGTTGAAGGCGCCCTTGAATATCTCCTGGACCACCGCGATTTGGCTGCCGATGGCGGCCCTGGAATCGAAACGATCCTTGAGGACATGGGCGCCCGACAGGTGATCGGCATGGACATGGGTGTCCAGCACCCAGTGGACCTTGAGTCGATGTTCCTCTACGAATTCGGCGACCCGCTCGATGGAATCGGTGAAGGTGCGCCATGGCGTGGTATCCAGATCCAGCACCGGGTCGATGAGCACTGCATCGTGGCTGTCCTCGTCGTAGACCACATAGGTGAGAGTCCCGGTACGATCTTCGTCGTAAAACGCTTTGACCTTCATTTGTGCTTCCTTCTTTTACAGGCTTGGCGCGAAACCGACGCCAGAACGGACAGGGTTCTCCAGCCGATGCCCGCAGAAAACTGATATTTGTCAGGGCCGGCTCTGCTGTATCGGCACGAGGGGAAAGGACTTGAAAGGGGAAGGCGGGTGCAGATCAGGGCAAGTCAGACGCTCAGCTCGGTGGCGGACTTGTCCGCCCAGCGGGTTGCCTCGAGGTAGGCTTCGGTGGTCTGCGCGGGCGTCAGACGGCCAAAAACGGCGTGCCCGAAATCGCCACGCTCATAGGCGATGACGCAGGCCAGCGCCTCGCCATAAGGGCCTTGCTGTTTCAACAGGCCGTCACGTATTTCCTCGCTGAAAGGAAGGGCTTCGAGGATCTGCACCAGCGGCGCCTCCATCAAGGCCTCGAGCAACGAGAACAGGCCCACGGTGAAATAGCTCTCGGGATTCGGGCGCCGGGCGGCCCGGGCCAGCAGCTCGCACATGCGGGCACGCTGCATGGCCTGCGTGACCAGTTCCACGGGCTTGTCACCCAGGCCGGCCACCGCCAGCAACGAGACCCATGTCTTGATGGCACGCGTACCCAGGTACACCACCGCCTGGCGGATGGAATCGATCTCCTTCGGGAAGGCAAAGAAGGCCGAGTTGATGTACCGCAACAGCTTGTAGCTGAGTGCCACGTCCTGGCTGATGAGCCGCTCGAGGTCGTGGGCATCGGAATTGGGGTCCTGCACCTTGGCCAGCAATTGCAGCACCGCCAGCCGGTTGGGCGGCAACTGCGAACCCTGGACGACACTGGGCCGTGAGAGGAAATAGCCCTGGAAATAATCGAAGCCGAGTCCCTTGCAGTATTCGAACTCTTCCTCGGTCTCGATTTTTTCCGCCAGCAGCTTGACCGGATACTGGCGTAGCTGCTCCACGTGCCCGGCCAGGTCTTCGCGCGGGACCGCCATCAGGTCGATCTTGACGATATGCGCCAACTCCACCAGGGGACGCAGGGATTCATGGTAGATGAAGTCATCCAGTGCCACCTGGTACCCCTGGTCGGTGAAACTGCGCAGACCTTCGATCACCTCCGGATCAGGGCGGATGTCCTCCAGAAGTTCCAGCACCACGCGGTCGCGGGGAAACGGCAGGGGGGCGGTTGCGGTAATGAAGGCGCGGGTCATGTTGATGAACGCCCAGTGGGTGCCAACGATCTGGTCCAGGCCGAGCTCCATGAACACATTGACGATAACCTGGGAGGTCGCCTGGTCACCATCGAACTGTCCGGCATGATTGGCCGTACCGCTGCGAAACAGGAGTTCGTAAGCGAACAGCTTCAGATCGCGGCCGAATATGGGCTGGCGCCCGATAAAAATGTCCTGCATGTGCAGCCTTCTTTCCTTCAGGCGCCGAGTAGTAAGCCACCCTGATACGAACTGACCTGCTTGAGGCAGGTGTGGTCTGAAACCGTATCGGCAAGGAACGCCATGCCTATAATCAACCTGCTTTGCCCGACTGTCTCAGCCAGAACAAATCCAACAGGGTCAAAAGGATACCAGAGGTCGCCCCGGGATTTACGAACCACCGGCCGATACGTCGCTGCCACCCGCCCCTTTACTGTGCCGTTACACCAAACAGGGAGCCGACCCCCGCCGTCAGGGCCATCGCCAGGGCACCCCAGAAGGTCACCCGCGCGGCGGCGATCATCACTGGAGCACCGCCGACGCGGGCCGCCAGGGAACCCAGCAGCGCAAGTGACAACAACGAGATGCCGGAAACGGCCCACATCAGCGCAGACAAGGGAGCCAGGATGACCGCCAGGAGCGGCAGGCCGGCGCCGACGGCAAAGGTGGTGGCGGAGGACAACGCCGCCTGAATCGGGCGCGCACTCAAGGCGTCGGAGATACCCAGTTCGTCCCGTGCATGGGCACCAAGCGCATCATGCGTCATCAACTGGGTAGCCACCTGCGCGGCCAGGGATGCATCCAGCCCGCGTTTCATGTAGATGGCCGCCAATTCCGCATGCTCGTGCCGGGGGTCCGCCAGCAATTCCCGGCGTTCCCGCTCCAGATCCGCCTGCTCGGTATCGGCCTGCGAACGCACCGATACATACTCGCCGGCCGCCATCGACATGGCGCCCGCGACCAGGCCGGCAACCCCCGCGATCAGGACATTCTCCGAACTCGTACCTGCCGCCGCCACCCCCATGACGAGACTGGCGGTGGAAACGATGCCATCATTCGCACCCAGCACCGCCGCGCGGAGCCACCCGGTACGATGCGTTCTGTGTCTTTCCTTGTGTCTCATGATCGCTACTCCGGACCCACCCGGAACAGGGGATTATGCGCCATGCTGATCCTGGATTTCATGGAATCTCCCTGGCGATGAGGAACCGCGCTCGGCGCGGCAGAAATCAGAAACTTCCGTCCCCTTTGGGGGCGGTGTTGCGGCTCGCAAGATAATAGCCCACCTCCCCCGCTGTCTTGCCGCGATGCATCCGCCAGCCCTCCGGCAGCGCGGGCTCACCCAGCTCGCGTTCCGCCTCGAGGTAGATCCAGGCGCGCGGGGCGAGCCAGCCATGGGAGGCGAGACGTTCGCAGCAGGGTTGCAACAGGCCCTGGTGAAACGGTGGGTCGAGGAAGACGATGTCGCAGGGCTCGGCGGGACCGCCAAGGTATTGCAGGGCGTCGGCCTGCAATACCTGCACGCCAGTGGCGTGCAGGGTGGCACAGTGCTCGCGCAGCAGGCGCACCACGGCCGGGGCGGCATCCAGCATCACCACATTGCCTGCGCCACGCGAGGCGGCTTCCAGGCCGAGGGCGCCACTGCCGGCGAACAGATCCAGGCAACGGGCACCGGGCAGGTATGGCGCCAGCCAGTTGAACAGGGTTTCGCGGATGCGGTCACCGGTGGGACGCAGTCCGGGCAGGTCGGCGAAGGCGAGTTTGCGGCCACGCCATTCACCGCCGATGATGCGCAGCTGGTTGCGCGGACCGCGTGCCATGACTTCAGCCCGCGCCGCCCACCACCACCGTGACCATGCGTTCGGGATCGACGCGGCGCTGGAAGGCTTCCCGGACCTGTTCGACGGTGACGGCCTCGACGCGCTCATTGAAACGATCGAGGTAATCCAGCGGCAGCCCGTAGAAGCCGATCATGGCAATGTATTCGACGATCTTGCGGTTGCTGTCGATGCGCAGCGGAAAGCCGCCGGTAATGTTGCGCTTGGCGGCGATCAGCTCGGCTTGCGTGGGGCCTTCTTCACGGAATTTCACCAGGGTGTCACGCAGCACCTGCAAGGCCTCTTCCACCTGTTCGTTGCGGGTCTGCAGGCCCAGCTGGAAGGGGCCGCGCCTGGCCATGGGCAGGAAGTAGCTGTAGGCGCTGTAGGACAGGCCGCGTTTTTCCCGCACCTCCTCGCTGATGCGCGACACCAGGCCGGAGCCACCGAGCACATGGTTGCCCACGTAGAGCGTGAAGTAGTCGGGATCGGTGCGGCTCGTGCCGGGCGCGCCCATCAGCACGTGACTCTGGCTGGCGCTCACACGCACACGCTCGGTGATCGGGGCCTCCAGGTCCGCCACTGCCGGCAGGGCCCGGGCCGGCTCGCCCGGCACCAGGCCGGCGGTGAGCTGGTCGACCAGGCGCTCCGCCCGGGCCCGGTCCACATCCCCCACCACCGCGATCACGGTGTTGCGTGCCACATAGTAGCGTTCATAGAAGGCGCGCAGGTCCGCCGCGCGCAGGTTGCGCACGCTCTCAGGTGTCCCGTCCTTGGGCGAGGCATAGGGGTGGTCGCCATAGAGGGCGCGGTAGAAGACACGCTCGGCCACATCACCGGGGCGCTGTTCCTTGTATTGCAGGCCGACCAGCATGCGCTGGCGTTCACGTTCCACATCCGCCGGGGCGAAACGCGGTTGGGTGAGCACCTGGCCGAACAGGTCCAGGGCTGGATCGAGCAGGGCCGGGTCGGTCAGGCTGCGCAGGGTAAGCCAGGCCATGTCACGCTCGGCGCCGCTGCCCATCTGCGCACCCTGACCTTCCAGGCCTTCGGCGATGGCGTCGGCGTCGCGTTCACCGGCACCCTGATCGAGCAGGGCATTGGTGAGCAGGGCGATGCCCGGCTGTTCGCCATCACGGGCGCTGCCGGCATCGAACACCACCCGCACGTCCACCATGGGCAGTTCGGGGGCGCGCACGTAAAAGACGCGCACACCGTTGGCGGTGGTCCAGTGTTCGATGTCGGTACTCACCTCGGTGGTATGCGCGGCCAGGGTGGACCAGTCACGGGATTGCGGCGTGGTGCAGGCGCTGAGAAGCGTGACCAGGGCGAGGAACAGCCAGAAGATCGGGCGATTTCCCTTAATGTCCATGACCACCTCCCATCGGCATGGCGGGCCGCGCGTTCGGATCCATGGGTTGCGGGTCCAGCACGCCCACGGTGAGACTGTCGTCATGCAGGTATTTGCGGGCCACGGCCTGCACCTGTTCGGCGGTGACGGCGCGGATGCGTGGCACGTAATCGTCCAGCACGCGCCAGTCGAGGCCGACGGTCTCCAGTGTGCCGATCTTCATGGCCTGGTAGAAGGCCGAATCCTGTTCATAGACATTGGCGGCCACCACCTGGGCCTTGACGCGTTCCAGCTCCCCGGCACTCACCGGCTGCTCGCGCAGCAGGCGGATCTGCTCGCGCAGGGCCTGCTCCAGGGCCGCGATATCCTGGCCGGGCGAAGGCGTTCCGCTCAGGGTAAGCAGGCTTTGCTGCCGGCCATAGAGGCTGTAGCCGGCGCCGGCCTCGGCGGCGACCTGGCTACCCCGCACCAGTGAACGGGACAGGCGCGCGCTGTTACCGCCATCCAGCACCCCGGCCAGCACCTCCAGGGCATAGGCCTCCCACTCTTCCCCGGCGGTGAGCAGCACCGGCACCTTGTAGCCCATGATCAGGAAGGGCAGCTCGGCGGGTGCCTTCACCTCGATGCGACGCGTACCGCGCTGCGGGATCTCGGGGCGCGGCTTGGGCGGCGCCAGGTCGGGGCTGGGTTCCAGGGGACCGAAATACTGCTGCGCCAGGGCATGGACCGCCTCGGGCTGTACATCACCCACCACCACCAGGGTGGCGTTGTTGGGCGCGTACCATTTCTGGTACCAGACCTGCAGGTCTTCCAGGCGCAGGTTTTCCAGGTCGTTCATCCAGCCGATGACGGGGATGCGGTAGGGACTGTTCAGAAAGGCCGTGGCATTGAACTGCTCGTAGGTCAATGCCTGGGGATTGTCCTCGGTGCGCAGGCGCCGCTCCTCCATCACCACGCGGGTTTCCTTTGCCACCTCCTCCGGTTGCAGCAGCAGGTTGCGCATGCGGTCGGCCTCCAGTTCGAAGCTCACCGGGAGGCGACTACGTTCCATACTCTGGAAATAGGCGGTGTAATCGCGGCTGGTGAAGGCATTCTCGCGGCCGCCGTGCTCGGCGATGATGCGCGAGAATTCACCCGGGGCCAGGTTTTTGGTGCCCTTGAACATCATGTGTTCCAGCACATGGGAAACACCGGTGATACCGCCATGCTCGTAGCTGGAACCCACCTTGTACCAGATCTGCGAGACCATCACCGGGGCGCGGTGGTCCGGCTTGACGATGAGTTTCAAACCGTTGTCGAGCTGGTATTCGTGCACCTCGCCGGTAGCGAGGGCCAGGTTGCTGGTCAGCAGCAGCGCCAGGCTCAGTACTGAGCGCATTTCCTACTCCTTGGGTGATGAAAAAACCCGTAGGAGCGGGCTCTGCCCGCGAACGGGGATGGCACCCCTCTTCGCGGGCAGAGCCCGCTCCTACAAAGGCGACGGCCGGGTGAATTGCCCCCGCCGGGTCGCTTACCTTAACAGGACACCGGTGATAGGATAAGTGCCCACGAATCACCATAGACCGGAAATTGGATGTTTGGTTTCGGTAAAAACAAGTCCAGCCCACCCGCCAGCGCGGAAACCCCAGCGGAAGAGAAAAAATCCGGCCTGTTCAGCCGCCTGAAGGCCGGCCTGGCGCGCACCCGTGGCGGCCTCACCGAGGGTGTCGCCAGCCTCGTGCTGGGCCGCAAACAGATCGACGACGAATTGCTGGAGGAACTGGAGACCCGGCTGCTGGTGGCGGATGTGGGAGTGGAGGCCACCCGGGACATCATCACCGACCTCACCAAACGCGTGGCACGCAAGGAACTGGCCGATTCCGACGCCCTCATGGCCGCCCTGCGCGAGGACATGAGCCGGTTGCTGGAACCGGTCTCCCGGCCCCTCACCATCGATGCCTCGCAGCGACCCTATGTCATCCTGATGGTGGGTGTGAACGGGGTGGGCAAGACCACCAGTATCGGCAAGCTGGCCAGGCGCCTGCAGGACGAGGGCCGCTCCGTCATGCTGGCCGCCGGCGACACCTTCCGTGCCGCGGCGGTGGAACAGCTGCAGGTCTGGGGCGAGCGCAATGACATCCCCGTGATCGCCCAGCAGTCTGGCGCCGATTCCGCCTCGGTGATCTACGATGGCCTGGCCGCGGCACGGGCGCGCGGCATGGATGTGCTCATCGCCGACACCGCCGGACGCCTGCACACCCAGGCCAACCTCATGGAAGAGCTGAAGAAGATCAAGCGGGTGCTGGCCAAGCTGGATCCAGCCGCCCCCCACGAGGTAATGCTGGTGGTGGACGCCGGCACCGGCCAGAACGCGCTGAACCAGGCGCGCCAGTTCCACGAGGCGGTAGGCCTCACGGGCATCACCCTCACCAAGCTGGACGGCACCGCGAAAGGCGGCATCATCTTTTCCATCGCCAGGAGTTTGGGCGTGCCCATCCGCTTCATCGGCATGGGCGAAGGCATCGAGGACATGCGCGTCTTCGAGGCCCAGGAGTTCGTCGCGGCCCTGTTCGAGCGCGAGAACGCCTGAGCCCATGCTCCGTTTCGACCAGGTCAGCAAACGCTACCCCTCCGGCTTCGAGGCCCTGAACCAGGTGAGCTTCACGCTGGAAACCGGGGCCATGGCCTTCCTCACCGGCCATTCCGGCGCCGGCAAGAGCACCTTGCTGAAGCTGGTGGCGCTGATCGAGCGCGCCACCAGCGGCCAGATCTTCGTCGATGGCCAGAACCTGGCACGTACCCATAGCTGGCAGATCCCCTACCTGCGCCGCAAGATCGGCATCATCTTCCAGAACCACCGCCTGCTGTTCGACCGCACCGTCTTCGACAACGTGGCCCTGCCACTGGTGATCGCCGGCCACCCCCATAACGAGGTCGGCCGGCGGGTCCGCGCCGCCCTGGACAAGGTGGGCCTCCTCAACAAGGAACGCCTCTACCCCATCACCCTGTCGGGGGGAGAGCAGCAACGCGTGGGCATTGCCCGCGCCGTGGTCAACAAGCCCGGCCTGTTGCTGGCGGACGAGCCCACCGGCAACCTCGACCCGGACCTGTCACGGGAGATCATGGGCCTGTTCGACCAGTTCAACCAGGTGGGGGTGACGGTGCTCGTCGCCAGTCATGACCTGGAGCTGATCCGTGCGCTCGACCACCCCGTCATCACCCTGGAGCAGGGCCGGTTGCGGCAGGTCCGCGACAGCCTGGCCTCGTGAAAAAGCCCACCCGAACCCAAGGCGCCCAGCGCCGCCCGCCACCGGGCTGGGGCTGGATCCGTGGCTGGCTGCTGCGCCATGCCCAGACCGCACTGTCCAGCCTGGGGCGCCTGTACCGCGCTCCCGCCGCCAGCCTGATGACCGCCGCGGTGATCGGCATTGCCCTGGCCCTGCCCGCCGGGCTGTACCTATTGGTGGACAACCTGCGCGACCTGGGTCAACGCTGGGACGGCAGCGCCAGCCTGTCCCTGTTCCTGCAGCAGGACCTGCCGGAGGCCCGTGCCCGCCAGCTGGCGGAAACGCTGCGCGGCTGGCCGGAGATCGACACAGTGCAGCTGATTTCCCCGGAGGCTGCGCTGGCGGAATTCCGTGCCCTGTCCGGATTCGGGGATGCCCTGGATGCGCTGGGCGACAACCCCCTGCCGGCGGTGCTGACGGTACGGCCGGCCATCAGCCAGGTCGAGGCGGAGCAGATCGGGCAACTGCAGGACAAGCTGGCCGCCTTGCCCGAGGTGGAGCAGGCCCAGCTGGACCTGCAGTGGGTGCAGCGCTTCGCCGCCATGTTGCAGATCGCCCAGCGCGGCATCCTGCTGGTGGGTGGCCTGCTGGCCCTGGCAGTGCTGCTCATCGTTGGCAACACCATCCGCCTGGACATCTTCAACCGGCGCGAGGAGATCGAGGTCAGCAAGTTGATCGGCGCCACCAACGCCTTCATCCGCCGGCCTTTTCTCTATTCCGGCCTGTGGTACGGGCTGCTCGGCGCTGTCCTCGCCTGGGTGCTGGTAATGCTGGCCTTCTGGCAACTGCGCGGCCCGGTACGGCAGCTGGCCGGTCTCTACCAGAGCGAGTTCGCGCTCGCCACCTTCGGTCTCGGTACCAGCTTCGCCCTGTTGCTGCTCGGCATCCTGTTGGGCCTGGCCGGCTCCTGGCTGGCGGTGGGACGGCATTTGAGCGCCATTCAGCCCCGCTAAACCCCCCGTCCCGATCCAACCCGTCATGCCCGCGAATGCAGGCGCCTCAGGAAATCAAACAGTTGGATGTTTACCTTTGCCCCATGGCGATCAAACCGTTCTTTTGTAAGTAAATGCTTACACGCTGCTACAACCTTTCCTAAGCAAACTCCGGGTTTTGCCGCTATCCCTGCAATTCAGATTATTGCGATGATCCACATTCGGGCGAACGGGGGTTGGGCAGTTCCAGATGCAGGACAAACCAACACGTATCATGGTGGTGGATGGCTCGGAAGTGGCCAGGACCATTATCGCCCGTATCCTGCACCAGGGCATGCCCGGCGCCATCATCACCACCTGCGGTACGGCCGCCGAGGCCATGGAGCGGCTGGAGCAGGAATCCTACGACCTCATCAGTACCGCGCTGATGCTGCCGGACCGGGACGGACTGGTGCTCAGCCGCCACGTGCGCGCCAGCCGCAACCACCACTACACCCCC